>JAESFZ010000078.1_pt1 | contig 287652 bp, 277 predicted proteins | sample 9269561 | NCBI WGS metagenome assembly JAESFZ01 (sample SAMN14515552, study PRJNA621657) | algae metagenome | isolation source: Tildeniella nuda ZEHNDER 1965/U140 and co-occurring heterotrophs from wet... | place: Switzerland: Stansstaad, Zurih | collected 1965-01-01 | reverse complement strand
CCACGCCCAGCGGCTCGACCTCGCCCTCGACCTTCACCAGGATCGCCCGGTCCGCTCCCATCGCCAGCGCCGTGCGCAGCGTCTCGGCCGCCTGCGCCGGGCCGATCGACACCACCACGATCTCCTCGGCCTTGCCGGCCTCCTTCAGCCGGATCGCCTCCTCCACCGCGATCTCGTCGAACGGGTTCATCGACATCTTCACATTGGCCAGCTCAACGCCCGACCCGTCCGACTTGACCCGGATCTTCACATTGTAGTCCACTACCCGCTTCACGGGGACCAGAACCTTCATGGACGTCTCTCCCTTAGCTGTCGCCGCGATCGGGCGGTACTCGATCTCGCCTATCGCTTCCCCGCCCTAGCGTGACCTCGGTGTTCAGCGCCCGCGCCTCTCCGGCTTCGAACGCCAGCGCCTCGGCAAGCGGCATGGCGTAGCCGCGATCGATCAGCGACTTGATCCGCCGAACATGGCCGGCCGGCCATTGCGCGATCGCGCGCGCCAGCGCCAGCGCCTCCGGCAGCAGCCGGTCGTGCGCAACGACGCGGTTGACGAAACCGAGCTGCGCGGCCTCGGCGGCGGTCACCTTGCGCCCGCTCAGCGATATCTCCTTGGCCCGATACGGCCCGGCGACGCGCGCCAGCCGCTGCGACAGGCCCCAGCCGGGCAGCAGGCCGATGCTGGCATGGGTGTCCTGGAACCAGGCCGATTCGGCGGCGAGCACCATGTCGCAGGCGAGCGTGATCTCGAAGCCGCCGGTGACCGCCAGCCCGTTGATCGCCGCGATCACCGGCGTCGCGGTCGCGGCAAGTGCCGCGCCGAGATCGCCGCCATCGACATTGTCAGCCACATTGCTGCCGGAGGCGCCGAGCTCCTTCACGTCGAGCCCGGCGCAGAAGGCACGGCCCGCCCCCGTCAGAACGATGGCGCGCACGTCCCGGCGCGCATCCATGTCGGCCAGGCTCTCCACCAGCCTCTGCCGCAGCGCCCGGTCGAGCGCATTGAGCGCCGCCGGCCGGTTCAGCGTCAGGGTCGCGACCCCGTCCGAAATGTCGATCAGAAGCGGCTTTTCCTCCAACCCCTCCTCCTCTCCCCCTTCGCTGGCCAAAATCACAGCCCGCTGGCGAACCGCTCGGCCGCGGCGATGAAGCGCGGTGCCTGGGTGGCGTCGCGATAATAGGCGTCGCGGCCGAGGCGGTGCTGATAATCGTAGAGCACGGCGAGCTTCCACGCCGCCATGGCCGCATACCAGCCGAGATGGGACAGATCCCGTCCGGTCACCTCCGCGTAGCGGGCGAAAATCTCCGTGCGGCTGGGAAAGCCCGGCGCCAGCAGCGCGGCCGACAGTTCCTGCGTCGGCGTCGGCTCCTCGCCTTCCGCTGGGTAGCAGCAGGCCATGTAGCCGAGATCGAGCAGCGGGTCGCCGATTGTCGCCAGCTCCCAGTCAAGGACAGCGAGCAGCCGTGGCGGCGCTTGCGCCGACCAGATGACGTTGCCGAGACGGTAGTCGTTGTGGACGATCGCCGCCCCGGACTCCTTCGGCACCCGCGCCTTCAGATGGGTCGCCATGCCGGCGAGCCAGGACGGCGCCGCGGCGTCGCGCAGGTTCATCAGCGTTTCCAGGCGCTTCAGGTGCCGTGCGTTGAAATCCTCCGGCTGGCCGAAGTCGCCGAGCCCGCAGGCGCGCCAGTCGACCGCATGCAGCTTCGCCAGGCCGTCGACCAGGGCGAAGGCCAAGGCGCGCCCGTCCCGCGCCGCCTCGAAGCCGGCCGGCAGCGTGTCGGTGATGACGTGCCCCGGCACATGCTCCATGACGTAGAACGGCACGTCGAGCACCTCGCCGGCCTCGGCCACAGCGAGCACCCTCGGCGCCGGCACGTCCTGGCCGGCCAGCGCCTGCAGCACGCGGGCCTCGCGTCGCATGTCGTTGGCGCCCCTGGGCAGCGGCGGCGGCGGCGGACGGCGCAGCACCGCGTGGCCGCCCCTTACCCGGATCATGTAGGTCAGGTTGGAATGGCCGTCGCCGATGCGGCGCGGTTCCGGCGCGCCGTCGCGCAGCCCCTTTCCTTCAAGGAAGGTTTCAAGGGCGGCAAGCGTCGCCGCGTCCCACTCCCAGCTCATGGCGTCATCTTGTTCAGCTCGATCATGGCGTCGAGATAGGATTGCGGCCACTGGCACTCGAACTGCCCGGCGGCGTCGCGGCCGTCGATGCGGGCGTGACAGGCCGCCTCCATGATCATCGTCGCGTGACGCCCGCCGGTCGGCAGCTTGACCAGGCCGAAGCGCTCCATCAGCATAGCGCAGGGGTTCCCGCGGATATCGGTGATCTCGACCGCGATGCTGCGCTGGGTCATGTCGTCGTCGAAGGTGGCCTTCTGCTCCACCCTTGCGATCGGCACCAGCTCGCCGTCGCGGATAACATAGCCGCCGACGCCCCATTCGCCCCTGGCCATCCAGATCCAGGCGTTGACGATGCGGGAAGCGTCGGGCGTGTAGGCCACCAGCCATTTCCAGTGCTGCGGCGCCTGCCAGCGGCGCGCGCCCCAGGAATGGTCGCGGTGGCCGATGCGGTCGAGCTCGATGCGCCTTCCGTCCCATTCGATGAAACCCTTGACCCAGCCGGACTGCTCCAGCCGGTTGTCGGCGAACCAGGACGGCAGCCCGTCCGGGTTCGAGCGGTAGCTGAACGGAGCGTGAAAACCCTCGAACGCGTAGTCCAGCCTCACCTTGCCGCTTTCATAGGCGATCCGCGCCGTCTTCCGGTCGGCGGGCTGGCGGACGCGCAGGCCCTCCAGCGAAAAATCGTCGAAATCCATGGCGTCCGGCACGATGCCCTCGACGCGGTCGAGCACATGCGGCTTGCGGTCCCTGCCCCACAGGATCAGGTTGAAGCCCGCCCTGCCGGAGCCGGTGAGATAGAGATAGCACTGAAAGCCGAGCTCATGGTCGGGCATGATCACCTGCCAGAACAGCGAGTCGCGCGCCTTGCCGTCGGCGCCCGGCCGGTGGCGCAAATCATCGTCCGGCCGGTAGCCGGGATCCCGGATTTCGGGCGCGTTGTCCATCCAGCCGATCATGCGGAGCCTCCTGCACGCGATCGCGACCTATCTGCCCGCCGCGGCGCCAAAGGTCAATATAAGTCCGCATGCGTATGGTAACCTATCTAATTATTTTTCTGGACAAGCCCGGCCGTGCGCTGCTTGATGACCTGAACACGCAGCGGAGAAGCGACATGGACCCGAGAGCCGTCATGGAGTTGCTGGCCGGCGAGATCGCCGACGACCCCCCGGCGGGATACGAGCCGCTGCCGACGGGCACGGGCTTCAACGAATATCTCGGTCCGCTCTACGGCAGGCTGATCGACGGCCGGCTGCGCCTCGGCATGCGCATCGGCAAGCGCCACGTCAACCCGCACCAGACCTGCCATGGCGGCATCCTCGCCTCCTTCGCCGACATGCAGCTTTATGTCAGCCAGCAGCAGGAGCCGGAACTGCGCCATATGCTGATGCCGACCATCAACATGACGCTCGACTATATCGCCCCGGTCGTCCTCGGCGACTGGCTGGAGGGCCACACAACGCTGCTGCGCGCCACCCGCGCCACGCTGTTCCAGCAGACGCTGGCGACGGTCGGCGCCCGCCCGGTGTTCCGCTCGAGCTGCATCTATCGCATCTCCAAGCAGCGCGCCCCGATCGGCAGCACGCTGGGCGAGCTGTTTCCAAACGCGTGATGCCGACTGGGTCGCGATTGACCGTCTCATATGACGAGCAATGAGGGATCGTGCCACTTCGTACCCCCACCCCTAACCCCTGCCCACAAGGGGGAAGGGGGACTTGCGGCCGCAATGCCGCACGAAACCGCCCGCGATTGGTGCCCGGCGGAGAAGGCCAGCGGGTTCCCCTCCCCCTTGTGGGGAGGGGTTAGGGGTGGGGGTAACCCCACATGCAATTGCCTGTCTCTCCATGGGGCGGGTGCCGAGCCAAACGAGCCGGCGGCGAGGCGATGGACAGACCGCGCGGGCTAGTGCATGGAAGCCGTTATCAGGGCCATCTGGAGACTTTCATGCAACCAAGGTCCCCGGCACGGAACGCGGCGCGGCGCCTGCCGCGCGACCAGCGGGTCGCGGCCATCCTGCTCACCGCCCGGGCCGTCCTGCGCGAACGCGGCTCCGAGCAGTTCCTCACGGCCGAGGTCGCCGAGCGCTGCGGCACGTCGGAGGCGACGATCTACAAATATTTCCCGACCAAGCGGGACCTGCTGATCCAGATCGCCGAAAGCTGGTTCGACGAGTTCCTCGCCGAGGACTATCCGGCAAGGGCCAGCGGCTCCATCCGCGACCGCCTCTATCGCGCGGTCTGGTGGTCGCTGTCGAGCATCCGGCGCGAGCCGGCGCTGACGCGCTTCGTGCTGATGGAGCTCAGGGCCGACCCCAACTACCGCTCGATGCGCATCTACCAGCAGAACCGCGAGGTGGTGGGCCGGGTGATGACCGTCATCGAGGACGGCCGCGGCAAGGGCGTGCTGCGCGCCGACCTGTCGCGCAAGCTGGTGCGCGACATGATCTTCGGCGCCATCGAACACCAGACCTGGGCCTATCTGCGCGGCGAGGGCGATTTCTCCGTAGACGAATCGGCCGAGCAGATCACCGAGGTCATCCTGCGCGGCATCAGCGCGAGCGCCCCGTCATCCGGCTCGCTGTCCGATGCCGTGGCCATGCTGGAGCAGGTCACCGCCTCGCTGAAGAAGCAGTCGGCCGGCGAGAGTTGACCGTCACGCCCTGGACGCGATCAGCCCGGCCTGCGCCAGGCTTTCGATCCGCTCCCGGCCGATGCCCCACGCGGCCAGCGCCGCCGCGGTGGTGTCGCGCGGATCGGCCGGCGGGCTCCCGGCCACGGCGGGCGTCCGGCTGAAGCGGGGCGCCGGCGCGGGTTCGACGGCGCCGTCCCGGTCGAGATAGGTCTGGCGCACCCGCGCGGCGGGGTGGCGCGGCGCCTCGTCCATGTCGAGCACAGGCGACACGCAGGCGTCGGAGGCGGCGAACACCGCTTCCCATTCGTCCCGGGTTTTCGCCGCGAACCGCTCGGCGAAGACGGCGCGCAATTCGTCCCAGCGTTTCACGTCGTGCTGGCCGGGCAGTGTCCCGGCATCGAGGCCAAGCTTGTCAACCAGCTCGCCGTAGAAACGCTTCTCGACCGCGCCGACCGCGACCCAGCGGCCGTCCTTCGTACGGTAGGTCGTGTACCACGGCGCGCCGCCATCCACGGCGTTGGTGCCGCGATCGAGGCTCCAGAACTTCGCCTGGCGATAGCCCATATGCATGGCCATCAGGCTGGCGACGCCGTCGACCATGGCGGCGTCGACCACCTGGCCCTCGCCCGAGCGCCGCGCCTCCAGCAGCGCCGCCAGCAGCCCCATGGCCAGATAGAGCGAGCCGCCGGCGAAGTCGCCGACGAGGTTGAGCGGCACCGACGGATCGCCGCCCTTCGGCCCGATTGCCGCCAGCGCCCCGGCCATGGCGATGTAGTTGATGTCGTGGCCGGCGGTCTGGGAGAGCGGTCCGTCCTGCCCCCAGCCGGTCATGCGGCCGTAGATCAGCTGCGGGTTGAGCCCGAGGCAGATGTCGGGGCCCAGGCCGAGGCGCTCCATCACGCCCGGCCGAAAACCTTCGATCAGCATGTCGGCGCGGCCGATCATCTCCTTCACCACGGCCACGCCCTCCGCTGACTTGAGGTCGATCGCCACCGCCTGCTTGGAGCGGTTGAGAAAGTCGAACCGCCGGTCGATGTCGAAGCCGAGGTCGGCCGCCGCCAGCCGCTGCACGCTGACGACCTCCGCGCCGAGGTCGGCCAGCAGCATGCCGCAGAACGGGCCCGGTCCGATATTCGACATCTCGACGATGCGGATTCCGTTCAGCGGCCCCATGATCGTGCTCCATTTCTGAGCCGGACTAACCAGCCGACGCGCGGCTGTGCGCGGGATCGCGCGGACCACGGCCGCCATGAGACGTTTATTGCAGATGCTCCGGCCGCCGTAAAGATCGTATTGGTAGCGTACGATCTCCATTGACTTTCACATTAAGTGAGTTAGACTCACCTAAATCGATGCACGGTATCCAGCCACCGGGAGGCAGCCTTTGGATAGACAGGCGATCATGCAGCGCTTCGCCGCTGCCGCGCACGATCCGCTCGGCTATGCGAAGGCATGGAAAGAGCGGACCGGCAGGAAAGTCATCGGTTCCTTCCCGATGAATTTCCCGGGCGAGCTGGCGCATGCCGCCGACACCCTGCCGATGATCCTGCAGGAGAGCGAAGACCCGATCACGCTCGGCCACGGCCTGCTGTTCCCATTCTACTGCGGCTACACCCGCTCCATGGTCGACCAGGCGGTGCGCGGCGATTTCGGCGTGCTCGACGCCATCATGTTCGGCGACCACTGCGTCCAGCTGCTCGGCGCCGCCGACGCCATTCGCATGCAGCTTCCGGATACCCGCGTCATCTTCTTCCAGCTGATCTCGTCCATGTGCGATCCGTGGACGCAGGGCCGTTCGGAGGAGAGCTTCTCCAAGCTCAAGGCGGAGCTCGAGGATTTCACCGGCGCGCCGGTGGCCGACGCGGCCCTGCACGCCTCCATCCGCCTGTTCAACCGCAACCGCGGCCTGATCCGCCGCCTCTACCAGATGCGCAAGACTGGCGCCGCGCCGCTCGGCTCCGTCGAGATGCAGCATGTGGTGAAGTCGTCGATGGTGATGGACAAGGCCGAGCACACGCAGTTGCTGGAAGCGCTCATCGAGCAGGTCGAGAACGCACCGGCCGCCGTGGCGCGCACCGTGCGGCTGCATCTGTCCGGCCATTTCTGCCAGGCGCCCAAGCCGGAAGTGCTGACGATGATCGAGGAATGCGGCGTCACCGTCGTCGGCGACGACCTCTATCACGGCTTCCGCTACATCTCGACCGACGTCCCCGAAGAGGGCGACCCGATCCAGGGGCTCGCCCGCTGGTATCTCGACCGCAACACCGGCGTCCCCTGCCCCACGCGCGTGCAGAACAATGTCGACTGGGACGCCTATCTGCTCAACGCCATCCGCGAGGAGCGCGCTCAGGGCATGATCGTGCTGATGGCCAAGTTCTGCGAGCCGCACATGTACTACTACCCCGAGGTCAAGGAGGCCTTCGAGAAGGCCGGCGTGCCGCACCTGCTCATTGAGACCGAGCACGAGAGCATGGCGCTGGAGAGCCTGAAGACCCGGGTCGAGACCTTCGTCGAAGTCGTGAAGCACCGCCAAGCCGCCTGAGCACAGGAGACGCCAGAGATGAACATCGCTTTCAGACCCTTTGAAGAGAAGAAGGCCAACAAGCTCGACTCGACCCGCATCGCCGGCAAGCTGGTCAACGACTACTGGGAAATGGTCTGGCGCGCCAAGGACGAGGGCAAGCTGGTCTGCTGGTACGAGGGATCGGCGATCAATCCGTTCCTCGAGGCCGCCGACATCTGCTGGGTGCATGGCGAGGCCTATTCCGCCATGCTGGCGGCCCGCCACCAGGAAGGCACGGCGCAGCGCGTCGCCGAGGAGCGCGGCTACCTGCGCGAGCTCTGCTCCTACGCCCGCACGCATCTCGGCTGCGCCGTGTCGAACCAGCGGCTGCGCGGCGACAATGCCGGCGCGGCGCCCGACGAGGACGACCTGACCTGGAAGCTGCCGGCGCCGGACATGATCATCTCGGCCTATGCCTATTGCTCGACCGGCCAGCAGTGGGACGAGATGACCAGCCGGGTGTTCGGCAAGAAGGTTCCCATCTTCAACGTGTCGATTCCATGGATCTGGGGCGCCAAGCCCGACGCGGGCTATCTGCGCGGCGAGGAGTGGGAGGAGACGTCCGACTACGTGGCGCGCCAGCTCCGCGACATGGTCAAGTTCATCGAGGAGCGCACCGGAAAACCCTATCCGTGGGACCGGCTCCACGCGCTGATGGCCGACATCAGGCGCGCCTCGGAGCTGCGGCTGGAGGCGATGGAGTTGTGCACCGCCCAGCCGGCGCCCGCGAGCTTCTTCGACTGGGTCGTGTCGATCGCACCGATCAACAACCTGCCGGTGCCGGGCGTCAAGCAGTATTTCGAGACCGTGCTGGAGGAGGTGAAGCAGCGGGTGCGCGACGGCGAGGGCACGGTTCCCGACGAGAAATACCGGCTGTTCTTCGACGGCATCATGAACTGGAACAAGGTCGGCTGGCTCGCCAACAAGTTCGCGCGCTGGGATGCCGCCGTGGTGGCCGGCCGCTACACCCACATGGCGTTCTGGCAGGAGCCCGGCCTCATCGACCCGAACGACCCCGTCCGCGGCATGGCGCAGAACTACCTGATCTGTCCCAACAACCACGCCGCGCCGATCCTCATCGAGCTGATCATGGGGCTCTGCCGAAAGTTCAAGGTCGACGGCATGGTGATCCACGCCTCGCGCACCTGCCGCGCCTTCACCAACCCGCAGTTCATGATCGCCGAGGCCGCGCACAAGCGCCTGGGCATCCCGACCTCGATGTTCGAAGGCGATGTGACCGACGAGAGCTTCTACAAGGACGAGCTGCTCAACAGCCGCGTCGAGGCGATGCTGGAGGCGATCGAGGCGCGCCGGATGGTCGCCGCCTGAGGCGGCATCGAAAGCACGAAGGAGCGGACAGATGAAGCAGCATGTGATGGGCGTCGACTTCGGCTCCACCACCGCCAAGACGGTCATCCTCGACCTCGCGGGCAATATCGTCGCCCACTCGGTCGCCCATATGGGCGCGGTCTCGGGCAACGGGGTGAAGCACTCGATGAAGGAGGCGCTCGACCTTGCCGGGCTGGCGCAGTCCGACATCGGCCGCACCGTCTCGACCGGCTACGGGCGCCGCATGCTCGACGAGGCCGACAGGAACTACACCGAGATCACCTGCCATGCCCGCGGCGCCGTGGCGATGGTGCCCGACGCCCGCCTCGTCATCGACATCGGCGGCCAGGACAGCAAGGTCATCTCGGTCGATTCCAACGGGCTGGTGGCGCAGTTCGCCATGAACGACCGTTGCGCCGCCGGCACCGGCAAATTCCTCGAGGTGCTGGCCCGCGCCATGGAGATCGAGCTCGAGCAGATGGGCGCCATCGCGCTGCAGGCGGCGCAGAAGCTGAAGATCTCGTCGATGTGCGCCACCTTCGCCGAGACCGAGGTGATCTCGCTGCTGGCCGAGGGCCACTCGAAGCCCGACGTGCTCGGCGCCGTGCACAAGGCGATCGCCACCCGCACGCTCGGGCTGGTCGGCCGCGTCGGCAAGAAGGGACCGGTGGTGATGACAGGCGGCGTCGCCAGGAACCCGGCGGCGGTGCACTATATCCACGAGGAGCTGCAGATGCCGCTCGTCCTGCCGCAGTCGCCGCAGATCGCCGGGGCGCTAGGCGCCGCCCTCATCGGCCTCGACGACTACAGGGCCGAGAACCGGCACCTGCTGATCTCAGATCAGGAAGACATGGCGCATGAGGAGCAGATGGCGGCCGACAAGGCCTGCATTCCCGGCTGCCGCGGCGTTCCGGAGTTCGCCGTCGACCCGCGCGAGAAGCAGCCCGTGGCCGGCAAAGCGAAGGCGCACGCTTCGACCGAGAGCCACGCCTGACTTTCTTCGCTCCCGGCGTTCCCGACATCCGACGATCCTGACACGGATGCACGGGCCGGGGGCCGCGCTCACCGGCCTCTTCCTCTGGTCCGCCTCGCGCGACCTCGGCCGGTGGGCGCTCAGGATTCCGGCAATGCCGTTCCGCATTCGCAATTGTAAGTAGAAGTCACCACCACTCTGCCGATCCAGCCATCGGTGATTGTCCGAATCCATATCTTCCATCAGATTCGTTGTCCTTCCCTGGACCTCCTCGGAATGCTGAGGTGGAATCACCTGATTGCCGATTCCTACCGAAAAAACTTGTGCGAATGCACATCGTAAGATAGCATATCATAATCGACATCGGACCGGGTGGAGGACCCGCCGATGCCGTACCGCAGTCCGCGCCGCGTGCTGCGAGGGGAGCGTTTTTGGGAGGAAACCAATGAAGCGAACCAAGGAATTCCTGTTCGGCTCGGCCCTCGTCGCCGCGGCCGCGCTGGCCACCGGCGCAGCGACCGCCGCGCCGCTCGACCTCGTCATCTGCCACATCGACGACCGTTCCGGCTCCGCCGCCGACACCGGCATCGAGAGCCTCAACGGCCTCAACATGGTCCTCGAGCCGCTGAACGAAGCGGGCGGCATCAACGGCCAGAAGATAAAACTCGTCACCTACGACACCAAGACCGACCCTCAGCTCGCCGCCAATTTCGGCACACGCTGCGCCGAGGACGACAAGGGCCTGCTGGTCATCGGCGCCAGCCCGTCGGCGGTCGCCAACTCGCTCGTCACGGTGGCCAACCAGAACAAGATCCCGCTCTACGTGCTGGCCGCCGCCTCTCCCGAGCTCACCGACAACGCCGTCTACCAGTTCCGCTTCGGCCCCAAGGTGACGCAGGATTCGATCGCGGTGGCCAACGCGCTGGAGCAGAGCGGCGTCAAGGGCGTGGCCATCATCAACAATTCGGTGCCGTTCGGCATCACCGGCGCGGCGTCCGCCGCCGAGGCGCTCGCCAAGAAGAACATCGCGATCGTCACGCAGCAGACCTACGACGTGGCCGCGACCGACGTCTCGCCGCAGGTCATCAACGTCATGCAGACGAGCCCCGAGGCGATCCTCGTCTACCCCTATCCGGCGGACGGCGCCCGCGTGGTGCGCACGCTGCGGCAGATGGGCCTGGAGCAGCCGGTCATCATGCCGCGCGTCGGCATGATGAAAGCCTTCCGCGAGCTCGCGGCCGAGGTCGGAAACGGCGTGCTGGTCCCGTCATCGGTCGACATAACCCGGCCGGAAGTGGCCGATTTCTTCAAGAAATACACCGAAAAATACGGTCCGCTGGCGATTTCCGCCTCGCCGGTGCAGGGTTTTGACGCGGGAACGCTGGCAATCGCGGTGCTCAAGGACGAAACCGTCCAGCAGGCGATCCAGGCCGGCGACCTGCAGGCGGCGCGCGACGCCATCCGGGACGCCACCCAGAAGCATGGCGACTTCACCGGCCTGCAGGGCACGGCCAAGGGCGGCTACCGGTTCTCGCAGAGCCATCACGGGCCGACCGACGACGGCTTCTTCGTGTTCGTGAAGGTCGGCGAGAACGGCGCAGCGCTGGAGTCCGTCGACACGGCCACGGCCCTCAAGAACTGACGCCGATCCCACGCTAGCCGCGGCGCCCGCGCCCCCGGACGCGCCGCATCGGCGATACGCAAGAGAAGCGGACATCGACCATGCTGATGAAGCTGAGCTACCTGCTGCTTGCCGGCCTCACCAACGGCAGCGTCTACGGGCTGATCGGGCTGTCGCTGTCGATCATCTACGGCTCCTCCCGCGTCATCAACTTCGCCCAGGGCGAGTTCGTGATGCTCGGCGCCATGAGCGCGGTGCTGTTCATGGTGACGCTGGCCCTGCCCTGGCCGGTCGCGATGCTGGCCATGCTGGCGGTCGTCGTCATCGCCGCGCTCGCCCTCGACTACGGCGTCTACCGCCCGCTGATCCGCCGCAAGGCGGCGCCGCTCACTATCATGATCGGCACGCTGGCGGGCGCCATCATCGTCTACGGGCTGGCCTTCCTGATCTGGGGGCCGGACCAGCGCTACGTGCCGCCGGTCCTGTCGCTGGAGCCGATCCGCATCGGCTTCCTGATCACCAACCCGCAGCAGATCTCGCTGATCGTCATCTTCGTCGTGTTCCTGCTGGCCACCTGGTACATCCTCTACCGCACCCGCTTCGGTCTGTCGGTGCGGGCCACCGGCGTCAATCCGCGGGTGGCGCTGCTGATGGGCATCCGCTCGGAGCGGATCGTGCAGTTCTCCTTCATCTTCTCCGCCTTCATCTCGGGCGTTGCCGGCATGATGGTCGGCCCGCTGCTCGGCGGCCATGTCGGCATGGGGCTGCTGCTCACCGTCAAGGGCTTCATGGCGGCGATCCTGGGCGGCCTGGGCTCGCCCTTCGCGGCGGCCGCCGGCGGACTGGCGATCGGCATGATGGAGGCGCTGATGGCCGGGTTCGGCACCTCGCTCTATGCCGAGCCGGCGATCTTCGTGCTCATCCTGCTGGTGCTGATCGTCCGGCCCTACGGGCTGCTCGGCGACTATGAAGCGGAGCGGCGCTGACATGCTCGCCAGACCCCGCCCCGAGGCGCCGCGCGCGCCCACCATCGTCCCGGTGCTGTGCATCCTGGCGCTCGGCCTGGCGCTGCCGCTGGTGCTGACCAGCGGCTTCCACATCAGGCTGGCGATGCTGGTCTGGATCTATGCGATCCTGTGCATGGGCTTCAACCTGCTCTACGGCTATTCCGGCCAGATTTCGCTCGGCCAGCCGGCCTTCTACGCCATCGGCGCCTACGCCTTCGGCATGCTGCAGATCAAGCTCGGCTGGTCGCCCGGCTTCGCCTTCCTCGGCTCGCTGGCGCTGGTCGCGGTGCTGTCGCTGCTGATCGGCCTGCCGCTGCTGCGGCTGCGCACCCACTATCTCGCCATGGCGACGCTGGCCTTCATGCTCATCCAGAACGGCGTCGCAAACCGCTGGATCGAGTTCACCGGCGGGCAGAGCGGCATCGCCGTGCCGCCGCTGCAATGGGGCGGCGAGCCGATCGGCCGCACCGGCATCTACTACATCGTGCTGGCGCTGGCGGCCGCGGTACTGCTGCTGCACGACCTCTTGATCCGCTCGCATCTCGGTCGGGCCATGCAGGCCATCCGCGACGACGAGACGGCGGCGCAGGCGCTCGGCGTGCGCGTCACCCGCTACAAGCTGCGCGTCCTCGTGCTGTCGGGCGTGATGGCGGCGGTGGCCGGCGTGTGCTTCGGCTTCACCTCGCTGCGCGTCGACCCCAGCCTGTCGGAGTTCCACGTGCTGGTGTCGATGCTGACCATCGCCGTGGTCGGCGGGCTCGGGACGCGGTTCGGCCCGATCGTCGGCGCGGTCATCGTGGTCGTCCTGCCGCAGCTGCTGACCCAGTTCGGCGAGATGGAGACGGTGGTCTACGGCCTCTTCATCCTCTTGTTCCTGCTGTTCCTGCCGCACGGCCTGGCGGGCGTGCTGGAGCGCCGCGACTGGTTTGCCCGGCGCAACTCCTCGCCGCGGATCGTCAGCCGGACGCGGGAGCTCGAGAGGGAGCCGTCATGACCGCCACCGGACCGCTGCTCAGGCTCGACCGTGTCGTCCGCCGCTTCGGCGGCCTGGTCGCCGTCAACGACGTCTCGTTCGAGATCACGCCGGGCGAGGTCAGGGGCCTGATCGGGCCGAACGGCGCCGGCAAGTCCACGACCTTCGACTTGATCACCGGCGTGCGGCCGCCGACGTCGGGCGAGATCCGCTTCAGGGGCGAAGACGTCACTTATCGGCCGGCCCACACACGCAGCCCGATGGGCATGGCGCGCACCTTCCAGATCGTGCGGCTGTTCCGTGGCCTGTCGGTGCTGGAGAACGTGCAGCTCGGGCTGCATCCGAAATTCCCCGACGGGCTGTGGCCGTCGCTGCTGCGCTACGGCGCGCTGCGCCGGCAGGAGCAGCGGAGCCGCGAGCGCGCCATGGAGTTGCTCGCCTTCGTCGGCCTCGCCGACCGGGCGGCCCATGCCATCGAGGAACTGACGCTCGGCCAGCTGCGCCTGGTCGACATCGCCCGCGCGCTCGCCGCCGAACCGTCGCTGCTGATGCTGGACGAGCCGGCCGCCGGCCTCAACGATGCCGAGACGCGCAACCTCGGCGAGATGCTCGCTTTGCTGAAGAAGCGCGGAGTGACCATGCTGCTGGTCGAGCACGACATCGACTTCATCATGAACGCCTGCGACAGCATCGTGGTCATGGACCGCGGCGCCAAGATCGCCGACGGCACGCCGGCCGAGGTGAGCCGCAACCCGGAGGTGATCGCCGCCTATTTCGGCCGGAGGGCAGCCCATGCTGCGGCTTGAGAGCATCGTTGCCGGCTACAACAAGTCGATCGCGCTCGACGGCGTTTCGATCGACATCCCGGCCGGCACCATTGTGTCCGTGGTCGGCGCCAACGGCGCCGGCAAGTCGACCATCGTCAACACCATCTCGCGCCTCGTCTCCACCTATTCCGGCACGATCCGCTTCGACGGCAGGGACATCACCGGCAGCAAGCCGGCCGAAGTGGTCGAGCTCGGCATCGTGCAGGTGCCGGAGGGCCGGCAGCTGTTCGCGCCGCTGACGGTGGAGGAAAACTTGCGCCTCGGCTTCCATCGCCTGGCGGGAAGGCCCGACTCCGCGCAAAAATACCGGGAGCGGCTGGACTACGTGCTCGATCTCTTCCCGATCATGAAGCAGCGCATCGGCCAGCGCGCCGGGACGATGTCCGGCGGCGAGCAGCAGATGGTGGCGGTCTCGCGCGCCCTGATGGCCGAGCCCAGGCTGCTGATGCTCGACGAGCCGTCGCTCGGCCTGGCGCCGATGATCGTCGACCAGATCTTCGACATCCTCACCAAGCTGCGCAAGGACGGGCTGACCATCCTTTTGGTCGAGCAGCACGCCGACGAGGCGCTAGCGCTCGCCGACTACGGCTACGTCATGGCGGTCGGCAAGGTGCGCGCCGAGGGGCCGGGCAACGATCTCCGCGACAACCCCGCGCTGCACCAGAGCTATCTCGGCAAGGTGGCGGCGGCTTGACGATGGGAATTGCTCCATACGCGCCCGACGCCGACGACTGGTTCGAGGACCAGGAAATCGGCGTCACCCACGTCACGCCGTCGCGCACGGTGACCGAGGCCGATATCAACCTGTTCGGCGGCATCACCGGCGATCTCGCCGAACTGCACACCAGCGACGCCTACGCGCGGACCACGGAATTCGGCGGCCGCATCGCGCATGGCATGCTGAACCTGTCGCTGATGCACGGGCTGGTCGTGCGCGCCGGCCATCAGGGCAGCACCGGGATCGCCATGCTCGGCTGGAACAACATCAAGTTCCATGCGCCGGTGAAGGTCGGCGACACCGTCCAGGCGCGCTGGACCACGATCGAGAAACGCGACAGCCGCAGCCGGCCGGATGCCGGCATCGTCGTCGACCGGATCGAGCTCCTCAATCACGACGGCCGGCTGATCGTCTCCGGCGAGGTCGCCGAACTGGTGCGCAAGCGGCCGGGCTGAGACAGGCTCCAGACTTTCCGTCTGCTGCAAGCCCCCCTCTCCGTCTCGCCCTTCGGGCTCGCCACCTCTCCCCCACTGCGTGGGGGCGAGGAACCCAGGCCGGAGAGGCGCCATCAGGCAACCTTGGAATCGCGTTCGGGGCGCGCCCAGGCGACCGGCGTCAGCCGGCCCTCCCGGCACCAGTCGAGCAAAATGTTCTTCTGGATCTTGCCGGTCGCCGTCATCGGGTACTCGCGCACGAAGATCCAGTGTTCCGGCGTCTTCTGCGGCGACAGGTTCTTGCGGCAATAGGCCCACAGCAGCTCCGGCGGCGGGGGATTGTCAAGATTCTTCGGCAGCACGACGGCGGCCACGGTCTCCCCCCAGGTGTCGTCCGGCAGGCCGATCACGGCCACCTGCGCCACGTCCTCGTGCTGGAACAGCACACCCTCGATCTCCGACGGGTAGAGGTTCATGCCGCCGCGGATGATCATCTCCTTCAGCCGGCCGGTGATGCGGAAATAGCCGTTCTCGTCCATGGTGCCGAGGTCGCCGGTGCGCAGCCAGCCGTCCTCGGTCAGCGCCGCCCTCGTCGCTTCCGGCTGCTCGTAATACTGCTTCATCGTGTTGAAGCCGCGCACCCAGTATTCGCCGACCGTGTTCACCGGTACCGTCTCGAGCGTGCCGACGTCGACGACCTTGACCTCGACATGCGGGATCGGCCGGCCGATGGTCTGCGCCTGCAGCTCGTCGCTGTCGGTGGTGAAGGTTTCCAGGAAGGGGCCGTTGGATTCCGTCTGGCCGTACATGATGGCGAACTCGACGCGGAATTCCTGCTTGGCGCGCTTTACCAGGGCCTCCGGTACGGCAGAGGCGCCGGACAGGATCGAGTTGAAGGAGCTCAGGTCGCGGGTTTTGGCGTCGGGATGGTTGAGCAGCGCCAAGATCATCGTCGGCACGATCAGCGAGCAGTTCACCCGCTCGGCTTCGATCAGCTCCAGGAACAGCCCCGGATCGAAAGTCCGCATCAGCGCGAAGGTACCCTGGCGCGAGAACACGCCGATCTCCGAGACGACCGACCCGCCGATATGGAACATCGGCATCGAGTTGAGCCAGACGCCGCCCTTCGGAAAGGCGGCGCGCTCGACGATGAAATGGGCAGCGTTGATGACGCCGCGGTGGTGCAGGCAGGCGCCCTTGGGGAAGCCGGTGGTGCCCGACGTGTACTGGATCTGCAGCACGTCGCCCGGCGTCAGGACCGGCAGCGCGCGGGCGGGATCGCCCTCTGCCTGCAGCCTGCCGAGGTCGGCGACGTTGATCGCCCGCCTGAGATGGCCGAGCTGGCCCTGCACTTCCCTGACGATCGCGGCGAGGTCCTTGCCGCGCGATTCATCGGCATGGACGACGCCGGCCGCCCTGGCGTTGCCCAGGATGAAGGCGACCTCGCGCGTCGTGTAGGCCGGATTGATCGGCACGACGACCAGACCGGCGAAGCTCATGGCGTGCTGGAAGATCACCCATTCCGGCGTCTCCGGCGCCAGGAGGCCGACCCGCTCCCCGGGCTCGAAGTGCCTGAGCAGGCCGCGGGCGCAGGCGAGCGCCTCGTCGACGAGCTGTCTGTAGGTCCAGCGCCGCCGCATTGCCGGATCGGCGGCGCCCTCGATCAGGGCGAGCCTGTCGGGCACCTCGGCGGCGTTCTTGAGCATCAGGTCGCCGAGCGTGCTTTCGATCAGCGGCCCGGTCTCGTATTTCGGGAAATAGCTTTCGGTGAATTTCGGCTGCGCGTTCATCTGCTCCTCCTTCAGATGGCTTGGGCTTCCTCCTGCCCTGGCCGTGGCGCATTGTCGGACGGCGCTACCGCCCAGCGGTTGCTACCGCCGTTTCAGGACCTCCGGCTGGGCGGCCCGGTGGAAACCGTTGAATTCCGGAATGTTCCTGGCCTCATAATCCTGCGTCCACGTCTGCCGCCCGTTCGGGGCGCCGCCGTCGACGCGCAGGCAGGTGCCGGTGATGTAGGCGGCGGCCGGCGACAGCAGGAAGACCACGGCCGCCGAGATCTCGGACTCGGTGCCGTAGCGCGGCAGCGGCACCTTGCCGGCATAGTCCAGCAGCCGCTGCGTGATCTCCGGCGGATAGGTATCGAAGCCGCTCGACGCGATGCCGCCCGGCGCGACCGAATTCACCCGCACACCGGAATGCGCCCATTCGCAGGCCGCCGTCTCGGTCAGCGTCAGCATGCCGCCGCGCGCCGCGCCGGAATGGGCGAATTCGGGCCAGCCGTTCCAGATGTCGGCGATGATGTTGACGATGGCACCGCCGTTCTCCTCCATCCAGCGCAGATAGGCTTCGCGCATGAAGATGAAGCCGCCCGTCAGGTTGTTGCGCACCACCGCCTCGAAGCCCTTGGTCGAGATGGTCTTCATCTCGGTGCGATACTGGCCGCCGGCATTGTTGACCAGACCGTGGATGGCGCCGAATTTTTCCAGCGTCCGGTCGATGACCGCGATGACCTGGGCCTCCTCGCGGATGTCACAGGTCATGGCGGTCACCTTGCCGCCGTCCTCGGTGATCTCCGCAACCACCTTGTCGAGCTTTTCCGGATTGCGGCCGACGATCACGACATTGGCGCCGAGATGCGCCAGCTCATGCGCCATGCAGCGGCCGAGCCCGGAGCCGCCGCCGGTGACGATGATGGTCTGATCCTTGAACAGATCGGGTGCGAAGACGGAGTTGTAGCCCATGGTCCTGCCCCTCACGCCGCCGAGATGCCGCCGTTCAGGCTGATCGCCTGGCCGGTGAGCTTGGCCGCCGCGGGGCCGGCAAGGAAGGTGATGAGCTCGGCCATGTCGTCGGCGTCGACCACGCCGAGCTGCGCCATGTCCTTGGCCTTGGCGAACAGTTTTCCGGAAAACTCGCCGGCCATCACGGTGTCGTGGGTCAGCGTTCCCTCGATGATCGAGGGCGCGACGCAGTTGACGCGGATACCCGAGCGCTTGGCCTCGATGGCGAGCGTGCGGGTGAACATGATGATGGCGGCCATCATGCCGCCGATGATCGATTCGCCCGGCGTCGCCAGCTTGCCGGCGTCGGAAGCGACATTGACGATCACGCCGCGCTCGCGCTCGCGCATGCCATCCATGACGATGCGCGGCAAAAGGAAATGCGACATCACCTGGGTCAGCACCATGCCCTGGATGTCGTTGACGTCGATCTTGTGGAAGAGCGTCGGATAGGGATAGGCGCTGACGGTGGTGTTGACCAGCACGTCCACCCCGCCCATCGCCTCCTCGGCCCTGCGCCCAAGGGCGACGGCCTGCTCGGTGACGCAGCTGTCGGCGGCGACGAAATGCACCCGGCAGCCCGGATGCCGCTCCAGGATCGCCGCCCGCGCCTTCTCGCCTCGCTCGGCATTGCGGCCGTTGATGGTGACGTGCGGCACGCCGAGCGAGGCGAATTTCATCGCCGTCGCCAGGCCGACGCCGGCCGTACCGCCGGCGATCAGCACGCGCGCCTCCGAATACTGGACGGGTATGCGCTTCGGCGAACTCGACATCAGGCGGCTCCTCCTCGCTTCTTGCGCCCGATCCTAGTAATATTTTGTATAGTACGCAAGCTTATTATATCAGATTGCCGCCGTCAGGCGGCCCGCCGCCTCGCGTCCATGGCCTCGACCATCGCCTCGAGGCGCACATTGAGCAGCTCGTCCTTGTAGAAACTCTCGTCGGCGACGTCGCCTTCGAAGAACATCGCCTGCCGGCCGTATTTCTTGGCCGAATCGGCGATCAGGAACTGCGCGTTGGTCATGCCGCGGCAGGTGCGCGAGGCGTGGCAGACGACGCCGTCCAGCTCGAACCGGTCGCACAGCTTCTCGATCTCGCCGATCATGATCGGCGCGCCGTGGTTGTTGGGGCAGACGAGATAGTTCTGCGCCATGCCCAGCACCGGGTCGTCGAGGTCGATCAGCTGCGGCTCCTGCCAGAACGACATGTGCGTGTAGCGCCCCGCCACCACGCAGGCGTTGACCTGCGCGAACTTGTCGGCCAGCCAGCCGACCTTGTTCCAGTTCATCATGCCATCGAAGAAGAGCCGGTATTTCTCGTCCTTCACCGCGCCTTCGCCGCTGGCGACGCGCTGCTCGATCTCGTCCTTCACGCCCTGGAAATAGTCGACGATGTTCTGGTCGCCGGGCAGAAAACTCATCGGCGCGATCGAGACGATCCAGTCGAAGAAGCTCGCCGGCGACGGCCGCGCGGTGCACAGCGCCATGCCTTCCAGCCTGAGCTCCGCCGCCTTCTTGATATAGCTCATCGTCTCGGAGAGGCGGTCGAAGTTGAACTTGCGCCCGGTATTGGCCTCAAGGAACTTCGTCAGCTCGACGAGCTGGTCGGCGACGTAGCGCGAGCGCTGCTGCCATTCCTCGCCGCGCAGATAGCCGGCGTCCTGGCGGCCGCCCCACAAGAGCGGGATCTGGATGGTGAACATCGGCACCTTCTTGCCGAAGACGCGATAGGTGATGTCGTCCCATTGCTGGCCGGAGGAGCAATAGGGATAGGCGTTGACGATCATGTCGGGCGGCGGCAGCTTCATCATCGCCTCGATGCGCGGATCGTCGAGGCTGGCCCCGCCCTCGCCCGACTTCGCCTTGTCCATCTCGATCAGCATCTGGCCGATATGGGTGCGGGCGTAGGAGCAGAGCTCCCGGTCGTAGCCGCGCTGCTCGCCGCGCGCCTGCGCGCCGATCTCGCGGTGCCGGGCGGCCAGCATCGCCGACCACGCCTCGCCATGCACCCATACCAGGTCGTGCGCGTGGAAGAAGGGCGGGATGTAGGTGCCGTTGTACCAGACGACCTTCTTGCCCTGTTCCTTGGCGGCGAAGACGCCGCTCCAGTAGTCGTTCACCAGCTTGCTGCCGAAGCGCGTGCTCTTCAGCTTGTTCGCCCTTTCGCCATTGCCGAAAGCGGGCTTGGAAGCGGGCATTGCGACGACGTTTTCCATGACAGTCCTCCTCTCAGGCCGCCTTGCTGGTGGCGCGGCGCTTGGCGATTTCCACAAAAGTCTCGACGCGGGTCTTCAGCGCTTCGACCGGCATTTCCTCGTGCTCGGTCTCGATGAGCAGGTGCGGAATGCCGCGTTCCTCGAAGGCTTCCTTGATCTCGGGATAGAAATACATGTGCGGCTCGCAGAACTTGACCATCAGCACCACCAGGCCCTGGGCTCCGGAGCGCTCGACCTCGGCGAGCAGATAGTCCTCCCAGTCGACGCCCTTGGTCGTGCGCGTCGGGCAGGGCAGCCTGCGGTTCTTCTCGACATACCAATGGGCCATGGCGTCCACAGGCGGCATGGACTCGTCCATGTCGGCGTGGATGAAGCGCCAGCCGACGAAGAGATCGTCGTTGACCACGCGCGCGCCGCTCTCCTCGATCATGTCGATCAGCGCCGGCTTCGGCGCGTGGCACAGGTGCCCCGACAGGTAGACCGGCACGCCTCCCGCCGCCGGGCCCCTGCGCGGAATGGCCGCCAGCAGCTCGTCCATCAGCGCGACGTGCTCCTTTTTGTCCATCGCCATGGACGACTTCACCACGGCCTGCATGTCGCGTCCGGAGATCGCCACCAGCCCCTTGCGCCGCATGTCATAGAGCCGGCGCATCTGCGCGCGGTTGCGGTTGAACAAGGCGATCGAGGCGGTGACCGCCTGCGGCGCGATCTCGGCGCCGGTCAATGCCTCCAGTTCCTTCCACAGCTGGGTGAAGGTGCCGGTGGTCTCGCGCAGCGCCCAGCCGGCATCGAGCGTGGTGCAGAGCTGGTTGAACAGGATCGGCAGGTCCGGGCGCTCCGCCCGGATGGTGTCGGCGGTGCCGAGGAGCTGCACGCAATGATCGCCGAACATGATGGCGTCCAGCCCGTCGAAGCGCCCGCGCATCGTCTGGTCGACAATCGAGCGGTTGAAGCCGCAATAGAAGTTGAAGACATTGGATTGCCCGATCGTGATCGGCTCCTCGTCGTCCTGCAGGATCACCGGCAGGCAGCCCGCGGCATGGGCAAGCTCGCCCGGAAAATGCATCGGCAGCAGGCCGATCACCTGCCTGCCGGTCCGCGCCTTCCATTGGGCGGCGTAGTCCATCGGCGCCTGCGCCGCCTGATTCATCTGGGTGAGGACGTGCTCCAAGGGGGTCGCTCCACGCTGCCAACCGGAACTATGTTATCTAGCGTACTAAGTTATAATCACGTCGTCAAGGATCAGGCTTCCTCCAGCGTTTTATTGCCATTCAATGCGAAATAGGTGCCCGTCGACAATCATCAAGTAAGCAGGACTCACGTTTTGCCGGATTGCGCCGCGCCTTTTGATTCGCTAGCATTTCGTACGTTTGCATATCTTCTGGGGAGAGTGATGGATTTCGCCTTGACGGACGAGCAGCGGATCCTGCAGCGGTCGCTCGCCGCCTTCGCCAGGGCCGAGCTTGCGCCCCACTACACGCGCTGGGACCGCAACCGCGAATTCCCGGCAAAGCTCTGGCCGCGACTCGGCCAGATGGGCGTCTTCGGCCTGCGCGTGCCGGAGGAACTCGGCGGCAACGGCCTCTCCTATCTTGAGGCCGGACTGGCGATCGAGCAGATCGCCAAGGGCGACTTCAACGTCTGCTACGGCATCCTCAACGCCTGTTTCGCCGGCGACATAATCGGCCGCTTCGCCTCGTCAAAAATCCGCGAGGCCTGGCTGGCGCCGCTGGCGGCGGGCCAAAAGATCCTCAGCGTCTGCCTGACCGAGCCGCATTGCGGCTCCGACGCCGCGGCGATCCGCACCCGCGCCGTATGCGACGGCGACCATTTCGTCGTCAACGGCGAGAAATCGGCGATCACCCTGCTGATGGCAGCCGACGCGGCGATCCTGTTCGCCAGGACCGCGCCGGAGAAGAAGGCGGCGGGCGTCTCCGCCTTCCTGCTGCCGCTCGATTCACCGGGATTGTCGAAGAGCCGCTACGAAGACATGGGCGGCAGGGGCATCGTGCGCGGCTCGCTGTTCCTCGACGACGTGCGCATCCCGGCCGCCAACATGATCGGGCCGGAGAATGCCGGCTTCACCCAGGTGATGCAGACCTTCGACTACACCCGCGCCCTCATCGGCCTGATGTGCCTCGGCGCTGCCGAGCAGACGCTGGAGGAGACGGTCGACTACGTGAAGGGCCGACAGGCCTTCGGCCAACCTATCTCGAAGAACCAGGGCGTGTCGTTCCCGCTGGCCGAGGCGAAGGCGAAACTCGAGATGCTGCGCTGGCTCTGCTACCGCACCCTGTGGCTGCGCGACCAGGGCTTGCCGCACACCGCCGAGGCGGCGATGTGCAAGGCTGAGGGCCCGGCACTCTGCGCCGACGTCATCCGAGACTGCCTCGTGCTGCACGGCCACTACGGCTACACCCAGGATTTCCCGGTCGAGCAGCGCTACCGCGACGTGCTCGGCCAGATCATCGCCGACGGCACGCCACAGATCATGAAGATGATCATCGCGCGTCACATGCTGGGCAGGGATTTCGCATAGCGGGTCGCTGTCGATTTCGTCCCGTCGTCGGCTAGGACCCCCACCCCTAACCCCTCCCCTCAAGGGGGAGGGGGACTGGTTGGCATCACCGCAAGGCGTCAATCCTCGACGGTTTCGCGCGGCATGGCGGCCGCAAAGTTCCCCTCCCCCTTGAGGGGTGGGGGTAGACCCACATGCGATACCCTGCCGGGAGGGGAGTGTAACCGGCCGCCCTACCGGCACGCCGCGCCTCAACCGATCTCGGCCACGCCCTGGTCCATCGCCGTGCGATCGCCGACCTTCGCCTCGAACAGCACACGTCCCTCCTCCTGCCAGCAGGCGAAGTCGAGCCGGTCGCCGGGCATCACCACGCCGGAAAACCGCAGGTCGAGCGCCTTCAGGCGGGCCGGATCGCCGCCGCAGAAGGCGCGCAGCACCACAGCGCAGGCGGTGCCGTAGGAGGCGAGCCCATGCAGGATCGGTCGGTCGTAGCCGGCCTTGCGCGCCACCTCATAGTCGGCATGCAGCGGGTTGGTGTCGCCCGACAGCCGGTAGACCAGCGCGGCGCGCGCCGATGTCGCGACGCTCTCGGCATGGTCCGGCATCCGCGCCGGCATTTTCGGCCGCTCCACCTTCGGCAGCGGAACTCCGCCGAAGCCGCCATTGCCGCGCAAGGCGACCGTCTGGTCGATGGTGCAGTAGAGCGTGCCGTCGGCCGCGTCCGTCACAGCCCGCCTGAGCACGCAGACCGCGCCCTTGTCGGCGCCCCGGTCGTAAAGCTCGGTGATCGCGGCGCGGCTCACCACCTCGGCTTGCGGCGGCAGTGGCCGCTGGAAGCGCGCCGCATGCGCCATGTGCAGCACTTTTACCCAGCCGATCTCCAGCGCCGGGTTCTTCGGCCACATGCCGGGCGTGGCGAGCGTGACTGCGAAGGACGGCAGCACCCGCAGCCGATCCTCGAGCAGGAAGTCGAGATCGTCGCTCTCGCCCGGCGCGATCGGCAGGCCGACGCCCAGCGCGTAGAGGATGGCGTCGCGGGCCGTGTAGGACTGCCGCTGCTCGCCGAAATCCCAGTTGCGTAGACGATCCGGATCGAACGCCATCACACCGGATCCCAGGTGAACACCTCGCCGGAGCGGTGCAGCGGGTAGAAGTCGTTGCGGAACTGCGGGATGACGCGCTCGATGATCGCCTCCGGCGTCCAGCCGTCGGCGGTGTGGGCGGTGCGGATCGGCCGCGGCTGCGAGAACAGGTAGATCTCGTTGTTGCGCGAGCCGAATATCTGGCCGGTGACGCCGGCGGCGGCATCCGAGCACAGCGCGACGCACAGCGCCGCGACCTTTTCGGGCACGAGCTTCTTCAGCCCCTCGACGCGCTTCTGCTGCTCCGGCGTGTCGGTCGGGATCGACGACACCATGCGCGTCCAGGCGAAGGGGGCGACGGCGTTGGAACGCACGTTGAAGCGCTGCATGTCGAGCGCGATCGACTTCGACAGGGCTACGATACCGAGCTTGGCGGCGGCATAGTTGGCCTGGCCGAAATTGCCGACCAGGCCGGAGGTGGAGCTCATATGCACATACGCGCCGCCGCCCTGCTCCTTGAAGTAGGGTGCCGCCGCCCGCGACACGTTGAAGGTGCCCTTCAGGTGGACGCCGACCACCGCGTCGAAATCTTCCTCCGTCATCTTGTGGAACAGCACGTCGCGCAGATTGCCGGCATTGTTGACGACCGCATCGATGCGGCCGAAGGCGTCGATGGCGGCGCGCACCATGGCCTGGGCATCGTCCCATCTCGCCACGGAGCCGTAATTGGCGATCGCGCGCCCGCCGATCGCGGCGATCTCCGCGACCACTTCCTCGGCCGGCTGGGCGTCGCCGCCGCCCTCGCCGCTCAGCGAGACGCCGAGGTCGTTGACCACCACGGCCGCGCCGGCGCGCGCCATCTCCAGCGCCACAGCCCTGCCAACGCCGCGCGCGGCGCCCGTCACCAGCGCCACCTTGCCGTCCATAACGCCCATGCGTGTCTCCGTTCGTTCATGCCCGCCTGGTCCAGCCGGCGCGGAGCGTCCCTCCGTCGTCCGGCCGCGCGGTTCAATAGCTCTTCGGCAGGTCCAGCACCTTCTCGGCGATAAAGCTCTGGATGAGCTGCTCGGTGACCGGCGCGATGCGCGTCACCGTGACTTCGCGCAGCAGCCGCTCGACATGGTATTCCTTGGCGTAGCCGAAGCCGCCATGCGTCAGCACCGCCTGCAGGCAGGCCTCGTAGCCGGCGCGCGCCCCAAGGAACTTGCCGGCATTGGCCTCCGCCCCGCAGGGTTTTCCGGCGTCGTAGAGCTCGGCCGCCTTGAGCAGCATCAGCCAGGCCGATTCCAGGTACATCCACTTCTCCGCCAGCGGATGCTGGATGCCCTGGTTCATGCCGATCGGCCGGTCGAAGACGATGCGCTCTTTCGCGTATCTGGCGGCACGTGCGAGCGCGTCGCGGCCGATCGCCACCGCTTCCGTGCCGACGAGGACGCGTTCGGGGTTGAGCGAATGGAGGATGTAGGAAAAGCCCTTGCCCTCCTCGCCGATGCGATGCTCGTCGGGGATGAACAGGTCCTCGATGAAGATGGCGTTCGAATCCACCGCCTTGCGGCCCATCTTGGGGATGCGCTGCACCTCGATCTTCGAGCGGTCGAGATCGGTATAGAAGATGGTGATGCCGTCGGTCGGGCGCTTGCAGTCCTCGTAGCGGGTGGTGCGCGTCAAGAGCATGATCTTCGACGCCACCTGCGCGGTGGAGGTCCACACCTTCTGGCCGTTGACCCGGTAGCCGCCCGGCACCTTCTCGGCGAAGGTTTTTATGCGCGTCGTGTTGAGGCCCGCGTCCGGCTCGGTGACGCCGAAGGCGACCTTGTCCTCGCCGGCGACCAGCCGCGGGATCCACTGCGATTTCTGCTCATGCGTGCCGAACACGACGATCGGATGCGGCCCGAACAGGTTGATGTGAACCGAGGAGGCCGCCGCCATGCCGCCGCCGTGGCCGGCGACCTCGTGCATCATGATCGCAGCCTCGGTGACGCCGAGGCCGGAGCCGCCATGCTCCTCCGGCATGGTGATGCCGAGCCAGCCGGCGTCGGCCATGGCGCGGTGGAACTCGTCGGGAAAGCGCCCGTCCTCGTCGCGCTCCAGCCAGTAATCCGCGTCGAACTGGCGGACCACGCCGCGCACGCCGTCGCGGATGGAGTTGATCAGGTCTTCGCGCTCTTCTGCCGGCCTGGACACGTTAACCTCCCTACCCTTCCCCCGCGGAGGCAAGCACGCGCCGCGCCTGCTTCAGATGGGGAATGTCGACCATCTTTCCGTCGATCCCGATCGTGCCGAGACCCGGATTCTCCGCGAAGGCGGCGACGATCCGGCGGGCCAAGACCAGGTCGGCCTCGCTCGGCACGAACGCCCGCTTGATGACGGCGACCTGATCGGGGTGGATCGCCAGCCGGCCGGAAAAGCCGTCGCGGCGCGATACCCGGCAGGCGGCTTCCAGCCCTTCCGGATCGCGGAAATCGGTATGAAGCGTATCGATCGCCGGCACCTCGGCATTGGCTGCGGCGAACAGGCAGAGCGAGCGGGCGAGCTGATAGGGCCGCGTCCACTCGCCGTCCGCTTCCTTGTTCGCGGTGGCGCCGACGACGGCGGCCAGATCCTCGGCGCCCCAGGTCAGTGCCGCCAGCCGCGGATGAGCCGGCGCGTAGGAGCCGAGGTTGAACATCGCCGCCGCGGTCTCCGTCGCCACCACGATGATCCCGACGCTGCCCCGCGGCATGCCGGCCGCGTCCTCGAGCGGATCGATCATTTCCGAGACCCGGGCGAGGTCGTGGCCGCCATTGGCCTTGGGCAGGACGATGCCGACGAGGCCGGGGCGGACGACCGCGGCGAGGTCCTGCGCGGTCAGGCCGCTGTCCAGCGGATTGACGCGAACCCAGAACGACCAGTCGCGCGGGCCGTTCGCGGCGTCGATCCAGCCCGACAGCATGTCCCGCGCCGCTGCCTTGCCGACCGGGGCAACGGAATCCTCGAGGTCGAGGATCAGTCCATCGGCGCCGACGGCCTTCGCCTTCTCGAATTTCTTGTCCGAGTCGGCGGGAACGAAGAGAAGCGCGGTCAGCCTCATGCCGGCGCCTTCATCATCAGGGCGAGCCGCCTGCATTCGCACACCACCTCGCCGCGCTGGTTGAAGCCGCGGTGGACGAAGGTGACGATGCCCTGCGTCGGCCGCGACTTGCTCTCGCGCCTGGCCAGCACCTCGGTCTCGGCGCGGATGGTGTCGCCGTGGAAGACCGGCTTCGGGAACTTGACGTCCTCGAAGCCGAGATTGCCGACGGTGGTGCCGAGCGTCGTGTCGCCCACGCTCAGCCCCACCACCAGCCCCAGCGTGAACACCGAGTTGACCAGCGGCTTGCCGAATTCCGTCTTCGACGAATAGTCGTGATCCAGATGGATCGCCGCCGGGTTCATCGTCATCGTCGTGTAGAGCACGTTGTCGGTTTCGGTCACGGTGCGGCGGGTGGCGTGCTCGATCACCTCGCCTTCGGAAAATCCCTCGAACCAGCGTCCCGCCATGATCTTTCCTCCTCAGAGCCGCCCGAAGATCGAAACCGAGGAGACCGAGTTGGACGGCTGCCCCCCGAGATTGTGGGTCAGGCCGAAATCGATCTGGCGGAGCTGCCGCTGGCCGGCGCGGCCGAGAAGCTGCGCGTGCACCTCGTAGGCCATGCGCAGGCCCGAGGCGCCGACGGGATGGCCGAAGCATTTCAGCCCGCCGTCCACTTGCGCGGGGATGGCACCGTCGCGGTCGTAGCGTCCGTCGAGGATGTCGAAGGTGGCACGGCCCTCGGCGGAGAGGCCGAGATCCTCCATGGTCACCAACTCGGTTATGGAGAAGCAGTCATGCACCTCCGTCATGCCGATTTCGCCCTTCGGATCCCTGATGCCTGCCTCCAGGTAGGCGCGGCCGGCGGCCACCCTCGTGTTGCGCACCGAGGCGCCGTCCCATTCCCCGTACTGGCTCTCCCAGCCGTTCGAGGTGCAGACCTGAAGGGCCTTCACGGCGACGAGATCGGCGGGAGACTTGCCGAGGCTTCTGGCGATCTCCGGCGTGGTGACGATGGCGCAGGCGGCGCCGTCGGAGACACCGCAGCAGTCGTAGAGACCGAGCGGGTCGGAGATCATCGGCGCATTGAGGATGGCGTCCATCTCGACCGGCTTGCGCAGATGCGCCTTGGGCGAGAGCGTGCCGTTCTGGTGGCTCTTCCAGCTCACATGCGCCATGCCGCGCTTGAGATCGGCGGGCGCAATGCCGTGCTTGGCGCGATAAGCGCCGGCGAGCTGCGCGAAGGTACCGGGCGACGATCCGTAAGGCATCCACAGGTCGTTGACCGAGCCCTTCGTGCGGATCGGCAGGCCGCCGAAGCCAGTGTCCTTCAGCTTCTCGACGCCGAGGGCCATGGCGATGTCGACCGCGCCGGCGGCGACCGCGTAGACGGCGCCGCGCAGCGCCTCCGTGCCGGTGGCGCACATATTCTCGACCCGCGTCACCGGGATGTTCTGCAGCCGCAGCGCCGTCGCGAGCGGGATCGCCGAGTTGCCGACATTGAAATCGTCCAGCGCCGAGCCGAACCACGCCGCTTCGATCCGGCCCTTGTCGATTCCGGCATCCGTCAGCGCCTCGGCGAAGGCTTCCGCCATCAGCATGTCCGACGACATGTCCCAGCGCTCGCCGAACGCGGTGCAGCCCATGCCGAGGATGACGACCTTGTCCTTGATGCCGCTTGCCATTGCCTCAACCCTCCGCCGGCAGATCCGGGCGTTCGGCCGGCGCCGCCTTCCAGAAATAGCTGCGGAAATGCCGCTGCCGGTCGATCGACTTGATCCGGAAGCGCATCCGCACAGGGTCGCCGACTTCGGGGCTGCTACCTTCGATGTCGCAATGCTCCATCGCCACGCGCGCGCCGTTGTCAAACTGCACCAGGCCGAAATGGAAGGGCGGGTCGGGCGTGAAGTTCAGCCTGTCGGCGGTGATCGACACCACCTTGGCCGGCACGTCCGCCAGCGGAACGTCCTGATATGTCTCCGCACTTTCGGCATCCGGCCGGACCGGTATCGGCGTCTTGGGGAACTGCACGTTGCCGCCCTGGTCCCGGCCGCCGACGAAGCCATGCATGTCGCGGCCATGCCGAAGCAGCGTCGAGGCCGAGACCTTCTGGTTCACCTCCGAGCGCGGCCCCCAGTCGAGCGGCAGCCTGCCTGTGAGATTGAGCAGGCGGGTGTAGGACGTGAGGACGACGCCCTGCCGCAGCGCCGCTGCCGCCGTGCCGGTGCCGGGGCCGGTTACCTCGAACACGAGTGCGTCGGCGCCGTTGCCGAAACCGGCGACAAGCAGCTTCGCCCCGGGCTCGGCGCGGTCCAGCGCCAGCGCCAGACCGAAGAGCGGCATCGCCGCGCCGAGCTCGCCGGCCTGCTGGGATATCTCGGCGCACAGGTTCGGCGCCTTCAGCCCGCAGGCCTTCGCCAGCCCGGCGTAGACGCCGTCGACCGGCTCCGGCACCACGGCGACGGCGATGTCGGCAGCCGCCACGCCGGCCTTTTCCAGCGCCGCCTTCACCGCCGGCAGGTAGACCTCGCCCGCCGCCTTGTCGCGCACGAAGCGATCCTCCGCCGCATAGGGAAGCCCGCCGTCGGCGGAGGTGAAGACGTCGAGCAGGTCGGCATTGATCGTCGCGGCACCGAGCAGGCGGGCGATACCCTTCCCGGGACCCACCAGCGCGGCGGCGGCCCCATCCCCCCAATTCAGGTGCTGGGCGCTGCCCGGCTGCGCGGCGCGTTTCTCGCCGGCCGCGACCAGCTCGGTCGCGCCGCCCCGCAGCGCCTTGATGAGCGCGGTCGTGGCGGCGCGGCGGGAATTGGCGGTATCCTGGGCGACGACGGCCCGCTCCAGCCGGAGCGCTTCGGCCATGATCCCGGCCATCGAGCGGTCGGTGAAGGGAGACGATGTCGAGGCGAAGACCACCGATTCCGGCAGGCCGGCGGCCACCACGCCGCGCGCCGCCTCGGCGGCCATGGTGAGCGCGTCCTCGTCCCAGCCGGCAACCGCGCGCCGGCCGCGTCCCGATCCGCCCAGGCCCGACCAGCGCAGTTCGGCGCGCGCCACCTTGCGGTCGAAGCGCAGGAGCGGAAGATATCCAGCCACCGATTTCAGGCTTGCCTCTGCCACTTGCGTCTCCGTTGCCGTCGGTGGCAGAAATATCTTGCAAGCTTACCGTAAGCAAGCATATTATTTTTGGCGAAGAGGTCAAGGGGCGAAGACGCTCCCACCCATCCGACGAAGGGAAAGCAAAGTGCTTGATCTGAAAGGAAAAGTCGCGATCGTGACCGGCGGCGGCCAGGGAATCGGCAAGGCGATCACCCTGCGGCTGGCTGCCGAGGGCTGCAAGGTCGCCGTGTTCGACCTGAAGCCGGAGGCGGCCGAGGCAACCGCCGAGGAGGCGCGCGCCAAGGGCGGAGAGGTCACGGTCTACGGCGTAGACGTCGCCCAGCAGGAGGCCGTCAACAAGGCTGTCGAGCGGGCCGAGGCCGATCTCGGGCCGACCTGGCTGCTGGTCAACAATGCCGGCTGGGACAAGCCGGCGCCGTTCCTGCAGACCGACAAGCCGCTCTGGGACAAGATCATCGCGATCAATCTCAGCGGCCCGCTCCACATGCACAAGGCGGTGCTTCCGGGCATGGTGGCGCGCGGCGGCGGCCGCGTCGTCAACATCGCCTCCGACGCGGCGCGCGTCGGCACCTCCACCGAGGCCGTCTATTCCGCGTGCAAGGGCGGCATGATCTCCTTCACCAAATCGATCGCCCGCGAGCTCGCCCGCAACAACGTGCTGCTCAACTGCGTCTGTCCCGGCCCCACCAATACGCCGATGATGCAGTCGGTGCTCGGCACCGGCGAGCAGGCGGAGAAGTGGAAGGACGCCATGGTGCGCGGCATCCCGTTGAAGCGCATGGGCGAACCGGAGGACTATGCCGGCATCGTCGCCTTCCTCGCCTCATCGGACGCCGGCTACATCACCGGCCAGGCCATCTCGGTCTCGGGCGGCATGAACATGGTGTGACAACGGCGCAAACCATGCCGAAAACACGTCGAAACAAACCGAAAAAGGGCTGTTGCCCGCTGAAAAGGAGGCAGGCCGGTGACCAAAACACATGAATTTTCGGACATCTTGTACGAGATCAAGGGCCGCGCCGCCTGGATCACCATCAACCGGCCGAAGGTCTACAACGCCTTCCGCGGCCAGACGCTCGAGGAGCTGATCCAGGCCTTTCAGCTCGCCGGCAACGACAAGGGGGTGTCGTCGATCGTTCTCACCGGCTCCGGCGAGAAGGCGTTCTGCACCGGCGGCGACCAGTCGGCGCATGAGGGCAATTATGACGGGCGCGGCGTCGTCGGCCTGCCGATCGACGAGTTGCAGGGCCTGATCCGCGACGTGCCTAAGCCGGTGATCGCCCGCGTCAACGGCTTTGCCATCGGCGGCGGCCATGTGCTGGTCACGCTGTGCGACCTGGCGATCGCCGCCGATACCGCGAAGTTCGGCCAGGTCGGACCGAAGGTCGGCTCCTTCGACGCCGGCTGGGGCACGGCGCTGCTCGCCCGCATCGTCGGCGAGAAGAAGGCGCGCGAGATCTGGTTCCTCAACGAGACCTATACGGCGCAGGAAGCCGCCGACATGGGGCTGATCAACAAGGCCGTGCCGCTCGCCGAGCTCGACGCCGCCGTCACCCGATGGACGGACACGCTGGCCGAGCGCTCGCCGACGGCGCTCGCCTTCCTCAAGCGCTCGTTCAACGCCGACAGCGACCAGATCCGCGGCATCAGCAACCTCGCCCTGCACGCGGTGAAGCTCTACTACGCCACCGAGGAGTCCAAGGAAGGCGTCAACGCCTTCAACGAGAAGCGCAAGCCCGACTTCCACAAATTCGTCGACTGATGCCCGCCGCGATCGCGCCAATGGAGATCGGCCGGCACCTGCCCGAGCGCGGGCTGTGCTGGACCAGCGCCTGCTCGGCCGAATCGCAGGTTTTCAGGGAGGGACTGTCCGGCCTCAACCGGCCAGACCTGACCTTCACCGGCATTTTCGTGCCCGGCCTCAACCGGCCGTCCTACCTGCTGGAGACGGGCGCGGCGGTCACCACCTTCTTCATGCTGCCGGAATTTTCCGGCAGCGGACGGGTGGAGTTCTTGCCGCTCTGCTATCGCGATATCCGCCTCTGGCTCGCCGAAAACCCGCCGCAGGCGGCGCTCGTGATGTGCGCCCCGCCCGACGCGGACGGCCGCTGCAGCCTCGGGCCGGTCACCGACTTCCTCGCCGACATCTGGGAGCGCATCCCCACCCTGATCGCCCATGTGAACCGGGAGATGCCGGCGACGCTGGGCACGCCAGGCATCCCGTTCGAGCGGTTCGACGCGGTCGTCGACGCGCCGCAGGCCCTTCCTGAATTCGACCCCGGCGTCGACGACACGGCACTGCGGATCGCCCGGCATGCGGCGACCGTGATCCCCGACGGCGTGACGCTGCAGGCCGGCATCGGCCGCGTACCCGAGGCGGTGCTGCGCGCGCTGACGGGCAAGCGCGGCCTCGCCATCCATTCCGGCCTGATCGGCGATTCCGCCCTGCACCTGCTGCGCGCCGGCGCGCTCAGGGCACGGAACCCGATTACGGCCGGCGTCGCCATCGGCACCAAAGCGCTCTACGACGCGGTGTCCGGCCCGGAATTCTCCTTCCGGCCGCCGTCCTTCACGCACGATATCGCCACGCTGGCCGGGATCGAACGCTTCGTCGCGATCAATTCGGCGATCGAGGTCGACCTCGAAGGCCAGGCCCATGCCGAGGCCACGCCCGGCGGCTTCGTCTCCGGCCCGGGCGGCGCCTCCGATTTCGCCGCGGGCGCCCGCCGCCTCGACGGGCTGCGCATCGTGGTGCTGCCCTCCACCGCCGCCAAGGGAAAAATCTCGCGCATCGTGCATGCCCGCGATGCCACCGGGCCGGTCTCGCTCGGCCGCTTCGACATCGACCTGGTGATCACCGAGCACGGCATCGCCGATCTCAGGGGCAAGTCGCACGCGGCGCGCCGCACCGCGCTGATCGGCATAGCCGATCCCGCGCATCGCGACGGCCTGGCCGCCTCTTGAGCTAATGTCATCTTGCAAACTGTACGATTGCTTACGGAATGATTGGCTGATAAAAGTACGGTAGCATACGAAAAGAAAGACCGGCCGATGATCCCACGCACCCTCTTCCGCGACGAACACGAGATATTCCGCGAGAGCGTCCGCAAGTTCGTTGAGAAGGAGATCGTGCCCTTCCACGCGCAGTGGGAACGCGACGGCATCGTGCCGCGCGAGCTGTGGCGCAAGGCCGGCGAGCAGGGCATGCTGTGCTGCACCGTCCCGGAGGAATATGGCGGGCTCGGCCTCGACTATCTGTTCGACGTGGTCGTCTTCGAGGAGCTGTGGCGGGTGGGCGCGTCGGGGCCTGGCTTCCTCATCCACACCGACCTCGTCGCCACCTACATTCTCAGCTTCGGCACGGAGGCGCAGAAGAAAAAATTCCTGCCCAAGATGGTCTCGGGCGAATGGATCGGCTCGCTCGGCATGACCGAGCCGCATGCCGGCTCCGACCTCAAGGCGATCAAGACCCGGGCGATCCGCGACGGCAACGGGTTCCTGATCAACGGCCAGAAGGTGTTCATCTCCAACGGCCAGCTCTGCGACGTGCTGGTGCTGGCGACCAAGACCGACGCGGAGGCCGGCTCCAAGGGCGTCACGCTGTTCCTGGTGGAAGGCGACCGGGCGGGTTTCCGGCGCGGCAAGAACCTCGACAAGCTCGGCATGCATGCGCAGGACACGTCGGAGCTGTTCTTCGACGACATGCGGCTGCCGCCGGAAAACATGCTCGGCGCGGAAGGCCAGGGCTTTGCGCTGATGATGACCAAGCTGTCGCAGGAGCGCCTCGCCCAGGCGATCCGCTCGGCGACGGTCACCGAGACCGTGATCCAGTGGACGGTCGACTACACGATGAACCGGCAGGCCTTCGGCCGCTCGATCTTCGAGCAGCAGAACACCCAGTTCAAGCTGGCCGAGCTGCAGGCGCAGGCGACGGCGATGCGGGTCTTCACCGACCGGTGCATCGAGCTGTTCATGGCCGGCAGGCTCGACCCGGTCGACGCGGCGATGGCCAAGATGCTGACCACCGAGCTGCACTGCAAGGCGGTCGACGAATGCCTGCAGCTGTTCGGCGGCTGGGGCTACATGTGGGAAATGCCGATCGCCCGCGCCTATGCCGACGCGCGCATCACCAAGATCGCGGGCGGCTCGGTCGAGATCATGAAGCTCATCATCGCACGCCAGATGGCCGACGATGCCCGCAACCGCGGTTGACCGTCTCCTCCAGGACGGACTGGCAGCGCCTCCGGGCGCTGCCCTTTTTCGTCCAGGGGCGGCCGCGGATGACCACTGATCCGGCCGCCCGACCGACATCGTGGCGCCGGCGGCCGACGCGCTCCGAGACCATCCGCGGCGTTCTCTTCATGCTGGCGGGGTTCTTCCTGTACTCGACCTCGGACATGATGGCGAAGCTGCTGACGCAGTCGGTCAGCCCGCTGCAGGTGGCGTGGCTGCGCCAGCTCGGGCTGGTCGGCGGCGTCCTCGTCCTGCTCATGATCAAGGGCCGGTCCATCCTGCGCAGCCGCCACCCCGGATTGCAGATCGGCCGCGGGCTGACGGTGGTGGCGGCAGCCACCAGCTTCCTGTTCGCACTGGCCCATGTGCCGCTCGCCGACGCCACCGCCGTCACCTTCGTCGCGCCGTTCATAGTCACCGTGCTGGCGGCAGCACTTCTGGGAGAGGCGGTGGGGCCGAAGCGCTGGATCGCCGTCGTGCTGGGCTTCCTCGGCACCATGGTCGTGATCCGGCCCGGCTTCAGCGACTTCCATCCCGCCATATTCCTGGCGCTGATCTCGGCCGTCGCCTTCGCTGTCCGCCAGATCATCTCGCGGCATGTGAGCGGAGCCGATCCGCTGGTGACCACCGTCGCCTACACGGCGCTTACCGCCGCCCTCATCCTGACCCTGCCGCTGCCCTTCGTCTGGAGGAACCCGGCCGACGGCACGCAACTGCTGCTGATGGTCGGCGTCGCCTGCGTTGCCGGCTGCGCGGAGCTCACCATCATGCGGGCGCTGGAGTTGGCCGAGGCGGTCGTGCTGTCGCCGCTGCAATACACGCTGATGATCTGGAGCACGGCGTGGGGGTTTGTGGTGTTCGCGCAGCTGCCGGACGTCTGGACGCTCGTCGGCGCCGCCATCGTCATCGCCTCCGGCATCTATGCGCTCTATCGCGAGGCGCGGACGGCGCGGTGAGGGCGCGCAAGTTCCGGGTTTAAGTGCCGGGGACAGTTTACTTTTTTCGGCCCGCGCGACTTCTGAACTGCTGCGCCTTTCTGCCGAAAGAAAGTAAACTGTCCCCAGATCCGATCTCAGAACCCGACATTGTCGCTGCCCTTGAGGCCGAGCATCTCGCGGGCTTCTGCCGGGGTCGCGATCTCGATCGACAGCTCTTTGAGAATGCGCACGATCTTCGCCACCTGCTCGGCGTTGGATTTCGCCAGCTCGCCCTTGCCGATGTAGATGGAGTCCTCCAGGCCGACGCGGACGTGGCCGCCCTTCAACGCGTTGACCGTGGCGAACGGCATCTGATGGCGGCCGGCGCCCAGGCATGAGAAATAATAACCGTCGCCGAACAGCCGGTCGGCCGTGTCGCGCATGTGCAGGAGATGCTCCAGCTCGGGCGCGATGCCGCCAAGGATGCCGAACACGCCCTGGATGAGGAACGGAGTCTTGACCATGCCGCGGTCGACGAAATGGGCGAGGTTGTAGAGGTGGCCGATGTCGTAGCACTCGAACTCGAAGCGGGTGCCGTTGGCCGACAGTTCCGTGATGCCGCGCTCGATCTGGGTGAAGGTGTTGGAGAGGATGAAATCCTTCGTCCGCTCGAGATAGGGTCGTTCCCACGGCTCCTTGAAGTCCTTGATCTTGTCGGCGGCGCCGGAAATGTTGAAATTCAGGCTGCCCATGTTCATGGACGCCACTTCCGGTTTTGCCCACAGGGCAGCGGCGAGGCGCTGGTCGAGCGTCATGCCGAGCCCGCCGCCGGTCGTGATGTTCACCACCGCGTCGCAGCTCTGCTTGATGCGCGGCAGGAACATGCGGAAATGCTCGGGGTCCTGGCTGGGCGAGCCGTCCCGCGGGTTGCGCGCATGCAGGTGAAGGATCGCTGCCCCGGCCTCCGCCGCCGCTATCGCCTCGCTGGCGATCTGGTCCGGCGTGATCGGCAGGTAGGGCGTCATGGTGGGCGTGTGGATCGAGCCGGTGACCGCGCAGCTGACGATGACCTTCTTCGATTTCCGCATGGTCTCCTCCGCATCTCAAACTAATACTCTATCACACGATATGTTGCCTTATCTTTTTTGTAAAGCGGATGAGCGGTGACCGCCGCCGGCGATGCCCTCCCCCACGGGAATGGCATGGAACCTCAAGAAACGCGGGCGTACATTGCGCCACGCGAAAAATATGATAGCTAACAAGCTCGAAATCTTACGAATCTCCGCAGAGAAAAGGCGGGAGAACCATATGAACGAGACGCGCTCCTGGGATCTGAGGCTCGGCTATCTCATCCATGACGTATCGCGGCTGCGGCGCGTCTCCTACGATCGCGAGCTGGCGCCGCTCGGCATCACCCGCTCGCAATGGTGGGTGCTGGCATTCGTCTCGCGCAACGACGGCCTGCCGCAGACGCAACTGGCCAACGAACTCGACGTCGGCAAGGTGGCGCTGGGCTCGCTGATCGACCGGCTGCAGAGCGCCGGCTTCGTCGAGCGCCGCGCCGACGAGAAGGACCGGCGCGTCAAGCGCGTCTACCTGACCGACAAGGCGCGCGACCTCATCAACAAGATCGGCCCGATCAACGACAGCTTCAACACCCGCATCCTCAAGGGTATTCCGCGCGAGGATCTGGAGCTGACGTCGCGCACGCTCTACGCCATGAAGAAGAACCTGATCGGCCTCGTCGCCGACCGCAATTTCGACGGCGCGGCGGGAGGCGGCCTCGACGACGAGCTGCTGGAAGACCACGGCGAGCCGCGGCTTTCGGTCTTGTAATTTAGTTCGCTAGCATATTATAATCTTTCGGTACAAAGCCGGCGGACTGTAGCGCTCCCCCGGATTGCCGGAGGAGACCTTATGCTGCCAAACCGCGCGCTCTACGGCGAGGACCATAACCGCCTGCGCGACAGCCTGCGCCGCTTCATCGCCGAGGAGATCGCGCCGCATTTCGACGCCTGGGAGGAAGCGGGCATCGTAGACCGCTCGCTGTGGGGCAAGCTCGGGGCCGCCGGCTTCCTGTGCCCGAGCGTCGGCGAGGAGCATGGCGGGCTCGGCGCGGATTTCCGCATGCACACGGTGGTCGCCGAGGAGCTCGCCTATTCCGGCTTCATGGGACCGGCGGCCGACGTCTCGGTGCATGCCGACGTCTGCCTCGGCTACCTGCTGCACCACGCCACGCCGGAGCAGAAGCAACGCTGGCTGCCCGGCATGGTCTACGGCTCGCTGGTCTCAGCCATCGCCATGAGCGAGCCGGGAACCGGCTCGGACCTGCAGGGCGTGCGCACGCGCGCCGTGAGGGACGGCGACGACTGGGTGATCAACGGCGCAAAGACGTTCATCTCCAACGGCCAGCATGCCGACATCGTCATCGTGGTGTGCCGCACCGGCGAGGGCCGCGGCTCCGGCAACATGACGCTGATCGTCGTCGAGGCCGATCGCGAGGGTTTCCGCCGCGGCCGCAACCTCGACAAGCTCGGCCAGATCAGCGCCGACACCTCCGAGCTGTTCTTCGACGACGTGCGCGTGCCGGTGGAAAACACGCTGGGCGCCGAGGGCCAGGCGATGGGCATGCTGATGAGCGAGCTGCCGCAGGAGCGCCTGATCATCGCCGTGACCTCGATCGCCGCCGCCCAGAAAGCCTTCGACATCACCCGCGACTATGTGCGCGAGCGCAAGGCGTTCGGCCAAGCGGTGGCCGATTTCCAGAACACGCGCTACCGGCTGGCCGAGCTGAAGACCGAGCTTTCCGTCGGCTGGGCCTTCGTCGACCAGTGCATCGGCCGGCATCTGGAGGGCCGGCTGACCACCTTCGACGCCTCGATGGCGAAACTCTGGTGCTCGGAGATGCAGGGGCGCGTGGTCGACGCCGGCGTGCAGATGCATGGCGGCTACGGCTTCATGCGCGAATACGAGATCTGCCGGCTCTATGCCGACGCGCGGGTGCAGCGCATCTATGGCGGCACCTCGGAGATCATGAAGGAACTGATCTCGAGGAATCTTTGAGCATGAGCGACGACGCCCGCGCCGACCAGATCGCCGCCTTGGCGGCGCGCGACCTGCCCGACGATCCGCCGGCGGGTTTTCGCCCGATCGCGCCGCGCATCGGCTTCCATCTGATGATGGCACAGTTCTACGGGCGGGTGGAGGATTGCGGGCTGGTCGTCGCCTTCCGCTGCTCGCCCCGGCACATGAACAACCACGGCACCTGCCACGGCGGCATGCTGGCGGGTTTCGCCGATTTCGCCGCCTATTCGGTGCGGCTCGCCGCCGACCTGCCCGAGACGTCGATCCCGACCGTGTCGCTGTCGATGGAATATCTGCGGCCGGTGCGGTTGGGCGATTGGGTCGAGGCGCGCACCGAGCTGACCAAGCGCGGGCGCACCCTGCTGTTCTCGCGCACGACTGTCAGCGTCGGGACGACCGCGGTGTTCACCGCCAGCAGCATCTTCGTGCAAGGCACGCACGATCCGCAGGGGCTGGAGGTGCTGTCCGGCGTGCTGGGCAAGGGGTGAGGCGTGGGCTGGCCCCTGGGCCGACCTTTTCGCCGCGGTCATATGGCACTTGGCGGGGAATTCGGTGCCTCGCACCCCCACCCCTAACCCCTCCCCTCAAGGGGGAGGGGGATTTTGTGGCCGCTATGCCATGCGAAATCATCGACGATTGGTGCCTAGCGGAGACGCAGCCGATCCCCCTCCCCCTTGAGGGGAGGGGTCAGGGGTGGGGGTAAACGCATAGGCGATTGCCTTGGCCGGCTCGCTCAGCGCCGGCGTCGCCGCGAGCCTCAGCCGGCGGCCAGCGCCCGGCACCGCGCCTCGCCGTAGCGCGCCAGGAAGGTGAAGGGGCCGCCGAGATAACGCGGGAAGCCGGCGGCCTGCTGGCAGTGGAAATCGACCAGGTTGCGCTCGTCTTCGGCGAATGACCCGGCTTCTTCGGCCGCGACTAGCGCGCCGGCGGCGAGCACGGCAAACGCGGCGCGTTCGATCACGCCTTGCGGGGCCTCGAACCACTGCGGCTTGCGATCCGCGACCTGCTGCGCCGCCGCGACATCGCCCGGCGCGGCGCCGGCGATGCCGGCAAAGCTTCTTGCCGCGGCGCCGCGCTCGCCGAGCGCCGCGACCTTTGCTTGCATCGCCGCATCCACCTTGCCGGCGAAGGCATCGAGGCCGGCTGGAAGCGCGTCCTTGCGCCGGCGCCGGTCGTAGTCGACGCGGCCGAGGAACATCACCGCGATCATGTTGCGCGGCTCGATCCGCTGCACGAGATCCTTGAAGCAGTCGATTTCGGCGGCGACGCCCTCGTCCATGCCTTGCGGCAGGCCGCGGTCGAGGCAGTCGAGGATCGCCAGCTCGGCCGGATAGTGGCCGCCGGTCTCGCGCAGGATTTTTTCGCGCAGCGAGCCGGTGACGGCGAGGAGCTCAGCGGTGCTGACCGGCTTCCAGTCCGTGCGGTCCCAAGGCTGCAGCGGCTCGGGCTTCGAGCGGATCCAGGCCTCCGCCGCCGCGATCTCCCTGCCGGGCGGCACCGTTTCGCTGGCCGCGCCTGTTTCCCGCGCCCGGTTCGCGTCGAGGCGGGCGCCCTCCAGCAGCACGCCGAGCGATTTTTCCACGCCGACCAGGCGCGGCAGGCGCTGCGTGCCGCCGCCGCCGGGCAAGAGCCCGACCAACGATTCCGGCAGGCCGAGCTGTGTCTCCTTCACGTCGGTCAGCACCCGGTGGTGGCAGGCCAGAGCGAACTCGCAGCCGCCGCCCAGTGCCAGCCCGTGCACGGCGACCGCAACCGGCTTGCCCGCCGTCTCCAGCTTGCGGAAGGCGCGGCCGATCGGCGAGAAATGCGCGACCGTCAGGGCGTCGCGTTCCGCCTCGGGCGCCGCCATGATCATGTCGTAGGCGGCCGACAGCTCGGTGAGGTCGGCGCCGGCGCAGAAGGCGCCCGGCTTGCCAGAGGAGACGACGACGCCGGCGACGTCGGCCCCTTTCAGCCAGTCGGCGAATGCGTCTATCTCGTGTATGGCCCGGTTGGAGAAGACGTTCATCGACCGGTCCGGCATGTCGAAGACGAGATGCAGGATGCCGTCCTCCGTGCGCCGCGTGCGGAAGTTCGTCATCTCGGGCAATGCGGACATCCAGCTCCCTCCTTCGATTTCGTACTCTGGCGTACTATACGTTAGACTTGCAATCAAGTCTCGGCTATGGTCGCCGGGAAAACCGACAGGGAGGAAGCATGAGCCCGTTCCGCAGCGACGTCCTGAAGGGCAAGCGCATCCTGGTGACAGGCGGAGGCACCGGCCTCGGCAAGGAGATGTCGGTCGGCTTCGCCGCGCATGGCGCGCATGTGGCGATCTGCGGCCGGCGCGAGCAGGTACTGGCCGACGCCTGCGCGGAGATCGCCCGGCGCTCGGGCGGCACCGCCGAATACCGGGTGGTGAACATCCGCGACGCCGAGGCGGTGGACGCCATGGTCGCGGACCTCTGGCAAGGCGGCCCACTCACCGGCCTGGTCAACAATGCCGGCGCGAACTTCATCGCGCCCACCGAATCGATCTCGCACAGGGCCTACGACGCGGTGCGCGCCACCGTGATGGACGGCAGCTTCTATGCCACCCTCGCCTGCGGCAAGCGCTGGATCGCCGGCGGTACTAAGGGCACGGTGGTCTCCAATCTGGTGACCTGGGTTTGGTCGGGCTCGGCCTATGTCGTGCCCTGCGCCATGGCCAAGACCGCCGTCCATGCCATGACCATGTCGCTCGCCGCCGAATGGGGGCCGAAGGGCATCCGGCTGAACGCCGTCGCCCCCGGTCCCTTCCCCACCGAGAACGCCTGGGAAAAGCTCAACCCGATCCCCGGCTCTTCCGTCGGCGCGACCCAGCCCGACAAGGTGCCGCTGCGCCGCTACGGCGAGATGGACGAGCTGCGCACCATCCTGGTGTTCCTGATGCTCGACGAGTGCTCCTACGTGAACGGCGCCACCATCCCGATCGATGGCGGCCACCGGCTGACCGCGCCGTCGACCTTCGCAGAGCTTTCCGACATGAGCGCGGAGGACTGGGCGGCGGCGCGCGAGACGCTGCGCAAATCGGCCGAGAAGGAGCGGCAGGGCCGATGACCGACGTCCTTCTCGAAGAGACGGACGGCGTCGCCACGCTCAGGCTCAACCGGCCGGACAAGCTGAACGCCCTGTCCGACGCGATGGTAGACGAGCTGTTGGCGCGGCTCGACGAAGTTGCCCGCTCGGAGGCGCGGGTACTGGTGCTCACCGGCGAAGGACGCGGTTTCTGCGCCGGCTTCGACCTGTCGCTGGCCGGGGGCGACGGCGATGCCGCCTTCTGGATGGCACGGCAGGAAAAATTCGGATCGCTGGTAACGAAGTTGCGGGGCATCCCGCAGCCGACGATCGCGGCGGTGAACGGCGCAGCGGCCGGCGCCGGGCTGGGGCTGGCGCTCGCCTGCGACACGCGCATCGGCTCGACGCGCTGCCGCTTCAATTCGGCCTTCGTGAAGGTCGGCATGTCGAGCTGCGACATCGGCGTGAGCTGGCTGCTGCCGCGTGCGATCGGCACGACGCGGGCCTTCGAGATGATGCTGACCGGGCGGATGGTGGAGGCTGAAGAGGCCGAGCGCATCGGCCTGGTGCTGCGGCTGGCCGAGCCGGAGGCGCTGATGGGCGAAGCCGTCGCGCTGGCCCGCGCCGTCGCCGACAACGGCCGCATGGCGACCTGGATGACCAAGCGGGGCATGTGGGCCAATCTGGAAGCCGCCAGCCTGCAGGCGGCGGTCGAATTGGAAAACCGCACGCAGGCCTATCTGGCCGGCACCGGCGCTCTCGCCAGCCGCGCCGCGGCGAAGGGTTTTCTGAAACACGAGTAAGTGCGCGGACTGGAATGCCGCCACCTTTCACCTCCGTTGGTAGCAGGGTGATCGGCGCCCACGCCCGCGTGGTTCGACAAGCTCACCACCGGGGAAGCCGGATGAGGGGTGTCGGACGGAGTGCGACCTCAATCCAGCCTCCGGATCACACATCCGATCGGCGGCTGCTCAGATAGTAGATGCCGCTGGCCCGCGCACAGAGCGTGTCGTCGGCATAAAACAGGGCGTGAAAAAACAGCAGCGTCGCGGTCTGGCGCACCAACTCCGGCTGCGACTGCACCCAGGCGCCGGCATGAGCCGGCGCGGCATAGTCGATGCCGAGCGTGACCGTGGGCGACTCGGCGACCAGGTCCAGCGACTTCTTCAGCGCGCTGCCCTGGATGTCGGCGAAGACCGCCAGCACGCCGCCGTGGCACACACCCATGCGGTTGAGCTTGCGCGGGGTCACCCGGAAGCCGAGCTGGCACTGGCCGTCGGCGGTCCTGCGCTCGTAGAAGGGGCCGGCGACCATCTCCACCTCGGCGCGGCCGAGCAGCGGCCGGAAGCCGGCGGGCGGCCGGTCGGTCTCGGAATCGGCGACGGCTTCCGTGATCACATCCCCTCCCGACAACCTCGCATTCCCCTCCTTCGACAAGCTCAGGGCTCGGATCGGCAGCGAAGCCTTGCAAATCATGCGCTATAAAATAGTATGTTACTATATCTTTTTTGAGCAAGCGGGAAGGAGCGCATGGCATGACCGAGCTGACGATGGAGACACTCGCCTGCCGGATTGAGGACGGCCTGGCGCGGGTCACCTTGACCCAGGCGGAGCGCGGCAACCCGATGGACGGGCGCATGTGCCGCGACCTGCGCGACCTGTCGGTCGAGCTCTCCAGCCGCGACGACGTGCGGGCCGTGCTGCTCGCCGCCGAAGGACGCTATTTCTCGGTGGGCGGCGACATCCGGGCTTTCGTCAAGGACCTGTCGCAGCTCCCGCGCATCGTCAAGGCCTGGACGGCCGACCTGCACATGGCGCTGGGCCGTTTCCAGCGCATGAACGCGCCGGTCGTCTGCGCGGTGCAGGGCGACGTCGCCGGCGGGGCGGTGTCGCTGGTGGCTATGTCGGACATCGTCTTCGCCGCCGAGGGCGTGAAGTTCAATGCCGCCTTCTCGATGATCGGCTTCTGCGCCGATTCCGGCTCCACCGTCTCGCTGTCGAGCCGCATGGGATTTTCGCGGGCGAAACGCTTCATCATGCTGTCCGAGGCGATCGAGGCGGGCGAGGCGAGGCAGGCGGGCCTCGCCGACTATGTCGTGCCCGGCGCCGAGCTGATGGCGAGCGCCGAGGCGGTGGCCAAAAAACTCGCCGCCGGCCCGACGCTCGCCTATGGTGCGATCAAGCGGACCTTCATGTCGGCGCGCAGCGAGCCCTTCGAGACGCAGCTCGAGCACGAGGCGCAGGCACTCGCCGCGCTGGCCGGCACGGAGGATGCGCGCGAGGGCATCAGCGCCTTCGCGGAGCGGCGCAAGCCGGTTTTCAAGGGGCGGTGAGCTACGCGGCGGCGTGACGCGGAGAAGACCCCCTCTCCGTCTCGCCCTCCGGGCTCGCCACCTCTCCCCCACTTCGTGGGGGCGAGGAACCCAGGCTGGAGAAAGCGCCGGTTCAAAGCCCGACCCGCAGCCGTTTCTGCAATTCGCCGACGATGCCCTGGCGGAAGACCAGCACGAACAGCATGAAGACGAGACCCTGCAGGAGCAGCACCCACGGTCCGTAGGGCGCCAGGAAATGCTCCAGCGACAGGATGACGAAGCTGCCGACCACCGGCCCGAAGATCGTGCCGATGCCGCCGACGAGGTTGATCAAAACCACCTCGGTCGACACCACGGTGGAGACGTCGGTGAGCGTGGCGATGCCGAAGACGACGGTCTTCAGCGAGGCGGCGAAGCCCGACAGCGCCGCCGAGAGCGTGAAGGCGGCGATCTTGAAGCGGTCGACGTCGTAGCCGAGCGACATGGCGCGCTCGGGATTGTTGCGGATGGCGCGCAGCACCCGCCCGAAGGGCGAGTGGACGATGCGGTTGTAGAGGGCCAACACCGCCAGCACGACGATCGACACGGTCCAGTAGAGCGCGGTGTTGGACGACAGGTCGACGATGCCGAGGACCGAGCCGCGCGGCACCGACTGGATGCCGTTCTCGCCGCCGGTGAACGGCGCCTGCAGCGCGACGAAATAGACCATCTGCGCCAGCGCCAGCGTGATCATGGCGAAGTAGAGCCCGGTGCGGCGGATGGCGATCCAGCCGAACAGCAGGCCGAGCAGCGCCGCGGTGCCGGTACCGGTCAGCACCGCCAGCTCGAACGGCAGCCCCCAGCGGGTGGCTGCGTAGCCGCACAGATAGGCGCCCATGCCGAAGAAGGCGGCATGGCCGAAACTCATCAGCCCGGTGTAGCCGAGCAAAAGGTTGTAGGCGCAGGCGAAGATGATGAAGCAGTACACCTTCATCAGGAAGATCGGATAGAGCAGCGCCGGCGCGACCACGACGAAGGCCGCGAACAGCAGGAAGAAGATGGCGCGCGCCGGCGTGAAGCCGAGAAATTGCGCCGGGCGCGACGCCGCCGCGGAAACGGCCGGCTTGTCCATGGTGGTTGCGTCTGGGCCGCTCATGCCATTTTCCCGAAGAGGCCGCGCGGGCGCAGGACCAGCACGATCACCATCGCCACGAAGATGACGGTCGAGGAGGCCTGCGGAAACACCGCCTTGGCGAGGCCTTCGAGCAGGCCGAGGCCGAGGCCGGTGACGATCGAGCCGAGGATCGAGCCCATGCCGCCGATGACCACCACGGCGAAGACGACGATGACGATGCTGGTTCCCATGGCCGGGTCGACCGACATGATGGGCGCCGCCATCACGCCGCCGACCGCCGCCAGCGCCACGCCGGCGGCATAGGTCAGCGTCAGCATGACCGGGACGTTGATGCCGAAGGCCTGGACGAGCTGCGGATTGTCGGTGGCGGCGCGCAGCTTTGCACCGAGCGGCGTGCGCTCGATGACGAACCAGGTGGCGAGGCACAGCACGATGCCGGCCGCCACCACCCAGGCGCGGTAATAGGGCAGGACCATGAAGCCGAGATCGATGGCGCCGCGCAGGCTGGGCGGAACCTCGTAGGGCAGGCCCTGCGGACCGAAGACGATGCGGACGAAACCCTCGACGAACAGCGCCAGCCCGAGCGTGAGCAGCAGCCCGTAGAGATGGTCGAGCCGGTAGAGGTGGCGGATCAGCGCCACCTCGACGACGAGGCCGAGCGCGCCGACCATCAGCGGCGCCAGCAGCAGCGCGCCCCAGTAGCCGATGCCAAGAGTCTGGGCGAGCAGATAGGCGGCGAAGGCGCCGAGCATGAAGAACACGCCATGCGCGAAATTGATGACGCCGAGCAGGCCGAAGATGATCGCCAGGCCGAGCGAGAGGATGGCGTAGAAGACGCCGTTCACCAGGCCGAGCACCATCTGGCCTAGGATGAGATTGAGGTCGAGTTCGAACATGCGCTCCTCCTCAGACGGCCAGCAGCCGTTCGACGCGATCGCGGCTGGCTGCGAATTCCGCGCTCTCCAGCCGGTCGACGATGGTTCCGTTCTCGATGAGGTAGTGGATGTCGGCGAGGCTCTCGACGAAATGCGCCTTCTGCTCGACCAGCAGCACGGTGTAGCCGAGCTCCTTGATCTCGCGGATGACCCGCGCGATCTGCTGGACGATGACCGGGGCGAGCCCTTCCGTCGGCTCGTCGAGCAGCAGCAGGCGGGCGCCGGTGCGCAGGATGCGGGCGATCGCCAGCATCTGCTGCTCGCCGCCGGAGAGCTGCGTGCCGCGGCTGGCGCCGCGCTCGCGGATGTTGGGGAAGAGCGCGTAGATGCTGGCGATGTCCATGCCGCCCGCCGCTACCACCGGCGGCAGGAACAGGTTCTCCGTCACGGTGAGCGAGGGGAAGATGCCGCGGTCCTCGGGGCAGAGCGCGATGCCCTTGCGGGCGATCTGGTCGGGGCGCAGCTTCAGGAGGTTGACGCCGTTGCAATTGATCTCGCCGGTCGCCTTGCCGAGCAGCCCCATGATGGTGCGCATGGTGGTGGACTTGCCGGCGCCGTTGCGGCCGAGCAGCGAGACGACGCGGCCCCGCGGGATGTCCATCGCCAGCCCGTGCAGGACGTGGCTGTCGCCGTACCAGGCGTGGAGGCCGCGGATCTCAAGCATGGGCCGTCCCCAGATAGGCCTCGACGACCCTGGCGTCGGCGGACACCTCGCTGTAGGTGCCGCGCGCGATCACCTGCCCGCGGGCGAGCACGGTGACGTTGTCGCAGAGCCCCTCGACGACCGGCAGATTGTGCTCGACCATGATGACGGTGCGGCCCCTGGCGATCTTGCGGATCAGATCGGCGACGCGGCCGATGTCCTCGCGCCCCATGCCGGAAGTCGGCTCGTCGAGCAGCAGCACCTGCGGATCGAGGGCGAGCGTCGTGGCGATCTCCAGCGCCCGCTTGCGCCCGTAGGGCAGGTCGCCGGCCCGCATCTCCGCCCACTCGGCGAGGCCGAGTTGTTCCAGAAGCTCGAGGGCGCGCCCGTCGAGGGTGTGGAGATGCCGCTCCGAGCGCCAGAAATCGAAATTGCCGCGGCGTTTGCGCTGCAGGGCGAAGCGCAGGTTTTCCAGCACCGTGAAGTCCGGGAAGATCGAGGAGATCTGGTAGGAACGCACCAGGCCGCGGCGGGCGATGGCGTCCATCGGCAGGCCGGAGATCACCTCGCCGCGCAACCTGATCTCGCCCGCCGTCAGCGACAGGTTTCCGGTCAACAGGTTGAAGCAAGTCGTCTTGCCGGCGCCGTTGGGGCCGATGAGAGCATGGATCTCACCCTCGGCAATGTCGAGGTCAACACCGTCCACCGCCCTGAAGGCGCCGAACCTTTTGGTGATGCCCCGAACCTCGAGTACCGCGTCCTTCAACCGTTCCTCCCCGGTCTTCATACCCGTGCCGCCCCGTCGGGCGGGACGTCGGGCTCCGTCCGGCGCGGACCGGCAACGCCGACCCGCGCCGTCGACGACGTCAGCCCTTGACCAGCGGGCACTTGCTCTCGGAAAGCGGCGGGGCCAGCGTGTCGGCGGGGATGGTGCCGGTGATCTTCAGAAAATCCCAGTCGCCGGAACTTTCCGCCGGCGTCTTGGTGATGAAGGAATACATTGGCCGCAGCGTGCGCCCGTCCTCGCGGATGGTGGCGGTGTCGCCGTTGATCATCCGGATCGGCGTCTCGCGCATTTTTGCGACGACCGCGGCGGCATCTGTGCTGCCCACCGCCTTCACCGCGTTGAGGTAATGGGTGATGAACTCGTAGTGCATCGCGTTGGGGAAGGTCGGCGGCCGGCTGTAGCGCTCCTGGTAACGCTTGGCGAATGCGCGCGTCTTGTCGTTCTGGTCCCAGTAGAAGGGAATCGCGCTCGACACGTTCTGCAGGCTGTCGAGGCCGGCGGCCTTGATGTCGGTGTCGCCGAGGAAATAGGGGGCGAGCGGTATGCTGAGGCCAAATTCCTGCGCCTGCTTGGCGACGGCGATCTGCCAGGAACCGAAGGTGGCGAGCCCGATGGTGTCGGCACCCCTGGACTGGGCCTCGAGCAGGAAGGCGGAGAAGTCGGTGGTCTGCGGCGAGTGCCGTGCCAACCCGACGATCTCGCCGCCGGCCGCGGCGACCGCCGCCTCGCCCTTGGCCTGCAGGTCGTGGCCGAGCGCATAGTCGACGGAGATGTAGTACCATTTCTTGTGGCCGGTCGCGACCAGCGGCATCGAGATGGCGCGCGACAGCCCATAGGTGTCGAGGATCATCTGGACCTGATACGGCCCGCATTTCTCGTTGGTCAGCGCCGCGCTCGAGGCGCCGTGCAGGAAGGTGATGTTCTTGTCGCGGACGAGGTCCGAGACGGCCAGCGCTACCGCCGACTGGTCGACGCTGAACAGGAGGTCGATGTCGCCCTTGTCGACCCATTCGCGGGCGATGCCGAGACCGACGTCGGGCTTCGACAGATGGTCGGCGACCGTGAGCACGATCTTCTCGCCGTTCACCTCGCCGCCGAAATCGGCGATCGCCATCTCGATGGCGCGCTGGCTGGATTCCCCCGTCAGCACCGATGTCGGGCCCGACATGTCGGAGAGATAGCCGATGTTCACGTCGGCCAGCGCCGGCACGGCCATTGCCGCCGCCGCGGCGAGCCCCGACAGGGCCGCCTTCACATTCACGAACGCCATAGTGCTTCCTCCCTCACCAAGGGTTCTGATTTCCGTTCGACTTCGAGATGCCTCGGCGCGCCTGACACCGGCGAGGCTTTGCCGCCTCAGCATCGGCAGCATATCGTACATTAGCGTATCTAATTGTATGTGCCAATGAAAAATATGCTAGCGTATTTTGCTGATGATCATTTCCCGGTGCGGCTTGATCCCGCTGCCGATCTGCCGGCGGACCGGTTTATCGGACCGGATGTCCTGGCTGCCTCGTCACCGCGCCGCGGGGGCCGCTACGCCCCAGTCGGCCAGCACCGCGGCGGTGTCGGCGCCAGGCTCCGGCGGCGGATTGCGCAGACGTCCCGGCGTGCCCGACAGCCGCGGCGCTGGCGCCGGGTAGCGCAGCCCACCCATCTGTCCGAATGTCTGCCGCGCCTGCATCTGTGGATGATCCCACGCCTCGTCGATCGACAGCACCGGCGCGACGCAGGCGTCGCGGCCTTTCATCAGCTCTTCCCATTCGGCGCGCGTCCTGGTGGCGAAGATTTTTTCGAAGCGCTGCCGCAGCAGCGGCCAGTTGCGCCGGTCGTCGCGGTCCGGCAGTTGCGCGGGATCGAGCCCGAGCACCTTGACGAGATTGACGTAGAACTGCGGCTCGATGGCGCCGACCGATATGTAAAGCCCGTCGCTCGTCGCGTAGGTGCCGTAATGCGGCGCGCCGCCGTCGACAATGTTGTCCTGGCGGTTCTCCGACCAGCTTCCCTGCTGGCGGAACGCCTGGAAGGCCGACATCAGCTGCGCGACGCCGTCCAGCATGGCGCAGTCCACCATTTGACCCCTGCCCGTCGCCCCGGCCTCGATCAGTGCCATCAGAATGCCGGCGACCAGGAACATGGCGCCGCCGCCGAGATCGGCGACGAGGTTGAGCGGCGGAGGCGGCGGCGTACCGGCGGGGCCGATCGCGTGCAGGGCCCCGGTGAGGGCGAGATAGTTGATGTCGTGGCCTGCCTCCTGGGCCATCGGCCCTTCCTGGCCCCAGCCGGTCATGCGGGCATAGACGAGGCGCGGGTTGAGGGCGAGGCATTCCGCCGGCCCGAGGCCCAGCCGCTCCATGACGCCGGGCCGGTAGCCTTCGATCAGAACGTCGGCCTTGCCGATCAGCGCTTTGGCCGTGGCGACGCCGCGCTCCGCCTTCAGGTCAAGGCCGACGGAGCGCTTGTTGCGCATGTAGAAGTCGTATTTGCGCGGTACCTGCGGCGCCCAGCCCGATCCCGGCGGACGGTCGACCAGTACCACGTCGGCTCCGAAATCGGCGAGCAGCGCGCCGGCGAAGGGCGCTGGTCCCTGCCCGGCCAGCTCGACGATTTTCACTCCGGCGAGTGGTCCGGTCATGCGCTGAACTCCCTGGTCGGATGGTTTGCCGCTCGCTTGCGCGGCGGGACCTGTAGCGGACGTCCTCAGCCGGCGACCGCGCCGCCTGCGCCCCCGGCGACGAAGCGGGCCACCTCCCCCTTCGGACAGAGCTCTATGATGGTGCCGTGGCCGTCGCCCTTGGTGATCCACCCGCGATGCAGCGGCAGGTTGTCGGTCGGCTTCTGGTGGTAGGCCTTGATGCCGGCCGCCTGGAGCCTGGCGATCTCGGCTTCGAGGTCGTCGACTTCCAGGGCGACGACGACGTCGCCATGCTTCATCTCCGTCCTGCCGGAAGCCTCGACCAGCTCGACGATCTCGCCGCCCTGCCGGGTGAAGAAGGCGAGCCGCAGGCCGAGTTCCGGGACCTCGCGGATGACCGGGGCGCCGCGGCCGATCAGCGTCTCGTAGAACGGAACCGCCCGCTCCAGGCTCTCCACGAAGATGCCGATATGGTCGAGCTTTCCCATCATCGCTTCTCCTTCCGGAAAATGTATAGCTAGTTTACTTTCATCTTACGTACCTTACAATAGCATTCCGCAACACGGGCATGGTCTGCCCGGCGACGGGAGGACAGCCATGAGACGTTTGGACGGGCGCCGCGCGATCATCACCGGCGGCGGCAGCGGCATCGGGCGCGCCAGCGCGCTGCGCCTGGCATCCGAAGGCGCCAGCGTGCTGGTCGTCGGCCGGCGCGAGGATCCGCTAAAGGCGACCGTGCATGCGGCGCGCGAGGCGGGCGGCACCTGCATCCACCATGTGGCCGACGCAGCAGACGAGGCAGGGATCGGTGCCGCGATCGAGCTGTGCGTCGGAGAGCTGGGCGGCCTCGACATCTTCTTCGCCAATGCCGGCAACACGGATTCGGTAAAACCGTTCCTGGAGCAGAGCGTGGCGCAATGGGAAGGCATGTTCCGCGACAACGTCGTGACGGCCTTCGTCGCCTGCAAGCTGGCGGGCAGGTACATGTCCGAGCACGGCGGCGGCTCGATCATCCTCAACTCGTCCACCGGGTCGCTGCGCGCCCGCGGCGGCACCGAGGCCTACGGCGCGGCGAAAGCGGGTGTGAACCACCTGACGATGACGGCCGCCTGCGCCTTCGCCGGAAAGAAGGTGCGCGTCAACGCCATCCTTCCCGGCCTGACCGAGACGGGACTGACCAAGCCGATGTTCGACTGGGCGCGCGACAACGGCAAGGAAGACCGGCTCGGCAGGCTGACGCCGATGCAGCGGCCGGGCCATGTCGAGGATATGGCTGCCGTCGTCGCCTTCCTTGCTTCCGACGACGCCGCCTACGTCGACGGTCAGCTCATCCCGGTCGACGGGGGGATTTCGGCGACGCATCCGGCCGGGAAGTTCATCTATTAGGTATCTCCTGCCCTCCATCCGGACCGCCGTGCCCCTCCCGCTTGACGGATTCCAATTTCATGTGGTTTTGTATGATAACCTAGATTACTATAATGTACCGCGCGGCTGGAGAGAGGAAGCCGGCCGCTCGGGATATCGGGAGGAACAGGCATGGCCGAAGGCTTCGATTTCGCGGCCCACGCAAAGCGGATGCGGGCCGAGGGCTGGTGGCAGGACAAGACGCTCGACGATCTGCTGGAGGCGGCCATTGCCCGGAATCCGGACAAGAAGGCGCTGGTCGCCTACCGCATGGACAAGGGTTTCGACGCTCCGGCCAAGACGATGACCTACCGGGAGCTCGGCGACGCGGTCGCCAAGGCAGCGGGCTCCTTCCGGGCGATGGGCATCGGCAAGGGCGACATCGTGGCGCTCATGCTGCCCAACTGGTGGGAGTTCGTGGTCTCGGCCTATGCCCTGGCGCGCATCGGCGCGGTGTGCAATCCGCTGATGCACATCTTCAGGGAACGCGAGCTTCGCTTCATGCTGGGCTTCGCCGACACCAAGGCCATCCTCATCCCGAAAACGTTCCGGGGCCATGACTTCGAAAAGATGCTCGACGGCCTCAAGGCGGAGCTGCCGAAGCTGCAGCACATCATTGTCGTCGATGGCGAAGCTGCGCGCTCCTTTGACGGGCTGGTGATGAATTCCGGCGCGACACCCGTCCCTGCCTCCGCCGGCACCCCGCCGGCACCGGACGAGATGGCGGTGCTGATGTACACCTCCGGCACGACGGGCGAGCCCAAGGGTGTCATGCACGCATTCAACACGCTGGTCGCCTGCGCCAAGGCGCTCGGCACCCGTCTCGGTCATGGCAACGACGTGATCCATTTCGGGTCCACCCCTTTCGGCCACATGACCGGCTATGCCGCGGTGATGGTCCAGGCGCTGTACCATGGCAACACCGTCGTCTTCCCCGACATATGGGAACCCAAGGCCGGCGTAGCGATCATGGCACGCGAGGGCATCACCCACATGGCGGCCGCGACGCCGTTCCTCGCCGACATCGTTCGTCTGATCGAAGAAGGCGCGCAGAAAGCCCCGCTGGCCACGTTCCTGTGCGCCGGCGCGCCTATCCCGCCCGTCATCATCGAGAACGCCCGAAAGCTGTTGGGGCTCAACGTCTCCTCGTGCTGGGGGATGACCGAAAGCCTCGGCGGCTCGCTCACAGAGCCGGAACGTGCCTCGGTGAAATCCGTGTCGAGCGACGGCCGGCCGGTGGACGGCGTCGAAGTGCTCATCGCGGACGAAAACCTGGAGCCCCTGCCCGCCGGGCAGACCGGGCGGCTCTATTTCCGCGGCGCCCAGCAGTTCCTCGGCTACTACAGGAAGCCCGGCCTCGACCGGCGCGGGTCCGAAGGCTGGTTCGACTCGGGCGATCTCGCCTACATGGACGAGCAAGGCTACATCCGCATCGACGGGCGCACCAAGGACATCATCATCCGCGGCGGCGAGAACGTGCCGGTGGTCGAGATCGAATCGATCCTCTACCGCCATCCGCGGGTCGCCGACGCGGCCGTGGTCGGCTATCCCGACCAGCGCATGGGCGAGCGCGGCTGCGCCTTCGTCGTGCTGAAGGACGGCGGCGCCTTCACCATGGACGAGCTGCGCCGGTGGATGGAGAAGAGCGGCGCGGCCAAGCAGTACTGGCCCGAGGCCGTCGAGGTGCTCGACGCCATGCCCCGCACCGCATCCGGCAAGATCCAGAAATTCGTGCTGCGGGAGAAGGCGGCGAAATACGCCGACGCCTGACGTCCCGCCGAACGGCTGCCCCCTCTCCCATGAAAAAGGCGTGAAGATGGATTTCGACCTGCCGCGGACGATCGTCGACAAGCTCGCCGAGCTCGATGCCTTCATCGAGGCCGAGATCAAGCCGCTGGAGCGCGAGAACATGCAGTTCTTCGACCACCGGCGCGAATGGGCGCGCACCAACTGGGAGGAGGACGGCCGGCCGGCCGACGCCTGGCGGGCGCTGATCGCCGAAATGGAACGGCGGGCGGACAAGGCCGGCCATCTGCGGCTCTGCCTGCCCGAAAGCTGCGGCGGCCAGGCGGCCGGCAATCTGATGAACGCGGCCATCCGCGAGCATCTAGCCGCCAAGGGGCTCGGCCTGCACAACGACCTGCAGGACGAATCCTCGATCGTCGGCAACTTTCCGATCGTGCCGGCCATCGCCCGTTACGGCACCGAGGACCAGAAGGTCTATATCGAAGGCATCATCACCGGCAGGCGGCATCTGAGCTTCGCGCTGACCGAGCCGAACCACGGCTCGGACGCGACCTGGCTGGAGACGCGCGCGGTGCGGGACGGCGCCCACTGGGTGATCAACGGGCGCAAGCGCTGGAACTCGCAGGTCGGCCGGGCCGAGGCCAACCTCGTCTTCGCCCGCACCGGCGGCAGGGACGGCGAGGCGAGCGGCATCACCGCCTTCATCGTGCCGACCGACACGCCCGGCCACACCATCGTGATGAACCACTGGACCTTCAACATGCCGACCGACCATTCGGAGGTCGAGCTGAAGGACGTGCGCGTGCCCGATACGGCCATCCTCCACAAGGAGGGCGAAGGGCTGCAGATCGCCATGATGTTCATCCACGAGAACCGCATCCGCCAGGCGGCAGCGAGCGCCGGCGCGGCACGCTACTGCATCGAGCAGGCGGTCAACTACGCCAGGGAGCGCGTGCTGTTCGGCGAGCCCCTGGCCAGGCGGCAGGCGATCCAGTTCCCGCTGGCCGAGTTGCATGCAGACTGCGAGACGGTGCGCAACTACATCTTCCGCACCGCCTGGAAGATGGATCGGCAGGACCCGGCCGCGTTCTCGCACGAGGTCTCGATCTGCAACTACAAGGCCAACGACCTGGTGTGCCGGGCGGCCGACTTCGCCATGCAGGTGCATGGCGGGCTCGGCTACTCCCGCCACATGCCGTTCGAGCACATCTACCGCCACCACCGCCGCTACAAGATCACCGAGGGTTCCGAGGAGGTGCAGAAGCGGCGGATCGCGCATGCGCTGTTCGGCTTCGGCGGGAAGGCTTCGTGAACGCCCGCGTGACACCCGCGGCCGCGCCGGATTTCGAGCCGGACGCGCTACGCGGCTTCCTGCAAGGCTTCCTCGGCCGCGCCATCGGCGCGCTGGCGATCCGGCCGACGGAAGGCGGCATGTCGAACCCCACTTATTTCGTCGACGCCGACGGCTGGCGCGCGGTGCTGCGCAAGCAGCCGCGCATGAAGCTGGCGAAGTCGGCGCATGCCATCGACCGGGAGTTCCGCGTGCTGAAGGCACTGGCGCAGACCGACGTCCCGGTGCCGCGGGCCTACCACTACCACGAGGATGCGTCGGTGCTCGGCACGCCCTTCTACCTGATGGAATGGCTCGAAGGCCGGGTGTTCACCGCCTACGCCATGCCGGGATTGCCGGCGGCCGAGCGGGCGGCGCTCTACGCAACGATGTGCCAGACCATGGCGAAGATCCACCGGCTGGATTTCCGCGCCGCCGGTCTCGGCGACTACGGCCGCGAGGGCAACTATTTCCGGCGCCAGATCAGCCGCTGGTCGCAGCTTTGGGCGCAGTATCGCAAGGGCGACGACGACAATCCCGATCTCGACCGGATGATCGCCTGGCTGGAGCCGCGCATTCCGGCAAGCGAGTTGCTGGCGCTCTGCCACGGCGATTTCCGCATCGGCAACGTCATGTTCCACCCGGCCGAGCCGCGCGTCGCCGGCGTGCTCGACTGGGAGCTGTCGACGCTCGGCCATCCGCTGGTCGACGTCGCCTTCAACACCCAGGCCTGGCACATGGGCGCCGACGAGAACGGCGGCCTGCTCGGCGAGGATCTTGCCGGGCTCGGCATCCCGGCCGAAGAGGACTATCTCGCCGCCTACTACGCCGATGCAGGCAGCTCGGAACGGATGACGGATTTCCACCGTGTCTTCGCCATGTTCCGCGGCGCCGTCGGCAGCGCCGGCGTCGCGGTGCGCGGCGTGCAGGGCAACAGCACGCTGCCGGATTCCGCGCGGGTCGGCCGGTTCCTGGCAGGAGCCTATGCCCGGCGCGGCATGGCGATCGCCGAGCGGAGCGGGATGCGATGAACCAAAGCGTGCCGGCCATGCCTCTCGACCACGCCATCGCGCTGCGGCGTTCGGTCCGCGGCTATCTCCCGGCCGAGGTGCCCGAACAGACCATACGCGCGGTTTTCCAGCTTGCGCAGGCCGCACCGTCCAACTGCAACATCCAGCCCTGGATCGCGCATGTTCTGTCGGGCGACAGCCTGCGCAGGCTCGGCGAAAGGATGGTGGCCGCGTCGGAGGCGGGTATCCCGCCCGATCCGGATTTTTCCGCCGACCGCAAGTTCACCGGCGTCTACCGCGAGCGCCAGGTCGACGCGGCGGTCCAGCTCTACGGGGCGATGGGCATCGAGCGCCATGACCGGCCGCGCCGCGACTGGGCCTATCGCCGCAACCTGGCGTTCTTCGGCGCGCCGCATGCCGTGCTGGTGTTCATGCATGGCGCGTTCGAGGAGCGCGAGGCGGTCGACCTCGGCATCTATGCGCAGACGCTGATGCTCGCCATGACGGCGCGCGGCATCGCCTCCTGCGCACAGGGGGCGCTCAGCCTCTACCCCACCATCATCCGCGAACATCTCGGCCTGCCGCCCACCAACCGGCTGATCTTCGGCATCTCGTTTGGCTACGAGGACGAGGGCGTGGCCGCCAACAGGGCGCGGGTCGGACGCGCCGAGCTGGATCAGTCCGTCGTGTTCCACCGCTGAGGAGCTTCGAGATGCCCGAACCGCTGAAGGGGAAGGTGGCGATCGTCACCGGCGCGGCGCGCGGCCTCGGCCGCGCCTATGCGCTCAGGCTGGCGCGGCTCGGCGCCGACGTCGTCATCGCCGACCTCAACCTGCAGGGAGCGGCGCGCATCGGGGAGGCGCTGACGGCGGCGAGCGTCATGGCCGAGGTCGAGGCGCTGGGGCGGCGCTCGCTCGGCGTCGAGGGCGATCTCAGACAGCCCGAGCAGGCGGAGCGCCTCGTCGCCGCCACGCTGGAAACATTCGGGCGGCTCGACGTCCTGGTCAACAATGCCGGCGTGGCGGTGGCGCGCGGCAGCGGCACGCTGGCGACCGAGACGACGCCCGACGGCTTCGACTACCTGATCGGCGTCAACCTGAAGGCCACCCAGCTCTGCTGCGCGGCAGCCGCTCCGGCGATGAAGGCGCAGCTCAGCGGCGTCATCGTCAACATCTCGTCGCAGACCGGCATCTCGCTGCTCGAAGGCGGCAATCTGGCGGTCTACGGCGCCGCCAAGGCGGGCGTCGCCTATCTCACCCGCGCGCTTGCCGCCGAACTCGGCCCCTATGGCATCCGCGTCAACGCCATCGCGCCGGGAATCGTCGAGACCGAGCGGCTGAAGCGCCTCGACCCCGCCATGGGGATCGGCACGCCGGAGCAGCTCGAGGCCATCGCGCTCAGGCGTTTCGGACAGACCGAGGACCTCGCCAACGTGCTGGAATTCCTGGCGACGGACCTCTCCGGCTACGTGACGGGACAGGTCATCTCCGTCTGCGGCGGCGCGGTGCTGCATCCGAGCTGAGGCGGTACCGAAGAGTCCGGGCCGTCATCCCAGCCGCCGCCTCACGGTGCCTCCAGGCTGCAGGCGAGCTGCAAGCGGTGGATTTCAGGACGCACATGCGGCGGCGTCCGGCGAAGGCGGTCGCACGTCTCGTCGATTGCCACGAGCCGGCTCGCCGCGATGCTGGGCGACAACCCCACCCGGCGGCTTAAGCCATGATCGCCACCTCGTATCCGTTTCCGGCGCTGCGGCCTGGAATCGTGGTTTTCGAACGCGACCATGCCGCTGAGCGCCACCCATCGCACACTCCCCGACGTACCCTGCGGCACCCCACGCCATTGACAAGGCAGCCGGCATCCGCCACCTCATGGCCGGTTCCATCTTCCCACGAGGCGCCGGGCCATGACCGGATATCAATCCTCTCCCCTGCCGCGGAGGCGTTCCGTCGGCGTGGACGTGGGCGGCGTGACGGTCGGCGGCGCGGCGCCCGTGGTGGTGCAGTCGATGACCAACACCGACACGGCCGACGTGGACGGCACCGTCGCGCAGGTCGCCGCGCTAGCCAAGGCGGGCTCGGAGATCGTGCGCATCACCGTCGACCGCGACGAGAGCGCGGCCGCCGTGCCGCGCATCCGCGAGCGGCTGGAGCGGCTCGGCCTCAACGTGCCGCTGGTCGGCGACTTCCACTATATCGGCCACAAGCTGCTGGCCGACCATCCGGCCTGCGCCGTTGCACTGGCGAAATACCGCATCAACCCCGGCAATGTCGGCTTCAAGGAGAAGAAGGACAGGCAGTTCGGCGCCATCGTCGAGACGGCGATCCGCCACGGCAAGCCGGTGCGCATCGGCGTCAACTGGGGCTCGCTCGACCAGGAGCTGCTGACGGCGCTGATGGACGAGAACCAGGCGGCCGGCGCGCCGCTGACCGCCGACGAGGTGACGCGCGAGGCGATCGTGCGCTCGGCGCTGCTGTCGGCGCAAGCCGCCGAGGAGATCGGTCTGCCGCGCGACAAGATCATCCTGTCGGCCAAGGTGAGCCGCGTGCAGGATCTGGTCGCGGTCTATACCGCGCTCGCCGGGCGCAGCGATCACGCGCTGCATCTCGGCCTGACCGAGGCCGGCATGGGCTCGAAGGGCATCGTCGCCTCGTCCGCCGCCATGGGCATCCTCTTGCAGCAGGGCATCGGCGACACCATCCGCGTCTCGCTGACGCCCGAGCCGAACGGCGACCGCACCCGCGAGGTGCAGGTGGCGCAGGAATTGCTGCAGACCATGGGGTTCCGCCAGTTCGTACCCGTGGTGGCGGCCTGCCCCGGCTGCGGCCGAACCACCTCGACGGTGTTCCAGGAGCTGGCGCAAAACATCCAGGCCGATTTGCGCAAGAACATGCCTCTGTGGCGCGACAAATATCCGGGCGTCGAGGAGCTCAAGGTCGCCGTCATGGGCTGCATCGTCAACGGCCCGGGCGAATCCAAGCATGCCGACATCGGCATCTCGCTGCCCGGCACCGGCGAGACGCCGTCGGCGCCGGTGTTCATCGACGGCCGCAAGGCGGCGACGCTACGCGGCGCCGACATCGCCGCCGAGTTCGAGAAGATGGTCGCCGACTATATCGAGGCCCGCTTCGGACAGGGCGGCAGGCAGGCCGCGGAGTAGCCGTGCTGCGGCGGGCCGTCTTGTCCGTCGTGTCGATGCTTGGGCGCGATCTTTGCCCTCCGGCGCCCTACGTCGCCCCCCTCTGTCCTGCCGGACATCTCCCCCACAAGGGGGGAGATTGGCTGCCCGCTTCGGTTTCGCCAATCGCTAGCGGTGCAGAAGAAGCCGCACCGCCGAAGCTGCCCATCTTCCCCCTTGTGGGGGAGATGTCCGGCAGGACAGGGGGGGGTGCGACGAGGCCAGGCAAAGGATTGGCATCGTGTGCGGCTGCCCTCCTTCTCTCCTGCATCCCCGCCCTCGCCGACCCGCCGAAGTCGCGCGTCGTCACCACCGCCCGGATCTGCGACCTGATCGACCTGCATGCCCGCTCGAACGGCCTGCCCAGCGACTTCTTCGCCCGGCTGATCTGGAAGGAAAGCCGCTTCGATCCGAACGCCGTCAGCCCGGTCGGCGCCGAGGGCATCGCGCAGTTCATGCCGGGAACAGCGAAGATGCGCGGGCTGGCCGATTCCTTCGACATCGCGCAGGCGCTGCCCGCCTCGGCCCGCTATCTCGCCGAGCTGAAGCGCGGCTTCGGCAATCTCGGTCTGGCGGCCGCCGCCTACAATGCCGGCGAGACCCGCGTGTCGCGCTGGCTCGCCTCGGGCGGCTTCCTGCCGCTCGAGACCGAGGAGTACGTGCTCGACATCATGGGCGAGCCGGCCGACAACTTCACCGCGCGCGACTATGCCGGCACGGTGCGGCCGCTCGATCCGAAACTGCCGTTCGGCGAAGCCTGCCGCCAAATGCGGACCATCTATGCCCGGACGATCGCCATGGCGACGATCGTGACGAAACCGTGGGGCATCCAGGTGGCCGGCAATTTCCGCCGCGCCGCTGCGATCGGGCAGTGGCAGCGGATCTCGGCTCGGTTCAAGTCCGTGCTGAAGGGCGCCGACCCGGTGGTCAGCCGGGTGCGCAGCCCGCGCGGGCGGCGCGGCATCTATGCCGTGCGCATCGGCGCCGACAGTCGCGCGGTGGCCGACCGCATCTGCGCGACGCTGCGCTCGGCAGGCGGCGCCTGCGTGGTGCTGCGCAACCGGTGAAGGGCGGCCTCGCCGGCGTTAGGCCGTCCTGACCATAGCCGTCTCGCCGAGCCATGTGCCGATCTTGGCGCCGAGACGGTCGGGCGAGACCGGCTTCGGCAGGTAGTCGTCCATGCCGGCGTCGAGGCATTTTTCGCGGTCGCCCTTGAGCGCATGGGCGGTGACGCCGACGATCGGGATGCGGGTGCCCGAGACGGCCTCGATCTCGCGGATGGCGCAGCAGGCCTGATAGCCGTTCATCTCCGGCATGGAGACGTCCATGAGGATGAGTTTCGGGTTGAGCGAGCGATACATCTCGACCGCCGTGCGGCCGTTGCCGGCGATGCGGTAGGTCAGGCCGAGGCCGCTGAGAATCTGGCCGAAGACGAGCTGGTTCACCTCGTTGTCCTCCGCCACCAGAATGTCGACGGGGACGGCCGGAGAAGCCGTCGGAAGCTCCTGGGCCGGACTCGCGGCGCGCAGCACGGTGAAGGCGGCGGCTTCGCGCCGCGGCTGCGGGGGCGCCTCGCGCACGAACTGCGCCGGCACGCCGTCGCGCATTCGCGCCTTCTGGATGGTCGCCACCAGCGTGCCGAGCAGTTGCGCCGAGCGCGCCGGCTTGGTGAGGTGCGCGGCGATGCCGTATTCGACGATCAGCCTGGCATAATCGATCTGGTCGACCGAAGTCAGCAGCACCACCGGAATCATCGCCAGCCGCGGGTCGGCGCTGATGGCGCGCGCCACGTCGCTGCCGCTCATGCCCGGCATCTGGTAGTCGAGAATGATGCAGTCGACGGAGGCGCCGAGCTTCATGGCGCGATCGAGAAAGGCGAGGCCGATCGCGCCGCTCTCCGCCGCGGCGCAGTCGAACCCCCAGCTGCGCAGCTGCTCGACCAGGATATCGCGGTTGACCGGGTTGTCGTCGATGACCAGGACGCGCGCGCCGGTGATGTCGACGGGGACGGGATCGGCCGCGATGCCGGCCTCGTGGACGGGCAGCGACACCGTGAACCAGAACACCGAGCCGCGCCCGATCTCGCTCTCGACGCCGATGCGGCCGCCCATCAGGTCGACGAGACGGGCGGCGATGGCCAGGCCGAGCCCGGTGCCTTCGTGGCGGCGGGTCGACGAGCCGTCGACCTGGGCGAATTTCTCGAACACGCCCTGCAGCTTCTCGGCCGGAATGCCGATGCCGGTGTCCTCGACGCGCAGCCTCATCTGCACGGTGCCGCCGACGACGTCGCCGGAGACGTCGACCAGCACATGGCCGCGCTCGGTGAACTTTACCGCGTTGCCGACGAGATTGGTGACGATCTGGCGGAAGCGGCCGGCATCGCCGACGACATGCGTCGGCAGGCGCGGATCGACGCGCACGATCAGTTCGAGGTTCTTCTCCGCGACCCGGCTCGAGACGAGCGTCGCCACGTCCTCTACCGCCTCCGCGATGGCGAAGGGGGCGGGATCGAGCGTCAGCTGCCCGGCATTGATTTTTGAGAAGTCGAGGATGTCGTTGATGATGGTGATCAGCGCGTTGCCGGATTTCACGATCACGTCGGTGAAGGTCTTCTGCCGCGGCGTGAGATCGGTCCTCGCCAGCAGCTCGGCCATGCCGAGCACACCGTTCATCGGCGTGCGGATCTCATGGCTCATATTGGCAAGGAATTCGGACTTGGCGCGGTCGGCGGCTTCGGCGAGCTCCAGCGAGCGGGCCGATTCGGCGAAGGCGCGGCGGATGGCGTTCTCCATCGGCCGAAATATCCAGAGCGCCACGAAGGCGAGCACGCCCAGCATCAGCAGGCTCGAATAGACGAGCAGCCGGTCGGCATGTGCCGCGACGGTGCTGCGCTCGGCGTCCAGGGCGGCGCGTGCCCGCGCCAGAAGAGGCTGGGCGAACAGCGCGTTCTGGTTGCGGATCTCGCGCGAGCTCCATTCGTCGAGCTGCTTGGCGCCAGCCAGCAGACCGAGATTGCGCACCATGTCGCGCGCCGACCAGAACAGGTCCCCGTTGACCGCGGCCGAGTCGATCTCGCGGGCGACGCCAGGAGAGAAGTCCGGCCGAACGCCGTCGAGCTCCGTGTCGAGAACGTCGATGGCGACGGCCAGCCGCGACGCATGGCCGGCGGCGGCGGCGGTCAGGTCGGCCCGCGTCTGCTCCCGCCAGGCGGTGCTCGCGCCTTCGGCGAAGGCGGCGGCGCTGTTCAGGTCGCGCGCCAGCACGGCAAGGTCGAGCCCCAGCCGGTCGACGTCGCGTCGGTAGTCGTTGAGGCTGTCGAGCAGGATCATGATCGCGGCCGTGCTGACGGCGAACAGCACCAGCCCCGAGAGATAGCGTGTCCTGATCGATCGCACGAATGTCGCGTAGCCCGGCACGCCCAACCCCGAAATGCTTAAAATGCCCCGGCGTCGATTACGCTTTATTCCCCTTAAGAAACCGTTTCGGGAGGCGGCCTCGGCCCTTTGTCCTTCAAGTCGGGTCGGGACTTGCGAGGCTGTGCCGACAGGGCCATTCTGACGTGGATCTTTCGGACGCGGTGCGCCTGGTGGGGCACGCTGGCCTGCTCTGTCGAACGGGAAGAGACCAGGGCGAATGGGACTGGGATCAGAGCGACAGGAAACTGTTTCTTGGGTGGCGGTTGCAAATTCGGGGCATCGGCGGCTGGTGGCCACGCTCTCGCAGATCGACATGCCGCCGGTCAAAGGCGCGAGTGGCACCGGCGGCATTCAGCCTGGCATGGTGCCGACCACGCAAGCGGTGCCGTTCGACTGGGTGGTCGGCTGATCCCCGTTCAGTTTTCCCGGTCGGCGATGAAGGCGGCGGCGGCGCTGAGCACGGCGGCGCGCTCGCCATAAGGCTCCAGCAGGACCTGTGCCTGGGCGACCAGCCCGCCAAGCTGCCGGCGCGCCCAATCGGTCCCATGGAGGGCGACCAGCGTGCCCTTGCCAGCCGCGGCATCCTTGCGCGTCGCCTTGCCCATGGCTTCCGCCGTCGCGGTGACGTCGAGCAGATCGTCGGCGAGCTGGAAGGCAAGCCCGATCGCCGCACCGAACTCGGACAGCCGCTCGCGGTCGGCCGGGGAGGCGTTGGCGACGATGGCGCCGGCTTCGCAGGCATAGCGGATCAGCGCGCCCGTCTTCATCGCCTGCAGCGTGATGATGCCGGCCTCGTTCGGGGCGGTCTTCTCCGCCTGCAGGTCGAGCGCCTGACCGCCGGCCATGCCGCCCGGCCCGGCGGCGCGGGCCAGCCCGCGCACCAGCTCCAGCTGCCTTGCTGCGGCCGTCGCGGCCTCGCGCGGCGCGGCTGGCGGAACGTCGGAAAGAATGTCGAAGGCCAGCGTCAGCAGGCTGTCCCCTGCCAGGATCGCGGTCGCTTCGTCGAAGGCGCGGTGCACCGTCGGCTGGCCGCGCCGCAGATCGTCGTCGTCCATGGCCGGCAGATCGTCATGGATCAGCGAATAGCAGTGGACGCATTCCAGCGCGGCGGCGACCCGCATGGCGGGCTCGCCGTCGTGGCCGAACAGGGCAGCGCTTTCCAGCACCAGGAACGGGCGCAGGCGCTTGCCGCCGTTGAGCACCCCATGGCGCATGGCGGCAAGCAAGGCGGCCGGCCGGGCGATCTCGCCGTCCGACGCCTTGTCGTCGAGCAGCCGGCTGAGCAGCGCCTCGATCTCGCGGGCGCGGCGGTCGAGACGCTCTTCGAAGGAAAGTGGAGGCGGGATCGTCATGCCGCCCCGTTTAGGCAATATACGGTGGCGGTCAAGCCGGGCGGGCGGCTTCGGGCGTTGCGCTCGCCGCAACTCATCTTTATTCCGGAGGAAGCGAGCGAGGACGGGGTGGGCTTGGACGAGACCGTTCAACCGGAAACCGAGGGATTGGAGCTGGCAGGGAAGGGCACAAGCCGCTCACGCCGCGGCATCGGCTTGTGGCTGCGCCGCATCGCCAAGTTCGCCGTCATCGTCGCGCTGATCCCGGTGGTGCTGACAATCCTCTATTTGCCGTCCTTCGTCCGGCCGGTCTCGACGCTGATGCTTGCCGACCTCGTCACCCTGCAGGGCTACGACCGGCGCTGGGTGCCGCTCGAAGACGTGGCGCCGGTGCTCGTCAACTCGGTGATCATGTCTGAGGACGGCCAGTTCTGCCGTCACCTCGGCATCGATTTCGGCGAGCTGCGCGGCGTGGTCAACGACGCGCTGGCCGGCGAGCCGACACGCGGCGCCTCGACCATCACCATGCAGACGGTGAAGAACCTCTACCTGTGGAACAGCCGCTCGTTCGTCCGCAAGGTGGTGGAACTGCCGCTCGCCGGCTATTTCGACCTGGTCGTGCCGAAGCGGCGGATCATGGAGATCTACCTCAACATCGCCGAATGGGGGCCGGGCATCTATGGCATCGAGGCGGCCGCGCAGCATCATTTCGGGGTTTCGGCGAAGAATCTCACCGCCCGGCAGGCGGCGCTACTTACGGCCACCCTGCCCAATCCGGTCATGCGCAATCCGGCAAAACCGTCGGCCGGGCTGAGACGGGTCGCCAATCTCATCCAGCGCCGCGCCGCCAGGGCCGGCGGCTATGTGGACTGCGTGAGCTGATCCGGCGGCAAAAAAAGCAGCGGGGAAGGCTGGCCAAAGCCGTTCAGCGCGTGTATAGGCTCGCCGGATTTCTCATTCCGGCCCGGAACGCGCGGCTCCCTTTGCCTGAGCAGCCCGGCCCATTGACCGAAGGAATACGTCCATGGCTGTGCCAAAAAGAAAGACCTCGCCGTCCAAGCGCGGCATGCGCCGTTCCGCCGACGCGCTCAAGGCCCCGACCTATGTCGAGGACAAGAACTCCGGCGAGATGCGCCGCCCGCACCACATCGACCTGAAGACCGGCATGTATCGCGGCCGCCAGGTGCTGGAGCCGAAGGAAAGCTGAGGCTTTCTTCCAGGCGAACGTCCGAAGGACCGGCCTCGCGCCGGTCTTTTTGTATTTGAGGCCGCCTGACGGCATTCGGACTTGACGGCGGGAGCATGCGGCTCGAAATACCGGCCGTCGATGCCGAGGAGATCCGACATGCTGGGCATGGTCCCGCTGCTCATCATCCCCTTCCTGATCTACAATCTCGGCCTCGCCGGCCTGTTCGGCGGCAGCGGCGCCGACCCGTTCGGCGGAGAGCTCTTTTCGGCCACCATGATGTCGGGCGGGGTCTGGACCATGTCGGCCGGCGACCTGCTGGTCGTCGCCGCGCTGGTGCTGCTGTTCGTCGAGATGATGAAATCGACGCGCAGCACGAACGCCTCGATCATCGACCATCTGCTGTCGACCTTCGTGTTCGTGGCCTTCCTCGTCGAATTCCTGCTGGTGCGCGGTGCCGCCCATCCCGTGTTCTTCACGCTGACGGTGATCGCGCTGATCGACGTGCTCGCCGGCTTCTCCGTGTCGATCCGCTCCGCCGGGCGCGACCTCAACGTCGGATGAGCGGGAGCCGCGAAATGGAAGCGGGCGAGGACATCGGGCACCCGAAAGCCGGGCTAGCCGGATTCTTCGCCGCGCGCTGGCGCGGAAATGTGCCGCTGAAGCGGCTGTTCTGGCGCGACATGGTGGTGATCGGCACTGCGATCAACCTTGCTACCACCGCGGCGTCGCTGATCCTGCTGGCGGCAGGGCTGCCGCTGCCGGCGGCGCTTGCCGTGCATTTCGCGGCGCTGCCCTACAACCTGTTCCTGACCTTCGCCGTGTGGCGGACCGCCGAGCGGCGGGGCGGCGGCACCGCCTTCGCCTACCAGATGGGTGCAGTTGTCTGGCTGATCGTCGCGACGCTGATCTGATCGTCAATCGGCGATCGCCGCGAGATAGCGCTCGACCGAAGCGGCAAGCGCCGCCCTGCCATCTCCGAGAACGTTCTGGCCCCACCAGGCGCCGTAGATATCCTTGAACTCGAACCCTGCCAGCGCCGACTCGATGGCCCGCACGGCGCGGGCGTTGAGCGGGATCTGGTTGGGATAGCTGTACATGAAGGAGACGCGCCGGCGCGTCGGCGCGACCTGCAGGATGTCGCCGGAGAGTACCGCGTCGCCGCCGCCGCGCTTCCAGTGCAGGACCTGCCCGCCGGCGAAATGGCCGCCGCAGCGCACCAGCGTCAGCGAGGGATTGAGGGCGAAGCGCTCGCCGCTCCAGAAGTTCACAACCGGGTCGGGGCGCATCACCCATTGCCGGTCCGCCTCATGGATAAGGATCGGCACTCCGCCGAAGGCGCGGCTCCAGTCGACCATCACCGAATAGTAGTGCGGATGCGAGATGGCGATCGCGGAGAGGCCGCCGCGCCGCTCGATCTCCGCCACGGCTTCGTCGGTGACCATGCTGATGCAGTCCCACAGGACGTTGCCGTGCGGCGTCTCGGCCAGCAGGGCGCGCTGGCCGATGGCGAAGCGCGGCTCGATGCCGAAGGCGAGCACGCCCGCATCCTCGCGGATCGCCAGCCTGTGCTTCTCCGCGACCTCTTGCGCGGTGGTCCAGGCCTGGCCATCCCAGCGCACCCACTGGCGCTCGTCCTCACAGATCGGGCAATGGGCCGGCGGCGTCTCGCTCTCGGCGAACTGGACGCCGCAGGTCACGCAGATGAAATGGGCCATCGCACCTGTCCTCTGATGGAAATCAGCAGCGGGACGGCCGCGTGCCCGCTCAATCCGCTTGCGCCGGCTCGAAATCCAGCGCCACGCCGTTGATGCAGTAGCGCAGATAGGTCGGCGGCGGGCCGTCCTCGAAGACATGGCCGAGATGGCTGCCGCAGCGCGCGCAATGCACCTCGGTGCGCACCATGCCGTAGCTGCGGTCTACCGTCGTCTCCACCGAGCCCGGCACCGGATCGTTGAAGCTCGGCCAGCCCGTGCCGCTCTCGAACTTCAGCTTGGATTCGAACAGCGGCTGGTCGCAGCCGACGCATCGGAAGGTGCCGGCGCGCTTCTCGTGGAGCAGAGCGCAACTGCCGGGACGCTCGGTGCCATGGTTGCGCATGACGGCATACTGCTCTGGGGTGAGCAGCGCGCGCCATTCGGCATCGGTGCGGGTGACGGGGTAGGTCTTGGCATCCATTGCGTGCTCCCTGCGCGGATTCGCATGCGCTCGTCCGGCACAATATAGGCATGCGTCGCGCGCCTGCTACCTCCGCTGCCGCCTTTCAATGTCTCCGCGACAACTCCCTGGTCGCGGCCTCCAGTCCTGCCAGCGTCAGCGGGTACATGCGATCGGAAAAGACCTCGCGGACCATGCCGATCGAATGGGTGTAGCCCCAATGCTTCCGGTCGACCGGGTTCAGCCAGACCGCGTTCGGCCATTGCGCGAGCACGCGCCCCAGCCAGACGGCGCCGGCCTCCGGATTCCAGTGCTCGACCGAGCCGCCGGCCATGGATACCTCGTAGGGGCTCATCGAGGCGTCGCCGACGAAGATGACCTTGTAGTCGTGGCCGTATTTGTGCAGCACGTCGAAGGTCGGGATCACCTCCGAGTGGCGCCGTCGGTTGTCCTTCCACACGCCCTCGTAGAGGCAGTTGTGGAAATAGAAATATTCGAGCTGGCGGAACTCGGCGCGTGCCGCCGAGAACAGTTCCTCGACGATCCTGATGTGCTCGTCCATCGAGCCGCCGACGTCGAAGAACATCAAGAGCTTCACCGCGTTGCGACGCTCCGGCCGCGTCTTCACGTCGAGGTAACCGTGCTCGGCGGTGGCGTGGATGGTGCCGGGCAGGTCGAGTTCCTCCTCCGCGCCCTCGCGCACCCAGCGGCGCAGCCGCTTCAGCGCCACCTTGATGTTGCGGGTGCCGAGCTCGACGGAATCGTCGAAGTTTTTGAACTCGCGCTTGTCCCACACCTTGACGGCGCGGCGGTGGCGGCTCTCGTGCTGGCCGATGCGCACCCCTTCCGGATTGTAGCCATAGGCACCGAAAGGCGAGGTGCCGGCCGTGCCGATCCATTTCGAGCCGCCCTGGTGTCGGCCCTTCTGCTCCTCCAGCCGCTTCTTCAGCGTCTCCATCAGCTTTTCGAAGCCGCCGAGCGCCTCGACCAGCTTCTTCTCGTCCTCGGTGAGGTGCTTTTCGGCAAGCCGGCGCAGCCACTCCTCGGGAAGCGCAGCGACATCGATCGGCGCCTCGCCGGACACCGCCTCGAGGCCCTTGAAGACATGGGCGAAAACCCGGTCGAAGCGGTCGATATGGCGCTCGTCCTTCACCAGCGCCGAACGGGCGAGATAATAAAACCCCTCCACGTCGTACTCGACCAGCCCCGCTTCCATGCCCTCCAGCAGCGTCAGGTATTCGCGCAGCGAGACGGGAACGCGCGCGGCCTTCAGTTCGAGGAAGAAGGGGAGGAACATATCTACGCGAAATACCTGATTACAATGTCTCTCACATCGCGAAGCATCGCTTCGACATCTCCGGATGTGAACTCATCCCATTTCCCGTGCGCGGCATTGTTCCGGATATCAGCGAGCGCTGTGATCTTCTTTTGAACAAGTTCGGATAAATGCCGGCTTTTGCAAGTTCCGAATTCATGGCGTCTAGTTTCGGCTTATCGGGAAGGTTGATACCTTCGCGGTGACATACCCGGCGCAGCGCATCCTCCAGCACACAGCCTAGAATTACCGCAGATGGTGCGCGGTAGCCTGCGGTTAGTAGATGCTCGGCCTGTTCGAGGAAATCATCAAAAACATCAGCCTCAACAATTCTCGTAACTTGAACGAGAGCACCTGTTTCAATATCGGCCTTAATCGCCTTCAAATGATGTAGCAATCGGAGAGGCGCGTCCCCAACGGCCGATGTCATATTGGCGGCTTCAATCCTTAGATAGTAGTCGGAGTCGGTGCCGAACGTGCGGCTTGCGAACGATAAAGCCCTTGTCACCCATTCCGCGTGCAGGCCGCTATCGACTACCGAGATACTCGGGCTCAAGTTGCGACGGGTTACAAATACCCTCTCCCCAAGCGCAAGTATGTCACCTAATATTGCAAGAGCCTGCGTATCCAGTTTGGTCATCACGGCAACCGATCTCTCTCGCTCGCCTGTTGTACGTGTCGGTGAAAGGATTGTCTCGTGGCATTTCCGGATGATGAATCCAATAAAGACCTTCCTTGGAACGAACGAGCTGCCTTGCTTCGCGCGCGGCTCGCTGGCCGGAGACATACACCATCCGAGGTGCTTTTGCGTGAAAGCCGAGACGAACGTAGCGATTATCTTGACGAAGTCTCTCGATCTATAAAAGATCATACTCGATGAACCCGGTCTTGCGCGCCACCCGGTCATAGAGCTTGCGCGCCGTGTCGTTGGTCTCGTGCGTCATCCAGTAGACGTTGGTGACGCCCCGTTCGGCGGCGGCGTCCTGCACCGCCTTGATGAGGGCCGCGCCGACGCCCTTGCCGCGCGTCTCGGCGTCGGTGAACAGGTCCTGCAAATAGCAGTTGCCTTCGAGCGACCAGCAGGAGCGATGGTAGAGGTAATGCACGAGTCCGACCGCCTTGCCGTCCAGCACCGCGATGAGGCCGCGCGGCTCGAACTCGCCCCCGGCGAACAGCCGCTGCCAGGTCGTGGCGTAGACCTCCTCGGAGACGGTGGCCTTGTAGAACTCCAGATAGGCTGTCCACAGCCGACGCCAATCGGCATGATCGGATTGTTGCAGCGGGCGGATGGTGACGCTCATGGTCTTCCCCTCGGGCAGGTCTGGCCTCAACCGTTGAGCCAGTTGGGGCAGGATGCGGCCGGCGGCGACGGGCCGCAACGGTCCACGGCCAGGGGAATGGCTGCGCCTGACCCTGCATGTCGCGGAGGGAAGGACCGGCTGAGAGCTATCCGGTTGGGAATCTATCCCTGCCGCCGCGCCATGAACGCCAGCTTCTCGAACAGATGCACGTCCTGCTCGTTCTTGAGCAGCGCGCCATGCAGCTTGGGCAGCATGTTCTTCGGATCGGTGCGCAGATCCTCCGGCGCTACGTCGTCGGTCACCAGCAGCCGGATCCAGTCGAGCGCCTCAGAGGTCGACGGCTTCTTCTTCAGGCCCGGCACCTCGCGGATCTCGTAGAACCGCGTGAGCGCGGCGCGCACCAGCGCCTGCTTGATCCCGGGATAATGCACGTCGACGATTCTTTGCAGCGTCTCGGCGTCGGGGAAGCGGATGTAGTGGAAGAAGCAGCGGCGCAGGAAGGCGTCGGGCAGCTCCTTCTCGTTGTTGGAGGTGATGATGACGATCGGCCGGTGTTTCGCCGAGATGGTCTCGCCGGTCTCGTAGACGAAGAACTCCATACGGTCGAGTTCCTGCAACAGGTCGTTCGGGAACTCGATATCGGCCTTGTCGATCTCGTCGATCAGAAGCACGACCTTGCGGTCGGCGGCGAAGGCGTCCCACAGCTTGCCGCGCCTGATGTAGTTGTGGATGTCGTTGAAGCGGCCGTCGCCGAGCTGACTGTCGCGCAGCCGGCTGACCGCGTCATATTCGTAAAGGCCTTGCTGGGCCTTGGTCGTGGACTTCACGTTCCATTCGATCAGGTCGAGGCCGAGCGCCGCCGCGACCTGGCGCGCCAGCTCGGTCTTGCCGGTGCCGGGCTCGCCCTTGACCAGCAGCGGCCGCTCCAGCGCGATCGCCGCGTTGACGGCCACCATCAGATCCTTGTCGGCGACGTAAGCCGCCGTGCCCTCGAAGCGCATGAAAACCATCCCGTTCGTCGCGGCGACCCTAAGGAGCGATGCTGCACTGCGCAAGCCGTGCAAATGTGCAAGGCGCCTCTGGCGGGCGCCGCACCGCCGGCTTATATTCGCTGCGACGGTCTGGGCTTCGCGGCAGGAGAGACATTTCCCCGGGGCCTTATCGATCTCGAAGGGAGCTGTCCCTGGCCGGGCCCGTGGGCTCGGACATACGGCGCCCACCTACTTTGTAGGTTCCCGGGATCGACTTCTTCACCGGTTGCCTGGATCGTCGCTTCATCTGTTCCTGCCGCATTCGCGGCAGTCCCGCCCGGCAGCATCGTCTATCGTGACGCGCAAAGAGGCCACGATGACGGATACGCCAAAAACCCTGAAGAAGCAGCTGCGCCAGCAGGCGCTTGCCCGCCGCGACAGGCTCGACCCGGTGTGGCGCATCGAGGCAGCGCTGGCCATGGCAGAGACGGCGCGCCGGCATATCGAGGCGGGGCCGCAGGACATCGTCTCCGGCTTCTGGCCGATGCGCTCGGAAGTCGATGTGCGGCCGATCCTGTTTGCGCTGCGCGAAAACGGCGCCAGGCTCTGCCTGCCCGCCATCCTCGACAAGACCACCATCGTCTTCCGCGAGCTGGTGCGCGGCGCCGCGCTCATCGACATGGGCTTCGGCACGTCCGGCCCAGGACCCGAAGCGGAGGTGCTGGAGCCGTCGATCATGCTGGTGCCGCTCGCCGCCTTCGACGCGCGCGGCCATCGCATCGGCTATGGCGCCGGCTATTACGACCGCGCCATCGCCAGGCTCCAGGAGGCCGGCCGGCCGCCGCGGCTCGTCGGCATCGCCTTCGACTGCCAGGAAGTGCCGCAGGTGCCGGACGAGAACCACGACGTGATCATCCCGGAGATCCTGACAGAGAGCGGGTTGAGGCGGTTCGACCGACCTGCACATCCATGAAAACGCCTGAGCCTAGCGACGCCCGCTCATACCGGCTATTTGGAGGAGCATACGGACAGGCGCTTCGTACTCGGGCGTGACGGCGATCGGATTGACGATGAGACTTCTCTTTCTTGGCGACATGGTCGGACGATCCGGCCGCACTGCGGTCTGGGAAAAACTGCCTGGCCTGATCTCTGACCTCAAGCTCGACTTCGTCATCGTCAACGGCGAGAACGCCGCCGGCGGCTTCGGCATCACCGAGGAGATTTTTCGCGAGACGATTGCCGCCGGCGCGGACGTCGTCACCACAGGCAACCATGTCTGGGACCAGCGCGAGGCGCTCGACTTCGCGCCGCGCCAGGAGCGCTTCCTGCGGCCGGCCAATTTTCCAAGGGGCACGCCGGGGCGCGGCTCCGGCGTCTATCTCGCCCGCAACGGAGCGCGCGTGCTGGTCTCCAACATCATGGGCCGGGTGTTCATGCATCCCGAGCTCGACGATCCGTTCCAGGCTGCCGAGCGCGAGCTTGCCGCCTGTCCGCTCGGCGAGCAGGCCGACGCGGTGGTGATCGACTTCCACGCCGAGGCGACGAGCGAAAAAATGTGCTTCGCGCATTTCGTCGACGGCCGCGCCAGCCTGGTTGTCGGCACGCATACGCACCAGCCGACCGCCGACCACCAGATCCTCAATGGCGGCACCGGCTACCTGACCGATGCCGGCATGTGCGGCGACTACGATTCGTCGCTCGGCATGGACAAGGAGGAGCCGCTCAACCGCTTCCTCTCCAAGGTGCCGAAGGGACGCTTCGAGGCGGCGGGAGGCCCGGCGACGATCTGCGGCGTCGGCATCGACATCTCCGACCGAACCGGGCTGGCCGAGCGCATCGCGCCGCTCAGGCTGGGGCCGCGCCTCGAGGAAACCGTTCCGGCATTCTGGCAAGACCGTTGACGCGCGCGAGGGCGTCTCATACCTCTGTCGCGATTTCTCACTACAGCTCACCCATTGTTTTCATGGATCCGACGAGAGCCCGATGACCGACTTCCTCGCGATGCATATGGAATGGGTCGCCAATCCCACCGCCTGGGTGGCACTGTTGACATTGGTGGTGCTCGAGGTCGTGCTCGGCATCGACAACCTGATCTTCATCTCGATCCTCACCAACAAGCTGCCGGAGCATCAGCGTGCATCGGCGCGCCAGCTGGGCATCGGCGCGGCGCTGGTCATGCGCCTCGTCCTGCTCGCCACCATTTCCTTCATCGTCCAGCTTACGCAGCCGGTCTTCACCCTGTTCGGCCACGGCTTCTCGTGGCGCGACCTGATTCTGATCGCCGGCGGCCTGTTCCTGGTGTGGAAGGCTACCAAGGAGATCCACCATACCGTCGATCCCGAAGACCATAAGGACGAGATGCTGGGCAAGACGCTGCAAATGTCGCTGGGCGGCGCGATTTTCCAGATCCTGCTGCTCGACCTGGTGTTCTCGATCGATTCCATCATCACCGCCGTCGGCATGACCGACGAGATCGCCATCATGTACATCGCCGTCATCGTCGCAGTGACGGTGATGCTGCTGGCCGCCACGCCGCTCGCCAACTTCATCGAGAAGAACCCGACCATCGTCATGCTGGCGCTCGGCTTCCTGCTGATGATCGGCATGACGCTGATCGCCGACGGCATGGGCTATCATGTGCCGAAGGGCTACATCTATGCCGCCATGGGCTTCTCGGCTCTGGTCGAAGGCCTCAACATGCTGGCGCGGCGCAGGCGCGCGAGGCGCAGCGGCGGAGACGCGGCATGACCCGCCATGGCGCGGCGGCCGCACTGCTGGCCGTCGTCCTGACGATGGGAGCGCCCGTCATGGCCGACTCGCCGCCAGAAGGTCCCTACGGGACATGGACGGTCGAGGAGATCGCCGGCCGGCCGGTCGCCGCCGGGACGCGGGTGGCGCTTGACCTCGGCGCCGACGGCCGGGCGACGGGAACCGGCGGTTGCAACCGCTTCAGCGGTTCGGCGAAGATCGACGACGGCACGATCGCGTTCGGGCCGGTGGCCTCGACCAGGATGATGTGCGCCCCGGACGTTTCCGACCAGGAAGCGAAATTCTTCCGCACCCTCGAGCAGGTGCGGAACTGGGCATGGGACGGCGCCGGGCTCGTCCTGTTGGACGCCGGCGGCAAGGTCGTCCTGCGGCTCGGCGCCGCCTCCTGACGGCCTCCGGCAGACGCCTCGGCGGAAGCGCGGGCAAGGACGCAAGCCCGTTCTAGCTGCTGCGCCGACGGCGGCGGTCAAGCCCTTCGAAAAATTATCATTTTGTAATTTGCCGATGGCAAGCCGGCGGGCGTAGCGTCACGCCTGCGGCTGGGAACTGCCGGCGATGCCTGGTTCTCCCGATCGCCACGGACGACACCTCCCGCGCCGTGGCCGAGGGAGACGCATCGCGACGCGACAGGACCGGACAGCCGTTCCGCGAAGACGTGTCTTCGCGTCTGCACAAGGAGGCGCATCCATGCGTTCCTTCACCTTAAAGGCAGCCCTTGCTGCAATTCTCGTCTCGACCTCGCTCGCCGGTGCCTACGCGGCCAACGGCGATCACGACCACGATCGCGGCCTGGGCTCGCACCGGTCGCATGAATTCCAGCCGCCGGATCAGGCCGACGACAGCGGCTATTTCGACCACATGACCATGGGTCCGCCCCCGATACCGTCGGTCTCGCCGCCCGTCGCCGCCACGCACATGGTGGTCACGCAGGTCGTCAGGGCGGCGGAATACCGACCGCGGCTCGAGCGCGTCGTCAACGAGCTCGGAACGGCCAGCTCCAGGATACGGGTCGACCGCGACCGCGGCACGCTGACGCGCGCCGAGTACCGCGATCTGGAGGCTCGCGCGCATGACATCCGCAGGGATGCCATCCGTACGGCCGACAACCACCACGGCGCCCTGCCCAGGGCGCGCTACATCGTCCTGCAGGATCGAATCGCGCGGCTCGACAGCGCGATCCATCACGATGCCATGAGCTGAGCCCGCGTCTACGCGGACCCGATCGCAAATCGGCCGCCGGCACCCGCCGGCGGCCGATTTGCCGTTGCGGCCGGTTCCGGTAAAGACGGCTCTGACTTCCGGCCGGGGCTTGCGAACAAGACGCGGTTCGTGTCCCCTCGCTTCCAGCATTGAGGAGTGTCCATGTCCTTCGCAAAACTCGACGAGATCGGCCGCAAGCTGGAGGCGCTGGAGCATGCGCTGGCGATCCTCGGCGCCGACGAGGCCACCCATATGGCGCCGGGCGGCGGCGAGAAGCGCGCCGAGGCGATGGCGGCGCTCGCCGGCATGTACCACCGCCAGGCCACCGCCCCGGAGATCGCCGACTGGATCGCCGCGGCGGAACAGGAGGTGCTGAACGAGAATCAGGCGGCGGCGCTGGGCGAATTCCGCCGCCAATACACCAACATGACGTGCCTGCCCCCGGAATTCGTCGAGCGGCAGACCGGGGCGCGGCTGCGCTGCGAGCAGCTTTGGCGTGATCTGCGCGCCAAGAACGACTGGGCCGGCTTCCTGCCGGCGCTGTCCGGCATCGTCGAGCTGGTGCGCGAAGAGGCGGCGCTGCGCGCCGACGCTCTAGGCCTTGAGCCTTATGATGCGCTGATGGAACAATATGATCCCGGCAATCGGGCAGCGGAAATCGCTCCGATCTTCGCCGAACTGAAGGCTTTTCTCCGCGATTTCGTTCCGCAGGCGCTCGCGGCCCAGCAAAAGCGCCTGGAAAAAACGCCGCGGCGGGAGCTTTCCGGCACTTATCCGGTCGACAAGCAGCGCGAGCTCGGCCTCGCCATGATGACGGCGGTGGGCTTCGACCTCACCCACGGCAGCCTGTCGGTCTCGCATCATCCCTTCTGCGGCGGCGTGCCGACGGATGTGCGCATCACCACGCGCTACAAGACGTCCGACTTCCTGTCGGCACTGATGGGCGTGCTGCATGAGACCGGCCACGCCCTCTATGAGCAGAACCTGCCCAAGGAGTGGTCGCACTGGCCGCTCGGCAAGGCGCGCGGCATGGCCGTGCACGAGAGCCAGAGCCTGTTCGTGGAGATGCAGCTCGCCCGCAATCCGGCCTTCTGGCGCTGGGCGCTGCCTTTCGTCGAGCGTCATCTCGGCGAAAGCTGGAGCATCGACGATATCCTTGCCCATGTGCTGCATGTCGAGCGCGGGCTGATCCGCGTCGAGGCCGACGAGGTCACCTATCCGCTGCACGTCATCCTGCGCTTCGAACTGGAGCAGGAGCTTGTCGCCGGGCGTCTGGAGGCCGCCGACATACCGGATGCCTGGGACGCCAAGATGCGCGACTATCTCGGCCTGTCGACCGCCGGCAATTTCCAGGACGGGCCGATGCAGGACGTGCACTGGCCGGCAGGGGCCTTCGGCTATTTCCCTTCCTACACGCTGGGCGCCATGATGGCGGCGCAGCAGGCGGCGGCGCTGCGGCGCGAGCACCAAGCCTTCGACGACGATATCGCGCAAGGCCGCTTCGAGGCGATCAACAACTGGCGGCGGCAGAGAATCTGGTCGCAGGGTTCGCGCTGGTCGACGCCGGAACTGCTGGAGCGGGCGACCGGCGAGCGGCTGAACGCGGCCCATTTCATCGACCACCTGAAAACCCGCTACGGCGGATGATGCATCGGCGGCCGGCGTAGCGCCGAGAGGAGGCAGCGCATGCAGACCCCGCCCCTGATCTGCATCTTCGGCGCCGGCAGCGTCGGCTGCTATGTCGGCGGCCGGCTGGCGGCGGCGGGCGCAAGAGTGCGCTTCATCGGCCGCGAACGGTTCGGCGCGGCGATCGCGGCCGGCGGACTGCGCGTCGCCGACTATCGCGGTGCCGACTTCCTCCTGCCGCCGGGCTCGGTCGACTACCGCACCGATCCGGAAGTGCTCGCCGATGCGACACTCGTGCTGGTCACCGTCAAGGCCAGCGACACGGCCGCCGCTGCCGGCGTATTTGCAGAGCACGCGCCACCGCAGGCGATCGTGATCAGCTTCCAGAACGGCATCGGCAACGAGGAGATCCTACGCGCGGCACTCCCCGGTCGGACAGTGCTCGCCGGCATGGTGCCTTTCAACGTGGTGCAGCTTCCGGGTCCGACCTTCAAGCAGGCGACGCAGGGCGCCCTCGACGTCGAGGACAATGCCGCCTTGACACCCTTCCTGCCGGCCTTCGCCAAGGCCGGATTGCCGCTCGTCCGGCATGCCTCGTTCCGGCCGGTGCAATGGGGCAAGCTGCTGCTCAACCTCAACAACGCCGTCAGCGGCCTGTCCGGTCTGACGTTGCGCGAAGAGCTGTCGCAGCGCGCCTACCGGCGGTGTCTTGCCATGGCGCAGCGCGAGGCGCTGACGGCGATGAAGGCCGCCGGCATCCGCCCGGCAAGACTGACCGCGCTGCCGCCGGGCCTCGTGCCCTGGCTGCTCGGCCTGCCCGACTGGCTGTTCCTGCGGCTCGCCGGCAGCGTGCTGGAGGTCGATCCGGCCGCCCGCTCCTCGATGATCGACGCGCTCGACGCCGGCCGCAGGACGGATGTCGACTGGCTGAACGGCGAGGCCGTCCGCCTGGCCGGTAGGCAAGGCATGCCCGCTCCCGTCAATCGCCGGCTGGTGGAGCTGGTGCATGAGGCCGAGAGCGGCCAGCGCCGACGCTGGAGCGGACCGGAGCTGCTGAAGGAATTGCGTTCCGCCCGATAGCCGATAGGCTGCGCCGGAACGGGAGGACACCAATGGCCGAGACGGCCGATGCCATCATCGTGGGCGGCGGGCTGGCCGGCCTGGTCGCGGCGGCGGAGCTGGCGGATGCCGGCCGGCGCGTCGTCGTCGTCGAGCAGGAAGGCGGGAATTCGCTCGGCGGCCAGGCCTTCTGGTCGCTCGGTGGCCTGTTCTTCGTCGACAGCCCGGAGCAGCGGCGCATGCGCATCCGCGACAGCCGCGATCTCGCCCTGCAGGACTGGATGGGCTCAGCGCAGTTCGATCGGCCCGAGGATTTCTGGCCGCGCAGGGTGGCGGAGGCTTTTGTCGACTTCGCCGCGGGCGGGATGCGCCCCTGGCTGCACGCACAGGGCATGCGCTGGTTCCCGGTGGTCGGCTGGGCCGAGCGCGGCGGCGGCCATGCGCACGGCCACGGCAATTCGGTGCCGCGCTTCCACGTCACCTGGGGCACCGGGCCGGGCGTGCTGGCGCCGTTCATCCGCCGCGTGCAGGAGCATGCCGGCCAGGGCCGCATCGCGCTAAAGTTCCGCCACCGCGTCAGCCGGCTGGTCAAGTCCGGAGGCGCAGTCGTCGGCGTCGCCGGCGAGGTGCTGGAGCCCTCCGGCGTGCTGCGCGGCCAGCCCTCGAGCCGCACGGCAGTCGGCGACTTCGAGCTGCAGGCCGGCGCGGTTCTCGTCTGCTCCGGCGGCATCGGCGGCGATCTCGAGCTGGTGCGGAAAAGCTGGCCGCGCGGCCGGCTGGGCGAGCCGCCACGCTTCATGGTGGCCGGCGTGCCGCCGCATGTCGATGGCCGCATGATCGGCGTCGCACAACAGGCGGGGGCGGCCGTCATCAACGGCGACCGCATGTGGCACTACACCGAGGGCCTGCGCAACTGGGACCCGATCTGGCCGAACCACGGCATCCGCATCCTGCCCGGGCCGTCGTCGCTTTGGTTCGACGCGCGCGGCGAACGGCTGCCGGCGCCCTGCCTGCCGGGCTTCGACACGCTGGCGACGCTGAAGCACATCCTGGCCACCGGCCATGACCATTCGTGGTTCGTGCTGACGCAGAAGATCATCGAGAAGGAATTCGCGCTGTCGGGCTCGGAGCAGAACCCCGACCTCACCTCCGGCAGCTGGCTGAAGGTGCTGAAGAGCCGCCGCGGCGCGGGCGCTCCGCCGCCGGTGGAAGCCTTCAAGCGCAATGGCGAGGATTTCGTCGTGGCGACCACCCTGCCCGAGCTGGTCGCCGGCATGAACCGGCTGGCCGCCGCGCCGCCGATCGACCATGACCGGCTGAAGGCGCAGATCGAGGCGCGCGACCGCGAGCTGGACAACCCATTCTGCAAGGACGCGCAGGTGATCGCCATCCGCGGCGCCCGCGCCTATCTCGGAGACCGGCTGATCCGCACCGCCAAGCCGCACAAAATTCTCGATCCGGCCAGCGGCCCCCTGATTGCCGTGCGCCTCAACATCCTCACCCGCAAGACGCTCGGCGGCATCCACACGGACCTCGATGGCCGGGTGCTCGACGCGACGGGCGAGCCGATCACCGGCCTCTATGCGGCGGGCGAGGCCGCCGGCTTCGGCGGCGGCGGATACCACGGCTACAATGCGCTGGAAGGCACCTTCCTCGGCGGCTGCATCTTTTCCGGGCGCAATGCCGGCCGACATGGCGCGTCGAACCTTTAGGACGGAAGACATCATGGAACTGACCAATCAGGACATCGCCGATCTCGTCGCGTTCCGGCGCGAGCTGCACCGGTTTCCCGAAATCTCCAACGAGGAGGAGGCGACGGCGCGGCGCGTCGTCGACTTCCTCGCCGGCACCGGCCCGAGCGCCGTGCTCACGGGCCTCGGCGGCCACGGCGTGGCGATCGTCTACGAGGGCGCCGGCCCAGGGCCGACCGTGTTGTTCCGCAGCGAGCTCGACGCGCTGCCCATCGAGGAGTTGCCGGACATCCCGCATCGCTCCACCGTCCCCGGCAAGTCGCATATGTGCGGCCATGACGGCCACACCACCATCCTCGCCGCCCTCGCCCGTCAGTTCGGCCGACGCCCGCCGGCCCGCGGCCGCGTCGTGCTGATGTTCCAGCCGGCGGAGGAAACCGGCAACGGCGCCGCCGGCGTGGCGGCCGATCCGCGCTACGAGAACATTCGCCCGGATTTCGCCTTCTCGCTGCACAATGTGCCGGGCACGCCGCTCGGGCATGTCCGGTTGAAGCCCGGCGTCGTCAACTGCGCCTCGCGCGGCATCCGCATCGTGCTCGACGGCAAGACCGCCCATTCCTCCATGCCGGAGACAGGAACCTCGCCGATGCTCGCCGTCAGCCGGCTGATGCCGGCGCTGGCGAAGCTCGGCGGCGGCAGTTTTCACGACGACGACTTCGCCATGGTCACCGTCACCCATGCGTCCATGGGCGAGCCGGTCTTCGGCATCGCGCCGGGGCGGGCGGAGATCCGCGCCACGCTGCGCACCCGCCTCGACGAGCGCATGGCCGACCTCTGCGCGGCGGCGGAAGCGCTGGTACATGAAGCCGCCGGGAAAGACGGCCTGCGCCACACGGTCGACTATCACGAGATCTTCGTCGCCAGCCTGAATGCGCCGGAGGCGGTGGAGCACCTGCGCGCCGCGCTCGATGCGGAGGGCATTCCCCACGACGAGGAGCAGCTGCCGCTGCGCGCCTCCGAGGATTTCGGCGTGTTCGGCCACTCCTCGAAATCGGCGATGTTCTTCCTCGGCGCCGGCGTCGACCGGCCGGCGCTGCACAATCCGGACTACGATTTCCCCGACGACCTGATCGCCATCGGCGCGCGCATCTTCATGCGCACCGCCCGCAACCTGCTGGGGTGAGCGCGAGCGGGACAGTTGGCGTGCGTACGAAATTTGCGTACGAAAGAGTATGAGGATAAGATACGCTTTAAAGGAGGCGCAGCCATGAATGCATCCGGCCCGAAGGAGCGCGCGACCTTTTCGATCGCTGCAGATGTGAAGAGCAAGCTGGAAGCAGTCGTGCCGAAGAATGAACGGTCGCGGTTCGTAGAGAAAGCGATCGATCAGGCGTTGCGCGATGTCGCGATCCGGAACCTGCAGAAGACCCTGGATGAGATACGTCGACCCGCAACGGCTGAGGAGTCCGGAAGCGAATTCCTACGCAGAAAGCGAATGGAGTGGGACGGCCGGCCGATTGACGTTCTCGAAGGCAGGCACGAGTGATCGTTGTCGACGCCTCCATTTTCGTCAAATTGCTGAAGGATGAGGACGACAGTGATCACGCTCGGTCCTTTGTCGATCACATGCTGGCAAAGGGCGATGGCTATCTGACTCCGTCGCTCGTCCTCTACGAGACGTTGTCCGCCTCGCTCCACGTCGGAGTGCCCTTGACCACGGTCGGCAGCCTTTTCGAGGAATTTCGCGCCTTGGGTCTCGTCATCGAAGAACCGAACCAAGCCGACCTGACGCTGGCGGAAGCCATCGCGCGAACACAGTCTCCCGGCGGCGGCTATCCCACGCTGTTCGACAGCCTCTACCACGCCATGGCGATCGAGCGGGGCGGGATTTTCGTCACCGCCGACGCCCGCCATGTCGCGAAGACGGCGCAGTTTGGCCATGCGACGCTGCTGGCCGACTGGCGGCCCGCCTGAGCCTACTCCGCCGCCCTGGCGAACCCGGCCTTGCCGTCGGCGAACTGCAGCTCGGCCAGCCGCGCGTAGAGCCCGCCCCTGGCGACAAGGCTGGCATGGGTGCCTTCCTCGACGATGCGGCCCTCGTCCATCACCAGGATGCGGTCGGCCTTGAGCACGGTGGCGAGGCGGTGGGCAATCACGATGCTGGTGCGCCCCTGCATCAGCCGCTCCAGCGCTTCCTGCACGGCGCTCTCGCTTTCGGCGTCGAGCGCCGACGTCGCTTCGTCGAGCAGCAGGATCGGCGCATCGCGCAATATCGCCCGTGCGATCGCGATGCGCTGGCGCTGGCCGCCCGACAGCGTCACGCCGCGCTCGCCGACCTGGGTGGCATAACCGTCGGGCAGCTTTCGGATGAAGTCGTCGGCGAAGGCATCGCGCGCCGCAGCCTCGACCTCGGCGGCACTCGCGCCCGGTCGGCCGAAGCCGATATTGTCGCCGGCCGAGGCCGCGAAGATGGTGACGTCCTGCGGGACGATGGCGAGGCGGCCGCGCAGCTCGGCAGGATCGGCTGCCGCCACGTCGACCCCGTCGACTCGCACCGAACCCGCCTGCGGGTCGTAGAAGCGCAGGATCAGCGAGAAGATCGTGCTCTTGCCGGCCCCGGACGGGCCCACCAGAGCGACCTTCTCTCCCGGCTTGATGGTGAAGGTGAGGTCGTGCAGCGTCGGCAGGTCGGGGCGCGACGGATAGGTGAAGGAGACACCGCGGAAGGCGACCGAGCCGAGCGGCCTTGCCGGCAACGCCACGGCATTTGCCGGTTTCGCGATCGCCGGCTCTTCCGCAAGCAGTTCCATCAGCCGCTCGGCCGCGCCGCCGGCCTGGCTGAGCTCGCCCCAGGTCTCCGACAGCGCGCCGAGCGCGCCGGCGGCGAAGACCGAGAACAGCAGGAACTGGCCGAGCGTGCCCGGCGACATCGCGCCCGCCAGCACGTCGCGCGAGCCGAACCACAGCACGGCCACCACCGAGGCGAAGATGGTGAAAATGGCGAAAAAGGTGAGGAGAGCGCGCGCCAGAACGGACGATCGAGCCGCCGCGAAGGCGGTTTCGACGGCGCCCGCGAAGCGCCCGGTCACCAGCCGCTCGTTGGTATAGGCCTGCAGCGTGCGCACCGCGCCGATCTGTTCGCTGGCATAGGCCGAGGCCTCGGCCAGCATGTCCTGCGCAGCGCGTGAACGGCGCCGCACCGAACGGCCGAAGGCCACCAGCGGCAGCACGATCACCGGAATGGCGACGATGACGAGGCCGGAGAGCTTCGGGCTAGTGACGACCATCATGGCCACCGCGCCGATGCCGAGGATGGCGTTGCGCAGCGCCAGCGAGGCGCTGGCGCCGACGGCCGCCTTGATCTGCGTGGTGTCGGCGGTCAGCCGCGACACGATCTCGCCCGACTGCACCGTGTCGAAGAAGCCGGCCGACAGGCTCGTGACGTGAGAGAAGACGTCTCGGCGCAAATCGGCGACGACGCGCTCGCCGAGCGTGATGACGAAGTAGTAGCGCGCCGCCGAAGCCGCCGCCAGCACCGCGGCGATCACCACCAGCATTCCGAAATAGTTGGAGATGAAGGTCGAATCCGGCGAGGAGAAGCCATGGTCGATCATGCGCCGCACGGCGAGCGGCAGGGTCAGCGTCGTGACGGCCGCGACGACGAGGGAAACGGCCGCGCCGATCGCCATGCCGCGATAGCGGATCACATAGGGCATGAGGCGGCGCAGGGGCTTCAGCGACCGCCGTTTCGTTTCCTCCATCGTAGTCCTTCCGGGTCGGGCGGCTTGTGCTTCAAACCGGGCTGGTGTATAGGCCCGCCGACCGTTTTTGTAGCCGCGGCCGTCCAATAGCTGCGGCTTCATTCGTTTTGACAGTGCGCGCATCGCCGCAGGCAGGCAAGCGCCCCGCGACAGCCAGGACCAGACCGATGAAAGAGAAGATCCACCCCGACTACCACACGATCAAGATCGTCATGACTGACGGCACGGAATACACGACCCGTTCGACCTGGGGCAAGGAAGGGGACACGATGAATCTCGACATCGACCCGACCACCCATCCGGCCTGGACCGGCGGCCAGCAGACCCTGCTCGACCGCGGCGGCCGTCTCTCCAAGTTCAAGAAGCGCTACGAAGGCCTCGGCATCTGAGCCGAAACTTTTCGCTGCTACCGGAACCCCGCTTCGGCGGGGTTTTTGTTTTGTGCCGCTCGCGGAAGCGATATCGCATTCCCGCCTCAGGGGCGGTCTATCATACGGCCATGATCGATCGATGTTTCGGAATGGCTCTCGGCATCGCGCTGGGCACCGGGGCCGGAGCCGTCATCGGCTCGGCGATGGACAGCACGCCCATCGGCATAACGATCGGAATAGCCCTCGGCGCCGCGCTGGGCTGGATGTGGACCGGTTACCGCCGCCGCTAGGCGAATAGCATTCGGCACCTAGGGATCGCGGGCTTTACGGCCCGGGTACCGGCCAATTCAAAACGCCGTGAGCTACCCCGTGGCTCCGCTCCGGATGGAACCGCCCGCCGGGGTTGCCGGTTGAGGGATGGGCGGCCTTTGTTGAGGAGTTTCGACCGATGAAGAGAATTGTTCTTGCGGCGACCGCCGCAATCGCGCTGGCAGGCAGCGCCTCCTTCGCGCAGGCCGGCAACGTCGAGATCGGCATGCTGGTTTGCAACGTCGCCGGCGGTGATGGCTTCGTCTTCGGCTCGACCAAGCAGGTCGCCTGCACCTACAACCCTGCCCTGCCGAACCTGCCTCCGGAAACCTACTCCGGCGTCATCAGCCGCTACGGCGTCGATCTCGGCTTCACCGGCGGGAGCGTGATGAAATGGGCCGTGCTGGCGACCAGCTTCGACGCCTACGGCCCGGGCGCTCTCGCCGGCCGCTATGGCGGCGTCGGCGCGGAAGTGACGGCGGCGCTGGGCGTCGGCACCAATGTGCTTGTGCGCCAGTCGGCACGCGACTTCGTGCTGCAGCCCGTCAGCGTACAGGGCCAGACCGGATTGAACGTCGCCCTCGGCGTGGCCGGGTTCGAGCTGGCTTCCAGATAGTGCTCGACCAGCACCGCCGCAGGGCAATAGACCTCGCGGCCGCGTGAAAACTCGACGACGCGGCCGCGGGCTACTGATCGGAAATGATCTTCACCTTGTCGCCGGCCGAGACCGAAGCGACGGGCGACAGCGCATTGAGCAGCCGGAACAGGTCGAGCTTGCGGTCGACGCCGGCCATCTTCGCCGACAGGCTGCCGACCGTGTCGCCAGGCTTCACCGTGATCACGCGGATGCGCAGCGGCTTCAGCGCCGCCTTTTCGCTGTCGCTGAGCGCCTTGAAGCTGCCGCCGACCTGGCGGGCGATCACGTTCATGCTGGTGTTGGCGAGCGGCGCCGCCGTGAGCAGGCGGTAGACCTGGCCGCCGACGCGGATCACCGTGATGTCGAACTGCCAGCCTTCGGCACGCGCGCTGGCGATCGCCGCCTCGTTGCCGTTGATCGTCTCGGAGCGCACGCTCGTCGGATCGAGGCCGGTCACCCAGCCGCTGCGGATGTAGTCGGGCAGCGTGACCTTGGCATCGAGCGTGACGCCGTCGAAGCGGATCGCCATGTCGCCCGGGCCGGTGGCGGTGACCGCGGCCGCCGAATTGTCGATGGCGAAATTGGAGGGCACCGAGAAGGAGATGCCGAGCTTCGGGTGCAGGAAGGTGTTGCCGCGCACGAATCCCTCCTGCGGCGTGTCGCCGTAGAGCAGGCCGTCTATGCCGGCCAGGAAGGAGTCGCGGTCGGTGGCGCCGGTGCCAGGCGGACCGAACTGGCGGGCATGGGCGCGGGCCAGCTCGATGCGCTGCGGTGCGTTCGGATGGCTGGCGAGGAAGTCGAGGCTGGGATCGGTGGCGCCGCTGATGTTGCGGAAGTTGGTGTAGTCCGACATCGACTGCAGGAAGCGCGCCGCCGCATTGGGATCGTAGCCGGCGAGCTGGCTGGTCTTGATGCCGATGGCATCGGCCTCCAGCTCCTGGTTGCGCGAGAACTGGGCGAGCCTGAGCTTGCCGCGGATCAGCGCCAGCTTGGCGTTCGGCGTCTCGCCGAGCACGTCGGTGACCACCTTGGTGGCCAGCACCTCCTCCGCTTCCTTCTGCTGCCGCTGCAGGCCGTGGTTGGCGGTGACGTGGCCCATCTCGTGGGCGATCACCGCCGCCAGCTCGGCTGAATCGTTGGCGAGCGCCAGCAGGCCGCGCGTCACGTAGAGGTAGCCGCCCGGCAGCGCGAAGGCGTTGACGTTGGGCGAGTTGAGGATGGTGATGCGGTAGGTCTGCGTCGGGTTGTTGGATACGGTGGTCAGGCTGCCCACCACCTTGGCGACCATGCGCTCCAGCTTGGGATCGGAGTACTCGCCGCCATAGGTGGCGAGGATGCGCGGGTGCTGGGCGCGTGCCAACTCGGCCAGCTTGTTGTTGCGGCTGACGCTGTCGACGGTGACCGGATTGTTGGACGGCTGGAAGTTGGATTCGCGCACGTCGGACGGGAAACCCTGGCAGCCGGCGAGCACGAGGACAAGCCCGACCGATGCCAGACGCCGGGCGTTCGCAAGCGGTTTGGCCTGCGAAAGTTCGCGTCTCGTCAGGGTATCGGTCAGATCGGGTTCCTTTCCTTCGCTTCAGCCGACTATTCTGCCTGCCGGGCCTTGCGAGTCGCTGGCCTGCCTACGACCGACAGCATGGCGAGGCCGTTCGGCCCCGTCTGCCTCGCAATTATGTCGGCTTCCGGGCAGCGCTCGGCGTTTCGGCGGAGCGACTCTCGGCGCCAATATAGCGCCTGAATGCCTCCGGTCCACCCTCGGTGAAGAATGCGGCGGCCGGACCGGCGGCGGCGACCCGGCCATCCTCCAGAAAAACCATGTGCCCGGCGATGCGGCGGGCGTCGTCCGGATGGTGCGTCACCAGCACGACCGTGAGCCCGCGCTCGGCCTGCAGCGCGGCGATCAGGTCGAGCATGTCGTCGCGCAGCGCCGGTCCGAGCGCGGCGAAGGGTTCGTCCATCAACAGCACCGGCCGGTCGCGCACCAGCACCCGGGCGATCGCGACGCGCTGGCGCTCGCCGCCGGAAAGCTCGCGCGGCAGACGCCGCTCCTTGCCGGCGAGCCCGACGCGGGCGAGCGCCTGCGCCACCGCCTCGTGGTCGGCCTTGGAGAGCCGGAGCGACGGCGAGCGGCCGAGCCCGACATTCCTGGCTACGTCGAGATGGGCGAAGAGATTGTTCTCCTGGAAGATCATCGACACCGGCCGGCGGTCGGGCGGCAGCGCCGTGACGTCGACGCCGGCGATCAGGATGCGCCCGCCTTGCGGCTGGCGGAAGCCGGCGACGAGGTCGAGCAGAGTCGACTTGCCCGAGCCGCTGGCGCCCATCACCACGGTGACGACGGCGGGAGGGATGTCGACGTCGAACAGCATCTTCATGTCCGGATAAGCGAAGCGGACGTCGTCGATGCGGATTCCGGCGCCCAGCCCGCTCATTGCGGCTTCTCCCGGGCGAGGCGGTCGGCGACCATCATCAGCGCCAGGCAGAGCAGGCCGAGCAGCAGCGCCAGGCCGGCGGCGTCGGCGGTGCGGTAGCTGCCCATGCGCGAGAACAGCAGATAGGGCAAGGTCTGCACGGCATCGCTGCCGAACAGGGCGACGACGCCGAGGTCGCCGAGCGACAGCGTCATGGCGAAGGCGCCGGCGGTGGCGGCGGCGCGCTTCAGCACCGGGGCATCGACCAGCCTGAGCCGGGTCCAGCCGCTTATGCCGAGGGCGGCGCACAGCCGGTCGTGGCGCTCGGCGGCGGCGTCGTAGCGCGGCCGGATGGCGCGTACGGCGAACGGCATGGCCATCACCGCATTGACCGTCACCACCATGACAGGGGCGAGCGCGAACACGTCGGCGAAGTGCCGGGCCAGCACGAACCAGCCCGCGCCGATGACGATCGGCGGCACCACCAGCACGAAGCCGGCGCCGGTGTCCATGGCGCGCTCCAGCAGCGATCCCGGCAGGGCGACGGCCAGCGCCCGCCGCGCCGCGACGAGCGCGAAGGCCAGCGCCACGGACAGCACGGAGGCGGCGAGCGCCAGCACGACGCTGGTCGCGGCCGCCTTGCGCACGGTCGCCTCGCCGGCAAGGCGCAGGAGATCGGCCTGCAGGCCGGAAAGCAGAGTCGCGACGAGCGGCCCGGCGACGAACAGCAGGGCGGCGCCGAGCAGCAGCGCGTTGACGCCTGTTTCGGCGGGGCCGGCGGCCGGCGGGCGCGGCGCGGCGACGCTCAGATTGGCCTCGCCGGTGACATTGGCACCGAGGCGCGACAGCGCGAACACGGCCGCGGCGGTGAGCGCCACCTGCAGCGCCGTCAGCGCCACGGCGCGGGCCGGGTCGAAGTCGAAGCGCAGCGCCTGGTAGATCGCGACCTCCAGCGTCGTCGCCCGCGGGCCGCCGCCCAGCGTCAGCACCAGCGTGAACGAGGTGATGCATAGCATGAAGACGAGGCCGGCGATGCCGGGCAGCGCGGCGCGCAGCACCGGCCATTCGATGAAGCGGAAGGAAGGCCCGGCCCTCATGCCGAGCTGGCTCGCCAGCCGCCACTGGTCGGGGCTCACCGTGTCGAGTGCCTCGAGGAAGAGGCGGGTCGCCAGCGGCAGGTTGAAGAAGACGTGCGCGACGAGAATGCCCGAAAGCCCGTAGATGCCCGGCCAGTCGCCGCCGGAAAACCAGCCGAGCAGGCCGGCGAAGTAGCCGGCGCGGCCGTAGAGCTCGAGCAGGCCGAGTGCCGCGACGATCGCCGGCAATGCCAGCGGCAGGGCGAACAGTTTTAGGATGAAGGCGCGGCCGAAGAAGTCCGGATGCCGCGACAGGGCGCGCGCCAGCAGCATCGCCGGGACGATCGAGAGCAGCGTCGACAGCGCCGCCTGCCAGACGGTGAAGCGGGCGATGCGGAAGAGGTAGCCATCGAAGGCGGCGAGCGCTCCCGACCAGTCGTGCATGCCCTCGACCAGAAGCCCGAGGAAAGCGCCGCCGATCAGCACGCCGATCGCCGCCAGCGCGACGATGCCGGCGAGGATGCGGGGGTCGGAGCGGGGCGTGTCAAACACGGTGCCCCTCTCGCCTTGTTGGGCTAGTCTCGAGAGTTGCTGCTCCTTCGCACCCCCCTCTGTCCTGCCGGACATCTCCCCCGCAAGGGGGGAGATTGGCGGCTTCGCGCTCGGCGCTTGTCCTGCAACGCTGGCGACTTGCGAAATCGTCGATGACGGCCAATCTCCCCCCTTGCGGGGGAGATGTCCGGCAGGACAGAGGGGGGTGCGAAGGGACGGGCACCTGGAAGGCTATCTCAAGCCTACTCGCTCATCGCCTTCAGCCACTCGTCGACCCAGGCCTTGCGGTTCTGCTCGACCTCCTGCGGGCTGTAGACCAGCGTCTTCTCCGGCTTCACCAGCGTGCCGAAGGCGGCGTTGAGCGGCTTGTCGGTCTTGCCGGCCGGGAACATCCAGTTGGTTTCCGGGATGACGTCCTGGAAAGCCGGACCGGTCATGAAGGCCAGGAACTGCTTTGCCAGCGGGTTGTCGGCGCCACGGGTGGTGATGCCGGCCACCTCGACCTGCAGGTAGTGGCCCTCCGGAAAGGCGGCTGCCTTGTAGCGGTCCGTGCCCTCGGCGATGACATGGTAGGCAGGCGACGTGGTGTAGGACAGCACCATCGGCGCCTCGCCCTTGGTGAACAGGCCATAAGCCTCGCTCCAGCCCGGCGTCACGGTGAGCACCCGCTTCCTGAGCTTCGCCCACGCCTCTGGCGCCTGGTCCCCATAGACGGAGCGCACCCACAGCAGCAGGCCAAGGCCTGGCGTCGAGGTGCGCGGATCCTGGATGACGATCTTCTGCGAAGCGTCGCCTTCGACGAGGTCCTTCAGGCTCGCCGGCGGATTTTGCAGCTTCTCCGAATCGTAGACCACGGCGAAATAGCCGTAGTCGTAGGGCACGAAAATGTCGTCGCTCCAGCCGCCCGGCACGGTGACGGCGGAGAGGTCGACGCCGGACGGCGCGAACAGGCCGGTCGCCCTGGCTTCGGCGGTCAGGTTGGTGTCGAGGCCGAGCACGACGTCGGCCTTGGTGCCGGCGCCTTCCAGCCTTAGCCGGCTGAGCAGCGCCACGCCGTCGGCGACCGAGACGAAATTGAGGTCGCAGCCGCATTCGGCCTCGAAGGCTTTTTCCACCTGCGGACCCGGCCCCCATTCGGCGGTGAAGCTCTCATAGGTGTAGACGGTGAGGGATTTGTCCTGCGCGGCGGCGGGCGCAAGGCCAGCCGCAAGCAGGACGGTGGATAGGATCATCGAAAGTCCGCGCATCGGCGCCTCCATCTTCTCGGGTTGAAGGGAATTGGGCGCCGGATGTTCCGATCGCTTCTAATCCCTCCGCCGGTATGAGCCGGATCAGGTTCAGCGGGTTGGCGTTCTCGCCTCTCAGCCGGACCGCGAAAATCCGCAGCCGACACCCCGTTAGAGCGGCGCGGACAATAGGCTTCGGCCGTGTTGCACGCAAGCGGCTTTGTCGGCTTCCGTTTTCGCCCGCGCCCGTGATAGAGCGCAGGCCCATGAGCCTGTTCACCCTGCTTCTCGGCGGCGATCTCGAGCCGACGCCCAAAGTGTCGCGCCAGATCGCCGGCACGCGCATCATCGCCGCCGATGCCGGCATAAGGCATGCCGAGGCGCTGGGCGTCGTGCCCGAGCTCTGGGTCGGGGACTTCGATTCCGAGCCGGACGGCCTGCCGGCGCATCTCCGGGCGGTGCAGCGGCAGGGCTTTCCCCAGGACAAGGACAAGACCGACGGCGAGCTCGCGGTCGACATCGCGTTCGAGCGCGGCGCCACCGCGCTGCTGATGGTCGGCGCCTTCGGCGGCCCGCGCAGCGACCACGAATTCCTGCATCTGTCGCTGGCGCAGCGGCTTGCCGAAAGCGGCGTGCCGGTTTCGCTCACCAGCGGCACGCAGGAAGGATACCCGCTGCTGCCGGGCGAGGCCGAGTTCAGCTATCCCGACGGTACGCTGTTCAGCATCATCGCCTTCTCCGAGCTTTCGGGCCTCTCCGTCGGCGGCGCGAAATGGCCGCTCGACAAGGTCGAGGTCGCCTTCGGCTCGTCGCTCACAATCTCCAACGAGACGCGCGGCCGGCTCTCCATCACGCTGGGCGGCGGCCGCGCCATGCTGATCGCGCATCCGGTATTGCAGGACTGACATGGCCCCTCCGCTGCTTGCCCTCGACGGGATAAGGCTGACCTTCGGCGGCATGCCGCTGCTCGACGGGGCGGTGCTGTCGGCGTCCGCCGGCGACCGCATCGCCCTGGTCGGACGCAACGGCTCCGGCAAATCGACGCTGCTCAAGATCGCCGCCGGCTTGGTCGAGCCGCAGGACGGCGAGGTGTTCCGCCAGCCGTCGGCGACGATCCGCTACCTGCCGCAGATTCCCGACATGGAGGGCTTCGCCAGCGTCCGCGCCTATGTCGAGACCGGGCTCGGGCCGGCCGACGATCCCTACCGCGCCACCTACCTCATCGAAAATCTCGGGCTGACCGGCGAGGAAACGCCGGATTCGCTGTCCGGAGGCGAGGCGCGCCGCGCCGCCCTCGCCCGCGTGCTGGCGCCGCAACCCGACATCGTGCTGCTCGACGAGCCGACCAACCATCTCGACCTCGAGACGATCGAATGGCTGGAGGAGGAGATCGGCAGGACGAGCTCGGCGGTCATCCTGATCAGCCACGACCGCCGCTTCCTGGAGCGCGTCAGCCGCGCCACGGTGTGGCTCGACCGTGGACAGACGCGGCGGCTGGAGAAGGGTTTCGGTCATTTCGAGGCCTGGCGCGACCAGATCCTCGAAGAGGAGGAGCGCGACCAGCACAAGCTGGCGCGCCAGATCGTGCGCGAGGAGCACTGGCTGCGCTACGGCGTGACCGCGCGGCGCAAGCGCAACATGCGCCGGCTCGGCGACCTGCAGGATATGCGCAAGCGCCTGCGCGGCCATCGCGGGCCGGAAGGGCTGGTCAGCCTGGCGGCCAGCGATGCGGCCGAGTCCGGCAAGCTGGTGATCGAGGCCAAGGCGATCGGCAAGCGCTATGGCGACCTCACGGTGGTCGACAATTTCTCGGCCCGCATCGCCCGCGGCGCCCGTATCGGCCTGGTCGGCCCGAACGGCGCCGGCAAGACGACGCTGCTGAAGATGCTGACCGGCGAGCTCGCACCGGACGCCGGCTCGGTACGGCTCGGCGCCAACCTGGAGGTCGCCACGCTCGACCAGAAACGCGCCGTCGACCCGGAGGAGACGCTGGGACATTTCCTCACCGACGGACGCGGCGAGACCCTGGTCGTCAACGGCGAGGAGAAGCACGTCGTCTCCTACATGAAGGATTTCCTGTTCAAGCCGGAGCAGGCGCGCACACCGATCCGCGAGTTGTCCGGCGGCGAGCGGGCGCGCCTCATCCTCGCCCGCGTGCTGGCGCGGCCGTCCAACCTGCTGGTGCTCGACGAGCCGACCAACGACCTCGACATGGAGACGCTGGACCTCTTGCAGGAGTTGGTAGCCGGCTATGCGGGCACGGTGCTGCTGGTCAGCCACGACCGCGACTTCCTCGACCGCACCGTCACCAGCGTGATCGCCCCGGACGGCGGCGGACGCTGGATAGAATATGCCGGCGGCTATTCCGATATGCTGGCGCAACGCGGCGGCACCAGGCTGGCGGACCGGCGCAAGCAGGAGAAGCCGGCAGCGACCAGTATGGCAGCCGGGGAGGCGCAGGTAGCGAAGGCACCGGCGCAAAAACTCTCCTACAAGCAGAAATTCGCGCTGGAGACGTTGCCGAAGAAGATCGCGGCGGTCTCGGCCTCCATCTCGGCGCTGGAGGACCGCATCGCCGATCCGGCCTTCTACACACGCGATCCCGGCGGCTTCCAGAAGACTATCGCCGCGCTCGACAAGGAGCGCGCCACGCTGCAGGCGCTGGAGGACGAGTGGCTGGAGCTGGAAATACTGCGCGAGGAGATGGAAGGCGGTTGAGGCTGGGAGGGGAGCGGAAATCGCGGGCCGAAGGCCAACCGTCCACGAACCGGAAGTAACTGAACGAAGCGATCCTGTTTGATCTCGCTGCATCCTGGTGCATTGTCGCGGCGACGAGGAATCGCAGGGCAGTCGCGTCCAGCATCATGGCAAGCGCCGGAACCACCATCATGCTCTGCGCCGGCCATCGCCTCGGCGGGCAGGCCTGTCCGGCGGAACTGGTGACCGCGTTGCGCCAGGAGATTCGCGGCGAGCTGGACCGCCACCAGGCAGGCATCGGCTACACGTCGGGAACGGCAGGCCCCGAGCTGCTGTTCGCCGAGGAACTGCTGGCGCGCTCGGGCGAGCTCAACCTGTTCCTGCCATGTCCGGTCGAGGACTTCGTCGGCCAGTATGTCGCTCCGGCCGGCGCCGAGTGGGAGGCCCGCTTCGAGGCGGTGCGCGGCGCCGCCGCGCGGGTCGAGGTCAGCTGCGACGAGCGGCTGCCCGGCGACGAGACGCTCTTGCGCTTCAACAACCAGATGCTGCAAGGCATGGCGCGGGTCCATGCCGGACGGATCGGCGGTCACGCCCGGCTGCTCGCCGTCTGGAGCCCGGCCGCGCCCGCCGAGCCCGGCAGCCCGGCCGACTTCATGGACCAATGGCCGGAGCTCGAGCATCTGTCGCTGATCGACCTCGACGATCTCGACGAGCGCTTCAATCCGCAGCCCGGAATCCGGAATGCCGACATCGCGGCCGACCTGAATGCGCTGGCGATGGGCACCAGCACCCTGGTGGTGCGTGCCATCTTCTTCGCCGACATGGCGACCTATTCGTCGATCCGCGACGACGAGATCCCGTTCCTGTGGGATTTTCTGGCCGAGGTTCAGCAGACCGTCGAGCAGCGGGCCACGGCGCCGATCCTGATCAACACCTGGGGCGACGCCGTCCACGCCGCGGCCGAGACGGCTCTCGACCTCGCCGGCTATGCCGCGACCCTGATGGAAACCATCCGCGTGACCAAGCCAAGCGTTTTCGGGCTGGCGAACCGGCCGCGCTTCCGCGTGGCGCTGCATGCCGGCCCGGTCTATGTCGGGCTGCATCCGCTCACCGGGCGCAGCATGATCTACGGCCATCACGTCAACCGGGCGGCGCGCATCGAGGCGGTCGGCTCGGCGGGCGAGGTCTACGCGTCGCAGCATTTCGTGGCGCTGCTGCAGGCCGAGATGGACGCGCTGCAGCACGAGGCGCGGCTGCTCGGGGAGCCGTACCGGCCGCCCTACCGGTCCGACTATGTCGGCCTGCTCGACCTGCCCAAGAAGTTCGGCCGCGAGGCCGTCTACCGAATCCTGCCCGTTGCCGATCCCGCCGCCTCCGCGTAGAAATCCCAGCGATGTCCGGTCCCGTCCTCAACCTGACCATCCACAACGATCTCGCCGAGATCAGCCGGATCGCGCCGATCATCGATGCGTTCTGCGCCGACAACGGGCTCGGCGACGAGCTGGCCCATGCGGTCAACCTGTCGCTCGACGAATTGCTGACCAACACGATCAGCTACGGCTATGAAGACGCGGGACGACATGAGATCCAGGTCGACCTCAGTGTCGCCAGCGGCGGCCTCACGGTAAGGCTGCGCGACGACGCGCGCGCCTTCGATCCGACCGAGGCGGCGGAGCCCGACCTCGACGCCGACATCGACGAGCGCGCCGTCGGCGGGCTCGGTATCCATATCGTGCGCGCCATGATGGACGACATCCGCTACAGCCGCATTGACGGCCACAATTTACTGACGCTCATCAAGCGTGCCGGGGCGTGACGGCGGCGAACCGACAGGAGACAGACGTGGAGATCCGGAACGAGACGGAAAACGGGGTCGCGGTGCTCACGCCGGTCGGCCGCATCGACAGCAATTCGGCGCGCGAGGTGGAGGAGGCGCTGCTGCCGCTGTTCGACCAGCCCAGGCCGGTGCTCGTCGATTTCGCCGCGCTCACCTACATCTCCAGCGCCGGGCTCAGGGTGCTGCTCTTGGCGGCGCGGCGCAGCAAGGCGACCGGCGTGCCGCTCAGGCTGGCGGGCATGAGCAAGGCGGTCGACGAGGTGTTCAAGATCAGCGGCTTTGCAAAACTGTTCCAGATCCACGCGGATCGGGCCGCGGCTCTTGCGGCGGGCGGGACAGGATGAGCCCTAGACGGCGCCGCTAACCCTCGAACCGCGGCGCCATCTGCTCGATGCGCTCGACCAGCGCCATGAAATCGGCGTGGATGCGCTTGTAGAGGATCACCGCCGTATCCGGATATTCCTCGAGGATGCGCCGGAACATCTTTCGGCTGAGCCGCAGCAGGTCGGCGCTGCTGCGTGCCTCGGCGCTGGTGAGGCGGCGCGTGTCGGCGATCAGCGCCAACTCGCCCACCATCGCGCCGGGTCCTGCGACGGCCACCGGCCGGCGTTCGTCGTCCTCCTCGCGGAACAGGCTGATCTCGCCGGCCACCACGACATAGGCGGCATCCGCCTCGTCCTCTTCGCGGAACAGCCGGCGGTGGGCGGGCAGCGATATCTGCTCGGCACCGAAGGCGAGCAGGCGCAACTGCTCGGCCGTGAAGCCGTCGAACAGCCTCACGCCGGACAGGATGCGAATATCGTCATCCAGCGCCATCCGGTCCCCGATTCGCTGGCCGGCCCACTCCCCGAGGCGGCCCCCTACCGCCTCAACCGGTCAGGGAACCAGCTTGTAACCGCCGCTTTCTGTCACAAGAATCTCGGCATTGGAAGGATCGCGCTCGATCTTCTGGCGCAGGCGATAGACATGCGTCTCCAAAGTGTGGGTGGTCACGCCGGAATTGTAGCCCCATACTTCCTCGAGCAGGATGTCGCGCGTGACGACTTTCTCTCCGGCCCGGTACAAATACTTGATGATGGAGGCTTCCTTCTCGGTGAGGCGGACTTTTGAACCTTTCTGGTCGAGCAGGAGTTTCTGGCTCGGCTTGAAGGTGTAGGGCCCGACGGAGAAGGTGGCGTCCTCGCTCTGCTCGTGCTGACGCAACTGCGCGCGGATGCGGGCGAGCAGCACCGCGAACCGGAAGGGCTTGGTCACATAGTCGTTGGCCCCCGCCTCCAGCCCGAGGATCGTGTCCGAATCGGTGTCGTGGCCGGTGAGCATGATGATGGGCGCCTTGTAGCCGCCCTTGCGCAGCAGCTTCACCGCCTCCCGGCCGTCCATGTCGGGCAGGCCGACATCCATGATGAGCAGATCGACCATGCCGCCGCGCGCCGTCGCCACGCCCTTGCCGGCGGTGGCTTCCTGCAGCACGTCGAACTCTTCGTAGAGCGACAGCTGCTCGACGAGGGTGGCGCGGAGGTCGTCATCATCGTCAACAATCAGGATGGTACGCGATGTCATGATCCAATCCGTTGTCCTGCAATCACATTTCAATTGACCGTTGTCCGTTTATGCGGAACCTGCCCCTCCAAACAGCCCGCTCACGGTGATTTGTCGGCGAATGCGATCATACTCCAAAAAACGTGAGAGCAAGCAGACATTTGCCGCAAAGGGACGCGGACTGCCGCATCTGGTGGTGCGGGCGCGGCCCGGCGTGCCGACGCAGGGGCTGCTGCAGGCCGGAAATGCGCGGTTTCCCTGCGCCCTCGGCAAGGGCGGAATCACCGCCGGCAAGCGCGAGGGCGACGGCGCAACGCCGCTCGCGCGCATGCGCCTGCTGCATGGTTTCTTCCGCAACGACCATGTTCGGGCCGGCGCGACGCGGCTGCCGATGCAACCGATTCGCGCCGATCTCGGCTGGTGCGAGGTGCCGGACGACCGCAACTACAACCGGCCGGTGAGGATGCCCTATGCGGCCAGCCATGAGACCATGCGCCGCGCCGACCGGCTCTACGATTTCTGCATCGTGCTCGACTGGAACATCTCGCCGCGCCGGCGCGGGCGGGGCAGCGCCATCTTCTTCCATCTCGCCCGCCCCGGCTTCACGCCGACGCAAGGCTGCGTCGCGGTGACCCGGCAGGCGATGCAGCGCCTGCTGCCTTATTTGTCGACGCGTACGGTGCTGGAGGTGAGGCGATAGCGGCAAGCGCCCCGCCAATGGAATGCTTTCGCTTGAAACCTGTCCATGGCCAGCTAAAGTCGCGGAAAACCGCCGGCCTGGGGCGCCGGCGCTCGCCTCAGGAGGGCATCCATGAACCGTGCGAAAATCCTCGTGGCCGTTCTCGCGGCGGCCATTCTGTTCCCGCTCGCCGCCTTGGCGCAGACGCTGCCCGACCTCGCCGGCAGGAAGGTCGTGATGGTCACCGAGAACGCCTATTTCCCGCTGCAATTCGTCGACCCCGCTAGCGGCAAGCCGGTCGGCTGGGAATATGACGCCGTGGACGCCCTTTCGAAGAAGCTCAACTTCACCGTCGAGTACCAGAACACCTCCTGGGACGCGATGATCCAGGCCGTGTCCGACAAGCAGTACGACATGGGCATGACCGGCATCACCATCAAGGACGAGCGCAAGGAGAAGGTCGACTTCTCTGATCCGTACATGCTGTCCGAGATCTTCATGCTGGTGCGCGGCGACGAGAGCCGCTTCGCCGACGCGAAGAGCTTCGCCGCCGACGACAAGCTGCTGGTCGGCGCGCAGGCCGGCACCTCGCCCTTCTACGTCGCCGTCTACAACGTGCTCGACGGCAACGAGCAGAACCCGCGCATCAAGCTGATGGACACCTTCGCGTCTACCGTGGCGGCGTTGCAGGCCGGCGACGTCGACCTGGTGCTTACCGACTCGGCCGCCGGCAAGTCGCTCTCCGCCAATTCCGGCGGGAAGCTGAAGCTGATCGGCGAGCCGCTGCAGGCCGAGGAGTTCGGCTTCATCTTCCCCAAGGGCTCGGACCTCGTCGCGCCGATCAATGCCGGCATCGCCGCGCTCAAGGCCGACGGCACCTTCGACAAGCTCACGCAGAAATGGTTCGTCGACTACAAGCCGGCGCAGTGACGGGGTCGCAGAATAACGTGGCGACGACCGGGGGCGCTTCGTCTGGTAGGGCGCGGCGTCCACGGAGGTGCCGCCCTTGCCGCTCGCCCGGCATTCTGCTGGTGATCGGTCTCGAGCGCTTCCATGCCGTACCGGTAGCGACGCCCTCCGGCGGCGCCGGAGAACGCGCCGTGGCGAGCGATCCAGATGTGGTCGTCTCGCCAAGGGACGGTGCTGCCATGCAGGATGGGTCCGTCCCCTGTCCACGCTGCCTTCCGGCCTGTTGAGGCATGGCCGGCGCTCGTCCGTCCTCCGCCCAAAAGGACTTCCCCTACTGGCTCGCCGCCATCGTCCTGGTGGGGCTGGCGGCGGCGATCGCCATCGCTTCCAGCACGCTCTATTCGCAGATTTTCCTGACGGTCGCGCAGGGCATCTGGATCACCATCTACGTCACGATCGTCGGCTTCACCCTGGCTTCCATGCTCGGGCTCGGTCTTGCCTTGATGGCGCTGTCCGACTCGATCTGGCTGCGGCAGATCGCGCGCTTCTACACCGAGATCTGCCGCGGCATTCCGTTCCTGGTGCTGCTGTTCTGGATCGCCTTTGCCGGCGTGCCGGCCTTCGTGGCGCTGTGGAACGCGGTCACGACGCCGCTGCGGGAAGCCGGGCTGCTGGAAGAGTTGCTGGTGCGCGACGTGTCGCTGCTGTGGCGCGCGGTCATCGCGCTGACGCTGGGCTACGGCGCCTTCATCGCCGAAGTTTTCCGTGCCGGCATCCAGTCGGTCGACGAGGGGCAGATCGAGGCGGCCAAGGCGCTCGGGCTGTCGCGTGGGCAGCGCTTCCGCCTTGTCGTCTTTCCGCAGGCAATGCGGGTGATCCTGCCGCCGCTCGGCAACGACTTCGTCACCATGGTCAAGGATTCGTCCTTCGTCTCGGTCCTCGGGGTCGCCGACATCACCCAGATGGGCAAGATCTATTCGGCCGGCTCGTTCCGCTTCTTCGAGACCTATTCGATCGTCGCCTACATCTACCTGCTGCTCACCATCAGCCTGTCGCTGGCGCTGCGCGGCCTGGAGCGGCGCATGCGCCGCTCTGTGCGGTGAGAGTGTCTGCTTGCGCATGATCTTGTCCGAAAAGTCTGCAACTTTTCGGGATCATGCGGCTACCGGTTCGACTTCTTGCTGTTGAGCTCGAGGTTCTTCTTGTAGTCGATTGAGAACAGCCCCTGGTCGAGCTTCACGTCCCGGCGGACGTTGAAGATCATGACCGTGGTGTCCTTGCCCTGGGCATCGGTGATCGTCCATTCCTTCAGCTCGTAGCTCGAAGGATCGAACTTCATGGTGATGCGGGCGTTGCCGAAGGCGGAGCGGTCGACGAGCTGGATGACGGTCTGGTCGTCCTCCTCCTTGACGCTGCGCACCCGGTTGCCGGTGAGATCGATGCGGTCGGCGAGCAGCAGGTTCAGCGGCGTCTTGGACAGCGGATAGAGATCCATCGTCTTCATCCGCGGATTCTCCAGCACCACCGACCTGCCGTCGGAGATCACCCGGAAGCCCGCCCCGCCGTCATAGTTGAAGCGGATTTTTCCGGGCCGCTGGAGATAGAACTTGCCGCCGGTCTGCCGTCCGCGCGGATCGAACTGCACGAACTCGCCGGACATGGTGCGGATCGAGGAGAAATGATCCGCGATCTTCTGCGCGGTAGCGGTGGCCTGCGCGGCGGCCGGCGCCACCGCGACGGGCAGCAGCGACAGCACCGCCGCGGCAGACAGACCGAGGGCCATGCCGACCAGACCGCGGCGCGTGAGGGTCCTGGAGCTTGCGGGCGTTGTTGTCATGTTCTTCATCCCGAGAATCGCTAATTCCGTGTCGGAATTGAGCTAGGAATGTAGTTGGGCGTTAGTTGGGCGAAGGCAAGGGGCGGTCAAAGGTCTTCTCCCTCTACGCTCGCGGCAACGCAATCGCGGCTGAAATCACCCCCACCCCTAACCCCTCCCCTCAAGGGAGGGGAATCTTGCTGCGCCTCTGCCAACGACCAATCGTCGGCGATTTCGTTCTGCATGGCGGCCGCAAAGTCCCCCTCCCCCTTGAGGGGAGGGGTTAGGGGTGGGGGTGATTTCAGCCGCGATTCCCTTGCGACCTACGAGAATCCTCACATCTTGTCCTCTTCCGTCGGCACCAGGATCTCGCGTTTTCCGGCGTGGTTGGCGGCACCGACGATGCCTTCCTTCTCCATCCGCTCGATGATCGAGGCGGCCTTGTTGTAACCGATGCCCAGCCGCCGCTGGATGTAGCTGGTCGACGCCTTGCCGTCGCGCAGCACCACCGCCACCGCCTGATCGTAGGGATCGTCCGAGTCGTCGAAATTGCCGCCACCGTTGCCGGACGAACCGCCGCCGCGCGAGCCGCCGTCGTCGTCGTCGCCGTCGTCGTCCTCGGTGATGGCGTCGAGATATTCCGGCACGCCTTGCAGCTTGAGATGGTTGACCACCTTCTCGACCTCGTCGTCGGAGACGAAGGGGCCGTGCACGCGCTGGATGCGGCCGCCACCGGCCATGTAGAGCATGTCGCCCATGCCGAGCAGCTGCTCGGCGCCCTGCTCGCCGAGAATAGTGCGGCTGTCGATCTTCGACGTCACCTGGAAGGAGATGCGGGTCGGGAAGTTCGCCTTGATCGTGCCGGTGATGACGTCCACCGACGGGCGCTGGGTGGCCATGATGACGTGGATGCCGGCGGCGCGCGCCATCTGGGCGAGCCGCTGCACCGCGCCCTCGATGTCCTTGCCGGCGACCATCATCAGGTCGGCCATCTCGTCGATGATGACGACGATGTAGGGCAGCGGCGCGAGATCCATCTCCTCGGTCTCGTAGATCGCCTCGCCGGTCTCGCGGTCGAAGCCGGTCTGCACGGTGCGCGTGATGCGCTCGCCCTTCTTCTCGGCCTGGCTGACGCGGGCGTTGAAGCCGTCGATGTTGCGCACGCCGACCTTCGACATCTTGCGGTAGCGGTCCTCCATCTCACGAACCGTCCATTTCAACGCGACCACGGCTTTCTTCGGATCGGTGACGACCGGGGTGAGCAGGTGCGGAATGCCGTCATAGACCGACAGCTCCAGCATCTTCGGGTCGATCATGATCAGCCGGCATTCCTGCGGCGTCATGCGGTAGAGCAGCGACAGGATCATCGTGTTGATGGCGACCGACTTGCCCGAGCCGGTCGTGCCGGCGACCAGCACGTGCGGCATCTTGGCGATGTCGACGACGACGGCTTCGCCGTTGATGGTCTTGCCGAGCGCCAGCCCCAGCTTCGACTTGGTCGTCTCGAAATCCTTGCTGGCAAGAATCTCGCGCAGGTAGACGGTCTCGCGCTTCGGGTTGGGCAACTCGATGCCGATGGCGTTGCGGCCCGGCACGACAGCGACGCGGCAGGCGATGGCGCTCATTGAGCGGGCGATGTCGTCGGCAAGCCCGATGACGCGCGACGACTTGATGCCCGGCGCCGGCTCCAGCTCGTAGAGCGTCACCACCGGACCGGGGCGGACATGGATGATCTCGCCCTTGACGCCGAAATCCTCGAGCACGCCCTCCAGCATGCGCGCGTTCTGCTCCAGCGCGTCCTTTGACAGGCTCGGGTCGCGCGCCACGCTCTTCGGCTCGGAGAGGAAGAACAGCGACGGCATCTCGAAATTGTCGGAGCCGATCAGCGTCGTCTGCGCCTCGCGCTGCACGCGGGCGCCGGGTGCGGGGCGCGGCGCGGGGCTTTCGACGCGGCTCGGCATGGTCGGCGCAACCGGTGCGCCGGAAGCCGGCGAGCGGAAGTGCTGGACATGAGCCGGCTGGCCGCGTTCGGCCGGCGGCACCTGCATGAAATCCTCTTCGCCGTCGAAATCCTCCTCGTCGAGCGCCGGCTGCGGCCGGCTGCCATCGGCGACCATCGCGGCGAAGAACTCCGGTTCGACGCGGGCGCGGCCGGCGGAGCTGACACGCGCTTCCACCCTCTCGGCGAAGTCGACGCGCTCGGCCGCCTGGCGCCAGCCGCCGGACGGGGCCGGCAGGTCGTAGTCGTCTTCCCTGGCACGGCGGCTGGCCAGCGTGCGACGCAGGAAGGCGCGGGCCGACAGCCACCAGTGGACGACGGCGCCGAGCGCCAGAATCCCCTCGCTCTCGCCCTCGTCCTCGAAATTGGCGTCGTCGAGCGCCGGCTCCTCGCGCGTCGGCCGGGCGGTCTCGACCGGAGCCGCCCGACGGAACAGCAGGCCGGAGCCGAAGGCGGCGAGGCCGAGCACCGGCAACGCCAGCGCCGCGGCCAGTCCCCACGCGACCAGGCCGCTGGGATAGCCGCCGATGATGAGCGCCGGGATCTTGAGCACCAAGTCGCCGAACACGCCGCCGAGGCCCGACGGCAGCGGCCAGGTGTCGGGCGGGGTCACGCAGCCGGCCACCCCGGCGGCGAACAGCGAGGCGCCGAACCAGGCGGCGGCCCGCTTCAGCTTGCGGTCGACGCCGCGCGCCGTGGCGAACAGGATCGCCCACACCACGGCCGGCGCAAGTGCTGCCACCGCCGACAGGCCGTAGAACTGCATGGCGAGGTCGGAGAAGGCCGCGCCGGCAAAGCCCATGGCATTGGTGACGGGATTGTCGGTGGCGTGGCTGAGGCTGGGATCGGCGACGTTCCAGGTGCCGAGGCTGGCCAGCGCGAAGGCGATGCCGGCGAAGATGCCGAGACCAATCGCCCGGCCGACCTGGCGGCGCAGGAAGGCGGCTATGCCATTGCCGGAATCGGCGGAAAGCGCGAGCGGCGCGGCAGCCCCAGAACGCATGCGGGTTCCTCGTGGTCGTTTCCCATGGCCGCCGGTCCACGCCGAAGCGCAAGCCGGCAGAATCGACCGTGAGACTAGGCGGACAGGGTTAAAGGCGCTTTAACCATGCGCCCACCATTCCACGCCTCCGGCGCTGGATTCGGCTTGTCCCCGTCCGGTATCGGGCACGGCCGGCCTCGCCTCCCCCCACGGCCGCCAATTCCGAGTGAAAAAGGAGGTCCTGCCGGCCTCAGACCACCACGAAATCGGCAGCGGTGATGGTCGGATTGCCGGTCAGCACCGCGAACTGAACCGCCGCTCCCGCACCGCTGCCGTCGGCGTCGTAGAAGAGCTTGCCGGTGTCGGTCTCGTAGATGATGCGGTCGTCGGCCTCCAGGGCGGTACCGCTGGCGTTGGCGTTGAAGGCCGACGCCGCGAGGCTACCCGTGCCGACTGCTGCGAACACCGTGTTCTTCAACTCGATCGTGTCGTCCACGGCCTTGAAGTCGACGATGGTGTCGACATTGCCGGCGCCGAGCCCGGAGGAGAAGACGAAGGTGTCCTTGCCGCCCAGGCCGCGCAGTACGTCGGTGCCGCCCTTGCCGTCCAGCCTGTTGTTGCCGGCATTGCCGGTGATCGACTGGTCGAAGCCGTTGCCCGTCAGGTCGATCCCGGCCGTGCCCGTGCTGCCGTTCGTCTGCATCGTCTCGATTTCGACGCCGTTGCCGAGCGCATAGTCGACGGCGGCGATGACCTTGTCGGCGCCCTGTCCGGCGCCATCGGCGATCGTGTCGCCGGAGTTGAAGATACGGTAGGTGTCGTTGCCCGCCAGCCCGCGCAGGATGTCCGCTGCGCCCTTGCCCCCGTCATGCAGTACGTTGTCGCCGGCGTTGCCGGTGATCGTCTGGGCAAGCGTGTTTCCGGTGAGATTGATTGCAGCACTACCGGTCGAACTGGTCGTGGTCAGCTGTTCCACGTCCACACCCGCACCGAGCACGTAGGAGACCGCCGCCGCGATCTGATCGTTACCGCCGCCCGCGATCTCCACCACCTGGGTGTCGGCGCTGTAGACACGGTAGAGGTCATTGCCGGCGCCACCCTCGAAGATGTCGCCGCTGCCCACCGAGCGGAACGTATCGGCCGCCGCCGAACCGAACACCAGGTCGACGGTGGCGGTCCCGGTGAAATTGGCGGCAACGTCGAACAGGGTGACGTTGAACTTCTGGTCGAAGGAGGCGCCACCGATGTTGTCGTTGACGAAGTAGCTGCCCGCCGCCGTGACGCCCGGCGCCAGCGTGGCGGCGAGCTCGAGATCCATCGGATAGTCGGCCGTCTGGTGCAGGTAGTTGGCGAACGCGCCGATCTCGGCGCCCAGTTCGCCGTCCCAAAGATAATAGCCGAGATCTTCGTCATAATAGCCGGTCAGGCCGTAGAAGAAGGTGGCCGTCACCTCATTGCCGTCGCGTGTCAGGGTAAAATCGGGCGAAATCCCGGATATGTATTTGCTGACCTGCATGAAACCCTCCCGGTTCAGCTTGTATCGCGGACGGCGCCTTCCGCTGCCGTCCGTAGGATCGCGTGTTTGTAGCGTTCCAAATCGTTCCGGCGAGGCGGATCACGCCTCCTGCGGCCCGCCTTCGCCGCACTCGAGGGGATCCGACCTTCACGCCCTTGTGGGTAGAGAGGAAAGCTTTCGCCGGATGGCCGGGCAAGAAAGCCCGTGCACCCGCGATCATTGCTTTCCCACCTATTATTCCCCAAAGCAATAGATATCCAAAAAACTAGCAGATGACCATTTAATCTACAACCTGTATTCGCGGCTGAGGGCATTCGGCATGACAGACCGCAGCAATCTGGCCTGGCGCCCGTTCGGAGATCATCGCCTGCGGAACGGCCGGGAGATGCAAGCAGAACCGGTCTGCCGCCGATCGCAAACCATGCCATGCAAGAAAAAAATCTGCGCTCCCATGCCGCCGGGCCAACATCTACGGTCGCGCTCGCGCGCCCTTGCCGCTATAGAAGCGCCGGCGCCCGGCTTGCCGGACTGTCCCGACGCAGTAGAAGGAAAGTGAAATGGCCAATGTGGTGGTTGTCGGCTCGCAGTGGGGCGACGAGGGCAAGGGCAAGATCGTCGACTGGCTGGCCGACCGCGCCGACGTGGTCGTGCGCTTCCACGGCGGCCACAATGCCGGCCACACCCTGGTCATCGACGGCGTCAGCTACAAGCTCGCACTGCTCCCCTCCGGCCTGGTCCAGGGCAAGCTGTCGGTCATCGGCAACGGCGTGGTCGTCGATCCCCACCATTTCGTCGAGGAGGTGGAGAAGCTGCGCGGACAGGGCGTCACCATCACGCCGGAAGTACTGCGCATCGCCGACAACGCGCCGCTGATCCTGTCGCTGCACCGCGAGCTCGACGGTTTCCGCGAGGACAGCAATTCGGGCCTGAAGATCGGCACGACGCGGCGCGGCATCGGCCCGGCCTATGAGGACAAGGTCGGTCGCCGCTCGATCCGGCTGGTCGACCTCGCCGATCCCGACACGCTGATGCCGAAGATCGAGCGGCTGCTCACGCATCACAACGCGCTGCGCCGCGGCCTTGGGCTGGCGGAGGTCGAGGCCGGAGCGATCCACCGGGAGCTGACCTCGATCGCCGACAAGATCCTGCCCTTCATGGACCAGGTCTGGCGCGTGCTCGACGAGAAGCGCCGCGCCGGCGCCCGCATCCTGTTCGAGGGCGCCCAGGGCGCCCTGCTCGACAACGACCACGGCACCTATCCCTTCGTCACCTCGTCGAACACGGTTGCGGGGCAGGCGGCGGCCGGCTCCGGACTCGGCCCGACGGCGATCGGCTATGTGCTCGGCATCACCAAGGCCTACACCACGCGCGTCGGCGAGGGGCCGTTCCCCTGCGAGCTCGACGACGAGATCGGCCGCCACCTGGCGACGGTCGGCCGCGAGGTCGGCGTCAACACCGGCCGGCCGCGGCGCTGCGGCTGGTTCGACGCGGTGCTGGTGCGCCAGACGGTCAAGACCTCGGGCATCACCGGCATCGCGCTGACCAAGCTCGACGTGCTCGACGGCCTGAAGGAGATCAAGGTCTGCGTCGGCTACGAGCTGGACGGGCAGAGAATCGACTATCTGCCTGCCTCAATGCGGGCACAAGCCGCGGTTAAGCCGATCTACGAAACTCTCGAAGGGTGGTCGCAGACGACGGCCGGGGCGAGAAGCTGGGCCGAATTGCCGGCGCAGGCGGTGAAATATGTGCGGCATATCGAGGAATTGATCGGCGCACCGGTGGCGCTGCTCTCCACCAGCCCTGAACGGGACGACACGATACTTGTGACCGATCCGTTTCAAGACTAGTTTTGGCAACCCCCTAACCGACGTTTATCGAGACGCCCGCGAGAAACGGGATCACAGGTCGACACCAGAATGGCAGATTTCGTAGCGGTCCTGAAGAAGACGCTTGACGGTCTTTCCGACACCACCCCGCAGATGCGGGAGAAGGTCTATGAGAAGGCGCGCATCACCATCGCCAGCAAGCTGGCGACGATGAACCCGCCCTTGCCGGACGCCGTGATCGAGAAGCAGAAGCAGGCGCTCGAGGAAGCGATCGTCAAGGTCGAGGGCGAATACGCGCGAAAAGCGTCGGATCCGCTCGCCGAGCTCGAAAGCGTCTTCGCCTCGCTCAAGAACCCCGACGCGCGCGCCATGCTCAGGGAGCCCGCCAAGCCGGCACCGTCCGTGCAGCCCGCGCCGCCCGCGAAGCCGCCCGTGGTCGAGAAGCCGGCTCCGGCCGCACCGGCGCCAAAGCCCGCGCCGGAGGTGACCCCGGCTGCCAAGGTCCCGCCGGCCGAGACGAACGCGCCAGCCGAGAAGCCGGTGGCGACGGAGAAGAAACCGGCCGTCGATAAAGCGGCTCCGCCGCCTCCCCCGGTAGCAAAGGCCCCGATCGAGCCCGAGCCTGCTCCCGTGCCGCCGACCGAATGGTTCCGGCCGGACGACGGACCCGACGACCGGCCTTTCGCCGATAGCCAGGCCGAGCCCGCCTATCCCAACGAGCAGAACGAACGCGAGACCATCGAGGAAGAGAGGCCGGAACGCCGGCGCGGCTATGGCCGGCTAGCGGCCGCCGCTGCCATCGTCGTGCTGCTCGCCGGCGGCGGATATGCAGCCTGGCAAAACCAAGACAGGGTTCGCGATCTCCTGGCCAGTGCGGGGATTCCGGGCTTTGCCCCGCCTTCGGGGGATACTGCTGCCGCGCCGCCGGCAGCGGACACCCCACCCGCCCCGGATGTCGCAGCGGTGGCGCCGCCCGCCGAGGAGCCGGCCGAGCCCGCCGCCAGCCCGGCTCCGGCCGAGCCGGCCGCCAGGGGGCCCGAAAAGTTCACGCAACGGCTCAGCCCCGACGGCACGGAGACCGATCCCGGCCCTGCCGGCGGCGCGCCGGTGATCGGCGAGGGTACCTCCATCGCGGCCGTCACGCAGCCGTCCATCCCGGCACCGGAGACGGCGCAGCCGACCGAGCCGGATCAGGCTCCGCCGGCGCCTGACGCCGCGGCCACGCCGCCATCGGATCCGCCGGGCGCCGCGGCTACGCCGCCGGGCGAGCCGGGCACCCCGCCCGCATCCCCCGACACGGCCGCGCCGGCAACGCCCGCGCCATCGACCGAGCCGGGCCAGTCGGCCGAGCAGGCGGTTCCGGTCGGCCAGCGGGCGATCTTCTACGAGGAGCGCACCAACGTCGCCGATGCGTCGGCCGAATCCGGTTCGATCGTCTGGTCGCTGGTGCAGGAATCGCCCGGCGGCGACCTGCCGCCGGAGCCGGCGATCCGGGCCGAGGCGACCATTCCCGGCAAGGACCTGCAGCTTCGCATGACCATCCGGCGCAATGCCGACCAGACGTTGCCGGCCAGCCATATCGTCGAGATGATCTTCCTGACGCCGCAGGGCTTCGAGGGCGGCAGCATCGACAATGTGCTGCGCCTGTCGCTGAAGGGATCGGAGCAGGAGGCCGGCAGCCCCCTGCTCGGCATCCCGGCCAAGATCGCCGACGGCTTCTTCCTGATCGCGCTCAACGACAGCAAGCCCGAGATCGAGGCGAACACCAACCTGCTTCGCACGCGCGCCTGGATCGACGTGCCGGTACAGTACAAGTCTGGCCGCCGCGCCCTGTTCACCATGGAGAAGGGCATTCCCGGCGCCAAGGTGTTCGACGAGGCGCTGAAAGCCTGGCAGGCGGCGAGCAGCGGCTGACCCGGCCGCACCGGCTCAGGCACCCTGACTCAGAAGCCGTGGAAGAGCATCTCCAGCGCGCCTAGGATCTGCTCCTGGTGCGGCGACAGGCTGTGGTGGCGCGGGGTGAGCTCGCGCACCGGCACGGCCGATAGCAGCTGCGTGGCCATCACATATTTGCGCCCGCCTATGTCGAAGACCGGATTGAGCTTGCGCACCGGAGTCGGCGTCTGCTCGGCCGGCAGCAAAGGCACGACGGCGCGCGTCGCCATCTGGTCGAGCAGGTCGGCCTGCACGTCCACGAGCAGGATTTCGCCGTCGACCAGCGAATAGAGATCGTAGCGGGCCATCAGAACTGCCGGTTCGTCGCCAGCGGGCGGCCGCTACGCTCGACATAGTCGTTCCACGCCTCGATCGACCGCCGGTTCTCGATCCGCCACAGCCGCGCCTTCTCCTCGCCGACCGCCCGGGCGATGCTTTCCTCGGCGACGCGCGAGATGTTGATGTCGAGGTTCTTTGCCTCGGCGACCAGCCGGGCGTCGAGCGACAGATTGGTGGATTTGCGCTGGATGGAACGGTCCCCGGGCCGCATGGCGCTCTCCGTTTCGATGCGCATACGATATGCGCATGATTTTCGGATTGCAACGCGCTGGGCGATACGTGATCCGGCTGGTCACGCGCCGTTCGCGAAGCCGGCGGCGGCGCCGGCAAAGGCACCGCGCAGCGTGTCGACGTCATTGGCGAGGACGACCAGGCGATACCCCTCGTCGCGCCGCGCCGCCGCCTCCCGCAGGCCCGGCGTGAAGATGCCGCAAGGCAGTTTTGCATCGTCGCAAGCCGCCTTGACGCGGGCGCAGGCGGACTCGACCGCGTCCGCGCTTCCGTTGCGCGCCGCATAGGAGATGCCCAGATCGCCGGTGCCGATCAGGATGTAGTCGAGGCCGGGAACCGCGGCGATCGCCTCGGCATCGTCGACGCCAGCGACAGTCTCGATCATGACGCCGACCGTGATCGCATCGGACCGGCTCATATAGTCGGCGAAGCCGGTCGAGAGTGGCCGCACGCCGCCGCCCGAGCGATGGCCGTGCGGCGGGAAGCGTGCGGCGGCGACTGCGCGGGCAGCCTCGGCTGCGGTCTCCACCATCGGCACCAGCACGCCCTCCGCACCCGCATCCAGCGCCTCGGCGATCGCAGCGGTCGAATTCTCGCGGACGCGGGCGACGGCCGGCACCGCCGACAGGCCGATGGCCATTTCAAGGGAAAGCCGGTCCCACAGCCCATGCTGCAGGTCGAGGACGACCGCATCGGCGCCGGCGCGCCCAGCCATCTCGGCGATGGGCGCATGGCCCAGCGCCAGCCAGATCACGCCGATCGTCTTGCCGGTGGCCAAATCCGCCTTGAACCGGCCCGACAGCAGTTTCGGCATCGGCATGGTCCTCCCGGTATGGTCGCCGCCGGCCATCAGGTCAGCCTGAGGCCGGCCTGGCGCATCAGCGGCAGCACGCGGTCGCGGAAGAAAGGCAGCTCGGCGCTGTAATTGACGAAACTGAGCGCCGCGCCGGCATAGCCCTGCTCGGCGACGCGGATCAGGTCGTCGACGATGCGCTCGGGCGTGCCGACCAGCGGATAGGTGCCGGCGCCGCCCGCGAAACGCTGCCTGTATTGCACGAACGCCTTTTCGTCATGCGAATGCGCAAAATCCTTCTTTTTGCGCATGTGCTCGTCGACGGCGCCGTGGTCGGCTTCCTCCAGCGCATAGCGGCGATAATAGTCTTCCGCCTCCTTCTGCGTCTCCCGGCACACCACGTGGCAGACCGTGTAGACGCCGACCTCCCGTCCCGCTTCCGCCGCACGGCCGCTAATGTCGAGCAGATGGCCGCGGCCCTCCTCGATCTCCGAGAAGGTGGAGAACAGGTAGTCGCAGTGGCGCGCGGCGAAGGCGCGGCCGGGCGCGCCGAAGGCGGCGTTCATCGTCACCGGACGCGGCGTCTGCAAGCTGGCCGGCCGGCTGACCACGCCCTTCAGGTCGTAGAATTCGCCGGCGAAGTCGAACGGCTCCTGCGCGGCATAGGCACGCTCGATGACGGTGATCCACTCTTCGGCCTGGTCGTAGGCGCGGTTGCCGACCGTCTGGCCGAACATGGCGAACTCGTCCGGGTTCCAGCCGCAGACGACGTTGAGGCCCGCCCGCCCGCCGGAGATGTGGTCGACCGTCGCCAGCGCCTTGGCCGCCTGCAAGGGGTGGACGAGCGGAACGTGCACGGTCATGAACAGGGCGATGTCTTGCGTCGCGGTGGCCAGGCCGGCCGCCCAGGTGAAGGTCTCGAACGACCATTCGCGCACCCGTGTCGCGCCGCCGAAGCCGCGCCAGCGGGCGATCGGCAGCAGGAACTCCAGCCCGGCGGCATCGGCGATGCGCGCCGCCTGGAGATTGTCCTCCCAGCGGGCCGCCCAGCGGTCGGACACCGTCGTCATGGCCAGTCCGCCATCGGCGTTCATGGAGAAGACGCCGAGCTTGAAGCGGTTCGGTCCCTTGAGCGGATGCGGCCTGATCAAGATGCCCGCTCCCGGTTGGCCGCCGCCTCTTCCGCCTCCAGGCTCTCGGTCAGCGCCACGAAACGCTCCTCGGCGGTTTCGATGAACCGGGTCATGTGGTCGAAGGCGGCGATGGAATCGCGCCGCGCGAAGGCATCGTGGAGCCTGCGCATGCCGGCGACCACGACGGCCTGCGTCGGCAGATGCGCCAGCGTGGCCAGCCGCACCGTCTGCACATGGTCGGCGAAGCGGGCGATGGCCGAGGCCAGGCGGTCGTTGCGCACCGCCTCCAGCCAGCAGCGGCGGAAGCGCACATTGGCCTGGTAAAGCAATTCGGCGTCGCCCTCGGCGGCAGCCTTCTCGGCATCGTCCAGCGCGGCGGCGAGGCGCACCATGCCGTCGGCGTCGATGTCGCGGGCGGCATGGGCGGCGGCGCGCGGCTCCAGGCAGCGGCGGACCTCGAAGATGTTGGCGACGTCGGTGGGCGTCAGGCGCGGCAGCATGAAGCCGCGCGTCGTCCCGACCAGATAGCCCTCGTGGGTGAGTTGCAGCAGCGCCTCGCGCACCGGCATGCGCGACACGCCGAGCCGCCCGGCGATGTCGACGTCGACCAGCTTTTCGTCGCGGCCGAGATCGCCGTGATGGATGCGGTCGCGGATCTCCTCGTAGATGCGCGCCCGCAGGCTGCCGTTTCCAGCGCGCTGCAATCGGGTCATCGCGACCATCGGCGCCTCCAAGTTGTGTATACTGTTTACGATCACAACCGGCGGGCTCTCGGTGAAACGAATCCTGCATTCATTTTCGAGATTGCCGATTTTCGTGCTTGTTCAGCTTTTATCCCGCGAAGGCCACGTCATTTCAAGCGGCCATCACGATAAATTTTAAGCTTGAACCGTATACTGTTATATGATTGTCTTTGACCTGCGCGGCGTCGATCGGCAGCGCACGCAATCCATGACGAGCAGCGCTCCGGCGCTATGGGAGGGCACCACCAGCATGGCTTCGAGCAGTCGGCGCGCATCGACCTATCCGGCCAATATCCGGCCCTTTCCGCCGCTCGAAGGTATCCGTCCGCAGATCCAGGATCTGCGCACCGAGAACATCGCCCAGCTCGCTGCCAAGGCACGGGCGCTCGGCGACGTCATTCCGCTCTGGTATGGCGAAGGCGACATGGTGACGCCGGCCTTCATCCGCGAGGCCGCGACCTCCGCGCTGGATGCCGGCAACACCTTCTACATTCCCAACATGCGCGGCATGGCCGGCCTCATCGAGGCGCTGTCGGCCTACCAGACCAGGATGCACGGCCGCCCGGTCGCTGTCGAGCGGACGACCGTGACGCCCGGCGGCATGCAGGCGCTGTTCCTGGCGATGGAGCTCCTGGTCGATACCGGCACCAACGTCGTCTATCTCGAGCCGCAATGGCCGAACATCCACAATGCAATCCACCAGGTCGGCGGCGAGCCGCGGCCGGTGCCGCTCCGGTTCGACGGCGACTGGCGACTCGACCTCGACGCGCTGTTCGCCCGCTGCGACGCGCGCACCCGCGCCATCGCCTTCTCCAGCCCGTGCAACCCGACCGGCTGGACGGCGAGCCGCGAAGAGCTTCAGGCGCTGCTCGACTTCAGCCGGCGCACCGGCATATGGATCATCTCCGACGAGGTCTATGCACGGCTCTATTTCCATGGCGGGATCGCGCCCTCGATGCTGCAGATCGTCGAGGACGGCGACCGGGTGCTGACGGTCAACAGTTTCTCCAAGGCATGGGCGATGACGGGTTGGCGCGTCGGCTGGCTCACCCATCCGAGCGAGGTCGCCGACCAGCTCGCGGCGATGACGCAATATGCCAACAGCGGCACTGCCGGCTTCGTGCAGGCCGGCGCCGAGGCGGCGCTGCGCCGGGGGGAACCGCTGGTGGCGGAAATCCGCGACAAGGCAAAACTGGGGCTGGACCTCGCCTACGAAGCGTTGGGAAAAATCCCGGGTGCCGTCCTGCCGGCCAAGCCGAAGGGCGGCATGTACGCCTTCTTCGCCTTCGAAGGCGAGACGGATTCGCGGGAAGCCTGCGCGCGCGTGCTGGAGAAGGCGCGCGTCGGGCTTTCGCCCGGCTATCTGTTCGGCGACGCCTCGCGCGCCTTCCTGCGCATGTGCGTGCTGCGCGACACCGGGGATATTCGCACAGCGCTCGACCGGATGGTCGAGGCGCTCGGATGACGACGGGCCCGCGTCCTGCCGGGCTCACCTCCGCGGCCCATGGGCGGCGGCAAAATTGGGGAACAAAGCAATGATACTCGATCGTCGTGGACTGTTCGGGGCGCTCGCCGCGCTGGCTTTCGGGCTGGGGCTGACCTCGGCCGCGCATGCCGAGACGCTGGTCGTCGGCGCCTATCCGGCCAACCCGCCATGGGAGAACAAGCTGGAGACCGGCGAATTCGAGGGTTTCGAGGTCGACCTGGTCAAGGAGATCGGCAAGCGCATCGGCGCCGAGATGGAGTTCCAGGATCTCGGCTTCCAGGCGCTGTTCGCGGCGACCTCGTCCGGCCGCATCGACATGGCGATCTCCTCGATCAGCATCACCAACGACCGGCTGCAGAACCAGTCGTTCACGCAAGGGTACTACGACAGCGACATCTCGCTGATCGCCAAGTCGGACACGGCGCTGAAGACGCTGGCCGACATGAAGGGCAAGACGATCGGCGCCATCTCCGCCTCGGTCGGCGAGGCCTGGATCAAGGAGAACACCGAGAAATACGGCATCGCCGAGTATCGCGGCTACAACACCCAGCAGGAGCTCTTGCTCGACGTGCAGTCCGGACGCCTCGAAGGGGCGATCGGCGACATCGCCGGCTTCCAGTTCGCCTTCACCAAGATGCAGGGCATGAAAGTGGTCGAGCCGATCCCGACCGGCGACAAGTTCGCCATCATGATGAAGAAGGGCTCGCCGCTGCTGGAGCGCGTGAACGCCGCCATCGACGAGATCAAGAAGGACGGCACCATGGCCGCCCTGCACAAGAAGTGGCTCGGCGCCGAGGCGGGCGCCGACGCCTCGATCAACAAGGTCCTGCCGATCCCGCAGGCGCAGTAGGCGACCGCCTCTCCTCGAACGAACCGACCGTTCGGCGCCCGGACATCGATCCGGGCGCCAATCTCTTGCCGGCAGCCCCAAGGCTGCCGATGATGCCCGCGTGGCGCGCCAGCAGCGGCCGTCGCTCGGCTTACTTCAGTTCCGGGGACATGCGCGATGGACCTGTTCGCCACCTTCTTCAACTGGGACGTGCTCGTCCGCTCCTTCCCGATGCTGATGCGTGGCCTCGTCAACACGCTGCTGCTCGGCTGCGCCGCCATCGTCTTCGGCGGCATAGGCGGGCTGCTGATGTGCCTGATGCGCCTCTACGCGCCAAAGCCGCTGCGCCTCGCCGCGGTCGGCTTCATCGACATATTCCGGGCCATGCCGATCCTGGTGGTGCTGATCCTGATCTACTACGCCCTGCCCTTCGTCGGCATCCGCCTCTCCGCCTTCACCTCGGCGACGCTGGCGCTGTCGCTGGTGCTCGCCGCCTTCACCGCCGAAGTGTGCCGGGCCGGCATCGAGAGCGTGCCGAAAGGCCAGTTCGAGGCGGCCTCGGCGCTCGGCCTGCCGTTCTGGACCGCCATGCGCAAGGTGATCCTGCCGCAGGCGCTGCGCACCGTGGTGCCGCCGCTCACCAGCAATTGCGTGTCGATCTACAAGGACACGGCGCTCGCTTCGGTGGTCGCCATGCCGGATCTGCTGAAGCAGGCGACCGACGCGCAGGCGCTGATGGCCAATCCGTCGCCGCTGATCGGCGCGGCGCTGATCTATCTCGCCTTCCTGTGGCCGCTGGTGCGGCTGGTGAGCTACCTCGAGGAGCGCGGCAAGCGCCAGCTCACGGCGCGCTGACCGGGTCGCCGGAGACGGCGGCGAGGCGTTTCCTGCGCTGAGGCTGCGCCTGCTGTGGCGCGCCGGTGTAGCCGACCACCAGAAGGGTGATGTCGTCCGACTGGCTGCCGCCGGCCTCGAATGCCTTGACCGCCGCCAGCACGCCTTGCGCCACCGCGTCGGGCTCCGCCGGGCCGTCCAGCTTTTCGAGGCTGTGCAGCAGCCCCGTCTCGCCGAACGCCTCACCCTCGGCATTGAAGGCCTCGGTGACGCCGTCGGTATAGAGCACCAGCATCTCGCCGGGGGCGAGCTGGATCGAACGGCTGGTGAACTCGACGGATTCCAGCACGGCGACGGCGACGTCGCTGTCGGCCGGAAGCGGCTCGACCGTTCCGTCGGCGGCGATCCGCACCGGCGCGGCATGGCCGGCATTGACGAAGTCGACATGGCCGCTTTTCGGATCGAACACGCCGAACACCAGCGTCACGAACATCATCTGGTCGTTGTCGACCGCCAGCAGGTCGTTAAGCTGGCGGATGCAGACGGCCGGGTCGTTCTCGAACAGCGCGATCGCCTTCAGCAGGGTGCGCGAGATCGCCATGAAGAAGGCGGCCGGCACGCCCTTGCCGGAGACGTCGGCGATGACGAAGACCAGACGACCGTCGCCGCGCTCGAAGAAGTCGTAGAAATCGCCGCCGACCTCGTTCGCCGACTGCATCAGCCCCTTCACCGCGAAGGTCGGGCGCGGCGGGAAATCCGCCGGCAGCACCGAGCGCTGCAGGTCGCGGGCGATGGCGAGCTCCTGCTGCAAGGTGGCGAGCTGCGTCTCGCGCACCAGCGCCTCGCGCAGCCGCGCCACCAGTTCCGACAGCCGGCGGTGCTGCTCGACGACGCGGCCCGACATCTGCTGCAGCACGGCGGCGATCGGGCCGAGCTGGTCGTCCTCGCGGATCAGCCGCGACATGGTGTCGGCCGCCTCGGTCGGTTCGGCGGCGCCCCTGGTTGCCGCAACGATACGGCCGAGGTCGCTCAGCACTTCGTCGCGGGCGCCGGGCTCGAGGGTCTCGGCCAGCGATTCCATCTGCCGGCGCACGAAACGCTCCTGGCGCCGCCGCTGCAGCTCGCGCTGCCGGCGGGAGTCGTTGAGGGCCACGAGATTGCGCCGCAGCTCGGTGATCGCCGCGGCGATCTGGCCGATCTCGTCGTTGCTGCGGCTGGTGAGCGCCACCGAGGTGTCGCCGCGGGCGAGCGCTGCCAGCGTCGCCACGGCGCGGCGCAGCGGATTGAAGCTGTGGCGCAGATAGAGATAGAGCCCGCCGACCGTGAGCACCGCGACGGCGGCCATGACGGCCAGCGTCAGCGTCGTCAGGCGGTCGAGCGCGCGTAGGCTCTCGGTCGCGTCCTGGGCGGCGACCAGCAGGCCGGCCGAGCCGGCCGACAGGTCCGCCAGCGGGATGGCGGTGACGGCATAGAGGCGGTCGTCGAGTGCCGCCTGCCGGACGGAGCCGACACGCTGGGGGAATGTCAGGGCGAGGTTTTGCCAGAGCTGCGGTTCCGTCCCCTCGACCAGCCGGCCGCGGGTGCTGAGAAGATAGCTCTCCGCTCCCATGGCGTCGGCGAAGCTGCGCAGCGGCCGCTCGACCGCCGCGCCGAGCGCCAGCACCGTCGTCTCGCCGTCCCAGTTCTGATAGGCCCGTGCCGCGACGATGCGGAAGTTCTCGGACGACACCTGGCGGATGCCGCTCGGCTCGGCGCCATCCAGGATGGCGCCGATGGTGCTGATGTCGAGCAGCCTGGGCGGTTCCGCCTGCACGGAACTCGCGAACACGATCTGGCCCTGCCGATCGAGGATCTGAAGGTCGGACAGCTCGCCCGAGGTCAGCCAGCCCTGGGTGCGGCCGAGCGCCATGCGCCGCAGCGCCGGGAGATCGCCCTTGTGCATCGCATCGGTGATGGCCGGATCGCCGACGAACTGCTGCCGCAGCTCGATCAGTCGGCGCGTTTCGGTGACGAGGATCTCGCGCCACAGCGCCTCCTGGCCGGCGATGGCGATGCGCGTGTACGGGCGGGCGGCGATGGTCTCGCGCTGCTGTCCGATGAACGCCAGCAGGCCGAAGGCGACGACGAAGGCCAGCGACACGAACAGGGCGATGCGGGTGCTGAGCAGCATCAGGCGCCACCGGCCGTGGCCGGCCGGTGGCGGCCGGCGAGATGGACGGCGATGACGGCCAGCGCCGCCGCGGCGGCGAGGTAGGCAAAAGGCAGCTCCGCATGGCGCAATGCGCCGATAGGGGCCAGGCCGCCGGCAACGCCCACGGCAATCGCGATCCAGGGACGGTTCGCAGCGTCGACGATTTGCTTGAACATCCCGCCTGCCGCGAGCCCCAGCAGTGCACAGGCGGCGAAGACGGAAACGCCGGGGTAGGGCACGGGCAGGTGGAGCACGGCAGCCGCGGCCAGCATCGCCGCCGCGCAGGCAAGCGGCGACAATGCCGGAGCGGCCAGGGCAGCGGCGGCGAGCAGCGCAATGGCGCCGCCGCCGCTCAGATAGTCGTCGAAACCGACGCCGATCGGCAGTTCGACCAGGATCATCGCTGCCGCCGGCAGGACGGCCATGCCCAGCAGGACGTCGCCGCGGCCGAAGCGCGATGCGGCACGGGCGGTCGCGCCGTTTTCCGATGCATCCATCCCGGCCGCGATGAATGGCGCGGCGACGACGGTCACGATGCCGAGCAGCAGGAAGCCCGAGCGTCGGCCGATCGCCTCGCCATAGAGGCCGGCGAGCAGCGGCGCGGCGAACAGCGCGGCGAAGATCAGCAGCGTCGCAAGCTCGCGCGGCCGGATGTCGAGCCGGTGGCGACAGAGAAGCGCGGCGGCGACGAAGCCGGCCGAAAGGCCGGCGCCGCAGCGCAGCGCGATGAAGACGCCGTAGTCGCGGCACCAGTAGGTGGCGCCGACGCAGACGCCGAAGAGCAGCGCGAAGGCGAGAAGCGCGCCGCCATTGCGTCCGGCCCGGGTGGCGCCGGCCAGCGCGCCGAGGCAGGCGGCGGCGAGCTCGGCCAGGAGCGGCAGGACCGGCGCCCAGGCGGCGGCGATGCCTTCCGGCTCGCGGTCGATGGCGAAGTTGGCCACATAGGGGAAGGCGGCCGCAGAGAGGCCGAACAGCAGCGCCAGGCGCCAGGCCACGCTGCTGCCTTGCGTGCGCGCCGACGCGTCGTCGTCCGTCTCCGGGAAGGCGTAGCGGCGGTCGATCGGCTGCAGGATCACGTCGACGCGGCGGCCGAGGCTGCCGTCGAAGTCGATGGCGCGGATGGTGGCGGCGGCCTCGACCAGGTTGCGCCGGGCCGCCCGGACGCCCTCGACGCACTGGGCAAGCGCGCGGGCGGCATCAGCCAGCGGTCCGCGATAGATGCCGGACGGCTGCACCGCGAAGGTGCCGTCGGCGATGCCGCGCATGTCGGCCAGAAACCGGCGCTGCGCCGGCTCCTGGTGCAGCCGGGTGAAGAAGGCGACGAGCCCGCCGGCGACGGCTCCGGCCAACAGCGCGGTGGCGGCGAGCGCGATCCATACCCGCCGCATCGCACGGTCGATCAGCGGCGTCTCCGGAGCGACCACAAGCGTCGCCCGCGTGCCGCCGGCCGAAATGGGAAAGCGCGTGCCTTCCGTCCCCTGCATGGTCGAGGAGATCGTCCGGCCGTCGGCGTCGAGCAACGCCATGCCCTCCACCTGCGGCGAGTTTTCGGCGATGCGCCGCAGGTAGGGCTCGACGCCGGGCAGCTCCGCAAGCGGGATGCCGAGCGCCAGCGCATGCGCGAACTGCCCGGCGACGGCCTGGCCGACCGCCGCGGCGCCGGTGCGGGTCGCCTGCTCCAAGGTGGGAGCGCTGCGATGAAGGCCCGCCTGCAGGAACAGATATCCGCCGAGGCCGACCACGAGGGTCACGACCATGCCTATCAGCAGCACCGGCAACCAGGACGGCATCGGATCCGAGACATGCGGTTCGTGTGCTGCGGCGTCAGGCGGCATGGCGCTCTTCGCTTTCGTCGACCTTCAGCACGTCGGCTGTGGCGCGATCGAAATCGTCGGTCGCCTGGCGGACCGACGCCAGGACACGGTCGGCTTCCGTGGCGAGATCGGCGGGCAAGGCGCGGTTCGGCGGCTGCTGGGCGTCGCCGAGCCGTTCGGCCAGGCGGGCGAAGCCGCGCCCGCTGTAGCGGGCGAGCGCCATCGCCACGGCAAGCACGGCGAGCAGGGCGAGAGGCACCACCGCCGCCTGCCTGGCTAGGCCGGCCAGCACCGATTCGGCATGCTCGCCGCGCGCCTCGCCCGAGACCGTCACGGCCAGATAACCCACCGGCTCGCCGAAATCGTTGCGGATGACCTGGCCGACGACGATGCTGCCCGGCTCCTCGACGCGCCAGCGCTCGTTCGCGACCCGGAAGCGCACGGCGTTCTGCCAGACCGGCGGGATGGGCTCGCCGATGCTGCCGCGGTCGGTGTTGAACAGCGACACGCCGTCCGGCGAGAACACCTCGACGGCGAGCACCTGCGCGTCGGCCACCTTGGCCCGCTCGATCAGATCCTGCACAACGCGGATGTCGGCAAGCGGCAGGCCGAGGCCGACATTGGCCTCGACGGTGTCGCCGAGCTGCGTCAGCAGGAAGTCGACATTGGCCTCGGCCGTGCGCAGGCTGAGGCGGTCGAGGCTGCCGAAGACCAGTGCCGCGCATAGCGCCAGCCCGGCGCAGGTCGCGCCGAGAATGGCCAGGATGATCCGCGAACTTGGCGCCATGGCGGATTTTCTAGTGAATCGGAGCAGACCGTGACAACGGTATTCGACGGATTCATCCCTGTCATCCTGCAAAACCTACCGGTTAGCATAACACTCTGCTAATCTCGCCGTGCTTCAATGACATGTCTGCTTCAATGATCCTGCGATGTTTCGGCTAGCCATCCGCACCTTACCGGTTTTCGCCGTGATCATTGGCTTCGCCATGTTCCTGGCCGCCTACATGAATTTCAGCGGCGTGCGCTCAGCCTATCTCGACCTCATCCGCTCGCGCATGGCGATGGTCGCCGAAAGCATCGGCACCGACGTCTCCACCGCGCATGCGCTCGGCATCCGGCTGACCGAGCAGACGACGCTGCCCGGCCTGCTGGCGCGGCAGGCGGCGAGCGACCCGCTGACGCTCTCCATCGACGTGCTCTCGGAAGACGGCACCGTGGTCTTCAGCAGCGATGCCGGTCGGGTCGGTGTGCCTGACCGTGCCGGCGACGATCCGGCCGCATTCCGGGACGAGCGCCGGCTCGTCAATGATTTCGGCGCCCCTGTCGGCGCCGTGCTGGTGCGCCTCGACCGCGGCACGATCGACGGCACGATCGACGGGCTGCGCCGCGACATCCTCAACGGCGCGATCCCCGCCGGCATCGGCGCGGTGATCGCCGGCAGTCTCGCCTGCCTGCTGCTGCTCACCGGCCTGCACCGGCGCGCCCGGCGCTCGGCCACGGGGGCCGGCGACGACCCGATCGCGCATGCCGCAACCGAGATGGAGCGTCTCGGCCTGGACGCACGGCCATGAGCAGCCTCCGCGTCCGACTTTCGGCGGCGGTGCTTGCGGTGCTGGTCGCCGCGCTGGTGGTGCTGTCCTTCCAGACCGTGAACCGCGCCGAGGTGATCCTCGAGCCGGAGCTCAAGCGCAAGGCGCTCACGGTAGCCGGTTCGACCGCGTCGCTGATCGGTCGGGCGCTGGAGCTCGGCATCCCGCTCGATCGCCTGCAGGGCCTCGACGGCTATCTGCAGCGTATCCTGGAAGCCAACCCGGACCTCTCCTTCATCGCGGTCCGCGGCGCGGACGGCGCCGTGCTCTACGGGACGCAGGCCGTGCAGGGTAACGGCACGGCGGCCGTTGCCGAGGTGCCGACGGTCACCATGGCGATCGGCGGCGGCTCGCAGGTGCTCGCGGTCGGCCTCGACCCGGCCTATGCCCGGCAGGTGGTCTCGACGCTGTGGATCGATCTCGCCATCGTCATGTTCGTCACCGCCGTGATCGCCCTCGAGCTCGTCTATGTCGGCTTCGGGGCCGGGCTCTATGGCGCCATCGAAGGCATCGAGAGCCGGCTGAAGACGATCCGCAAGGGCGACCTGCGCCTGCATCCGGCCGTGGAGGCCGGCAGCGAGTTCGGCGGCTTCGCGCGCGCCCTCGACGAGCGGCTCGGCCGGCTGCACGAGACCTATGCGACGCTGCGCCGGCGCGTCAACGAACGCAGCGACCAGGTCGCGCAGCAGGCGCTCGACCTTCTGCGCGGCCGCTTCGGCCTCGGCGAGGGCGTGATCGCCGCGCCGGCGCAGGTGGTGGCGGTGCGCGCTCCGCTGTTCGTGTTCATGCTGGCCGAGGAACTGACCAGGCCGTTCCTGCCCGTCTATATCAAGACGCTGGCCACGCCAGTGCCGGGCCTGTCGCCGGAGCTGGTGGTCAGCCTGCCGATGATGGCCTTCCTCATCGTGGTGGCGCTGGCGCAGCCGCTGCTCGGCGCGCTCACCGAGCGTGTCGGCCGCCGCCACTGCCTGATGGCGGGGGCGGCGCTCGGGCTCGCCGGTTATTGCGCCTCGGCGGTGGTCGGCGACCTCATCGGCCTCACGCTCGCCCGCGTCGTCTCGGCGCTGGGCTTCGCGCTGGTGTTCGTCAGCGCCCAGGGCTTCGTCATCGACGCCACCGACGTGCGGCAGCGCTCGAGTGGCATGGCGATGTTCATCAGCGCCATCCTCGTCGCCGGCCTGTGCGGGCCGCCGATCGGCGGCATCCTGGCCGACCGCATCGGCATTCCCGGCACCTTCCTGGTGGCCGGCCTGTTCTGCGCCTGCAGCCTGCTGCTTGCCTTCCTGTGCATGCCGGCGTCCTCCGCCCGCAGGATACAGGGGCCGGCGATCCGCTGGCGCGATTTCGGCCGGATCGTCTCGTCGCTGCCGCTGGCCGCGCTGTTCTTCCTGTGCGCCATGCCGGCGAAGATCATCCTGGTCGCCTTCTGCTTCTTTCTGGTGCCGCTGCAGATGGAGGCGCTCGGCGCCACCCAGGCGACGACCGGGCGGATGCTGATGATCTATCCGATCGCCATGGTGCTGCTGGTCCCGTTCTTCGCCTCGCTTGCCGACCGCTGGAACATGCGGGCGCAGTTCGTCGCGGCCGGCGGGCTGATCGCCGGGCTCAGCGCCTTCGTCGTCCTGTTCGGCAGCGACGAGACGCTGCCGATCGCCGCCATGCTGCTTGGCCTCGGGCTCGGACAGGCGATCAGTATCGCGCCGCTCTCCGGCCTCGTCGGCGAGCTCGGCCGCGACCTGCCGCGGGATATCAGCGAGAGCACGATCTATGGCATATTCCGCCTGGTCGAGCGCACCGGCAATGCGCTTGGGCCCCTGGTCGCCGGCGTCCTGCTCGGCGCCTACGGGTTCTCGACCACGGTCATGATCATCGGCGCTGCGATGGCGGTTTGCGCGCTGACCTTCCTGGCGACCATCGGCCTGATGCGCACGACCAAACTCGAACTGCCGGCAGGGGGCTGAGATGATGCGACGGCGGACGTTCCTGGGAGCCACGGCGGCAGGTATCGCCGGCATGGTCGCGCCGGCATTCGCCGCGCAGGACAAGCCGTTCCGTATCTACCGCGTCACCTATCGCGGCCGCACCGAGGTCGAGGACGGTTTTGACGACTACCTCGCCAGCAACGGCATCGCGGTCGAGTTCATCGAGCGCGACGCCGACCGCGGCGCCGCCAGGCTTTCCGGTTTCGTCGAGGAGATCCGCGACCTCAAGCCGGACCTGGTCTACACTTGGGGCACGCCGGTGACGCTCGGCATCGCCGGGCGCTACGACGCCGAGGACAAGCAGAACTTCATCACCGACATCCCGATCGTCTTCGCGCTGGTCGCCGCGCCGCTCAATGCCAAGCTGGTGGCCGACCGCGCCGTCCCGGGGCGCAACCTGACCGGTGCGGTGCATGTGGTGCCGACGGATACCCAGCTCAGGGCGATGCATTCCTACCGGCCGATCGAGCGGCTGGGCGTGCTCTACTCCTCGACGGAGCAGAATTCGCTCTCCATCGTCGAGGAGCTGCAGGCGCTGCGCGAGCCGATGGGCTTTTCGCTGGTCGAGCGGCAGTTCCGGCTGGACGCCGACGGGCGGCCGTCGCCGGACGGGATCGAGGAGCTGGTCGGCGAGATCGCCGGGGACGGCGCCAATTGGCTGTATCTGCTGCCCGACACCTTCCTCGGCACGCAATACGACCGGGTGACGCCGGCGGCGATGGCGGCGCGCCTGCCGACCTTCGGCGCCGCCGAGCTGGCGATCCGCCAGGGCGGCGCGCTGGTGGCGCTGATCAGCCGCTATTATTCGGTCGGACAGCTCGCCGCCTCCAAGGCGGCAAAGATCCTGCGCAAGGAGGTTCCGGTCGAACAGATCCCGATCGAAACGCTGAAGCGCTTCTCACTGATCATCAACATGCCGGTGGCGAAGAAGCTCGATCTCTATCCGCCGATCGAGATGCTGAACTATGCGGAAGTGCTGACGGGCTAACAGCTTTCTGGACGGGGGCGTCCTCCATGGTCGAGGCAAAGGCCGCAATGGCCGCAGCAGAGGGGTATGCCGAGCTTCCGGCATCCGGCCTGGACGACGTCTACGCGCTGCATCTCGCGGCGACAGCCGCCGTCGGCCGGCCCGACCTGATCAAGCCGGAGTCGCGCGATTTCTTCAGGGGCATCCTGGAAGGCGGCGGCCGCATCACCGGCTTCTTCCAGGACGGTAGACTGGTCGGTTACGGCGTCCTGCAGACGGAGCTGCCGCCGTCGGAGGATGCTCGGCCGCTGATCGGTCTTTCCGCCGGCGACAGCCTCGCCAAGCTGGCCGGCGCCGGCGTGCTGCCCGAAGCCTGGGGCGCGGGCATCCACGACGCGCTGATCGACATTCGCGTCGAGCAGGCGCGCCGCGCCGGGATCGGCCATCTCTATGCCACCGCGGCACCCGGCAATGCGCGCAGCTGGGCCAACCTGGTCGACGCCGGATTTTCCGTGCGCCTGCTGTTCGAGAAGTATGGCGGCCACCTGCGCTATCTGCTCCATCGCGACCTGGGCAGGCCTGCGGCACCCGCCGGCGAGGGCGTATGGTGCGCGGCGGGCGACACGCAACGGCAGCGCGAACTGCTGGACGCCGGCTTGACTGGCCTGCGCTGGCGCCGCGGCGGCGACGGCGCTCGCGAGCTCTTCTACGGGAGGCCGGCATGACCGGCGTGGTCTCCCTCGCCAAGCGCCGGCAGGCGGGCACATCGCTCCCGGACAACGCGCCGGTGCTGCGCGTCGATCTCGCGGCCATCGGCGCCAACTATCTCGAGATGCGCCGCCGCTATCGCGGCCAGGTGCTGTCGGCCGTCGTCAAGTCGGATGCCTACGGCACCGGGCTGGAGCCGGTGGTGCGAACGCTCGCCGCGGTGGGCTGCCGGGCTTTCTGGACGAGCGACCTGGAGGAGGCCGTGCGCCTCCGGCCGATCGCGCCGGAAGCAACCGCCTACACGCTGATGGGGCTCGGCAACGACCATGTCCGCGACTTCGAGGCTTCGGGCGTGGTGCCGGCGCTCGCCAGCATGGAGGACGTCGAGCAGTGCGCGCGCCACGCCGTGCGCGCCGGGAAGAAGCTCGCCGTGGCGATCCAAATCGACACCGGCCTCGGCCGGCTCGGGCTCGGCGAGGACGAGCTCGCCTGGCTGGCTGGGCGGCCGGATATGCTGGAGGCTCTGGACATCCGCCTTTGGGTCACCCAGCTCGCCGCCTACAATTTTCCGGGCGATCCCGGCAATGCCGAGCAGCGCCGCCGGCTGCTTGCCTGGATCGCGCGCCTGCCGCGGGCGCCGGTAAGCCTCGCCGCCTCCTCCGGCGTCTACATGGGCGAGGACTGGCATTTCGACATGGCCCGCGTCGGCAGCGCGCTGTACGGCGTGCAGACATCGGCTGCCTGGCAGGACGGGCTCAAGCCCTGCTACGAGCTCAGCGCCCCGCTAATCCGGGTCGCCGACTATCCGGCCGGCGCACGGCTCGGCTATCGCGGCGTCACGCAACTGACGCGGCCTTCGCGCATCGCCACCGCGGTGATCGGCTACGCCAACGGCCTGCCGCAGCGTTTTGCCGAGTCCGGCACGGCGCGGCTGGGCGACTTTACGGTTCCGCTGGTCGGCGGCATCGCCATGAACCTCACCATGCTCGATCTCACCGACCTGCCGGCCGGCATGCCGCTCGCCGGCCAGCGAGCGGTCTTGCTCGATGCCGCCCAGCCGATCGAGACGGTGGCGGAGCAGCTGGGCTGCGCGCCCAACGTCTTGCTGACGCAGATCGGCGCCGGCACGCGCAAGGCTTACGTCGAGGAATAGCGTCGCCGCTCATCCGGGTGCCGCCCCGCGTCCCTCGAATCCGGATCAGCCGATGTCGAAGCGGGCGATCACCGGCACATGGTCGGACGGCTTTTCCCAGCCGCGAGCGTCGCGCAGGATGTCGTACCCGGAAAACACCGGCAGCAGGTTTTCGGACGACCAGATGTGGTCCAGCCGCCGCCCGCGGCCCGACGCCTCCCAGTCGCGCGCGCGGTAGCTCCACCAGGTGTAGAGCTTCCGCTCGTAAGGGACATCGTGGCGCATCAGGTCGACCCAGCTGCCGGCCTTACGCATGGCCTCGAAGCTCTCCGTCTCCACCGGCGTGTGACTGACGACGTTGAGGAGCTGCTTGTGCGACCAGACGTCGTGCTCGAGCGGCGCGATGTTGAGGTCGCCGACCAGAATGGAGGCGGAGTTGGCGTCGTGCTCGGCGCGCACCGCGTTCATCTCGGCGACGAAGTCGAGCTTGTGCCTGAACTTCCAGTTGATCTCGGGATCCGGCTCGTCGCCCCCGGCCGGCACGTAGAAATTGTGCAGCAGCACCGACTTGCCGCCGACCGGAACCCGCACGGAAATATGCCGGCAATCGTCCTTGTCGCAGAAGCGCCGCCGCTCGACCACCTCGATCGGCCGCCGCGCCGCGATGGCGACGCCGTGATAGCCCTTCTGGCCGCTGATCGCGAGGTGACGATAGCCGAGCTTGCGGAAGGCCGCGGAGGGGAACTGGTCGTCCACGCACTTGGTCTCCTGCAGGCAGAGCACATCGGGTGCGTTCTCCAGCAGAAAGCGCTCGACGATCGGCATGCGCAGGCGGACGGAATTGATGTTCCAGGTGGCGACGGAAAGAGGCATTGCGGTATCCGGTTGGAGGCGGCGCGGAAACTGGCAGCGGCGGCGGCGAATGGCAAGGCTTTGCTGGCGGCGGCGGTGATTTCACAGGAGCAACTTCCGGTGCGGGTTGCGGCGGCATGCCGCCGATGCCAACCTCCGGTCGCCAACGGAGGAAACGCGATGTCGATCGAAGACCAGGCCAACGCAGCCCTCGACATGGTCTATTCGGCCAAAACGCCGGAGGAGCTGTCGAAGGCCTATGCCGCCTGGGCGGCGAGCTATGACGGCGAGACCGCCGCGCTCGGCTACTGCCTGCCCTTCCTGATCACCAGTTGGGTGGCGCGTCATGTGCCGGCGGGCGAAGGGCCGCTGCTCGACGCCGGCTGCGGCACCGGCCTGTCCGGACCCTGCCTCAAGGCGCTGGGTTACGGCGATCTCGGCGGCCTCGACCTGTCGCAGGACATGCTCGCCATCGCCGGTTCGCGCGGCGCTTACGGCGATCTCAGGCAGGCGGCGCTGGGCGGGCCGCTGCCCTGGCCGGACGGTCACTTCCGCGCCTTCTTCTCGACCGGCGTCTTTACCATCGGCCATGCGCCGGCTTCCGGCCTGCACGAGCTGGTGCGGATCACGCGCAAGGGCGGCCACGCCATCTTCACCGTCCGCGACCAGGTGTTCGAGGCCGGCGGCTTCCGGAATGTCTTCGACGAGCTGGAGCGGCAGGGCCGCTGGCGGCCGGTCGAGCAGAGCCCGTGGTTCCGCGCCTATGCCATCGCCGACCCGGAGGCGCTGGTGAAGACCTTCGTGTTCGAAGTGGTGTGAGCCTCACGCTCAGGCGACCTACCCTTTTTGCATATACAAAAACATTGACGATCGTCTTTTTTGCATATACAGAAACTCGGGTAGCGGCTGATGAAATTTGAGTGGGACGAGGAGAAATATGAAACGAACAAGGCCAAGCACGGTATTGTTTTCGATCTCATCCACGACTTCGACATCCTCACCGCTCTGGTCGTGGAGGATGATCGTTTCGACTACGGCGAGACACGGCTGGTCGGCATCGGACTGATCCATACGCGGATCATGGTTGTCGTCTACACCGAGCGCGGGGATGTCGTCCGGGTCATTTCGTTGCGCAAGGCCAACCGGAAGGAAATCAGGTTCTATGTGGAAAACCTCTAGACAGGCAACCGCGGCGCAGAAGACGGAGGCCAGGCGCCGGGCGCGGGCCGCGCTCGAATCCATGACCGACGAAGAGAACGCGGCGATCACCGCCGCCGCGCTGGCCGATCCCGACGCGCAGCCGGTCGACGAGCTATTTGCCCGCAACAAGGGGGGACGACCGCGCAAGGACGTCGTCAAGAAGCAGATCGCCTTGCGGCTCGATCCGGAGGTGATCGAGCGGTTCAAGGCCGACGGGCCGGGCTGGCAATCGCGCATGAGCGAAATCTTGCGCAAGGCAGTCGGCCTCTAAGCAGGTTTGCCGGCTTCGCCAAGCGAAACGGCATTGCCGGACAGCACCTATCGCCGCTAGGCCGCGAAAAAATCCGCGCCGGCCGTTTATGCTTCGCTTCTCGGGCCGACCGAGGTGCCGTCACGACGTGTCGGGGCGCTGCAAGGCGTCGAAGGCGAGCCCGTGCAGTTCGTTCAGCACCTCGTGCACCGGGTGGTCGGGTTTTCGCCGCCAGCCCGGCGGCCGGCCGGGCTTCAGCGGCCGTAGCCGCTGGAGCCGGCGCGTGCCGCCGGCTTTTCCGTCTTGCGTACCGGCGTCGATGCCTCTCTCCTGGGCGAAGGCGGCGTCGCGATGGGCCCGCCAGCGGGCGAAACGTCTTGCCTGGGCCGGCAGATCGTCGAGTGCGGCGGCCAGCGCCCGCAGGCGTTGGGCCAGCCGCGTCGCGTCGACCGGATCGTCGGGCGACGGCGGGGGCGGTATGCGGAACGGCACGCTGTAGCCGGGAAAGGAGATACGCGGCACGCTTCTGGGGACCCACCAGGCGCGGCCGTTCCACGGCCGGGGCATCCGCAGCGGATCGAGCAGGGGCAGCGCCGCGACACGCCGGGCGAGGTTTTGCGGCGGCAGCGGCATGCCGGGACGGCCGGCCTTGCGCGGGATCGCGGGTTTCGGCTCGCGCGGGCGGTGCGGCGGCAGGGCGACGACCAGGCCGCGCGCGGCCACGATGATCAGCCGCCGCACCGCCGCTTCGGCCGGATACAGCAGCTTGAGCACGGCGCGGTGGAGATGGCGCGGCAGGGTAAGCGCCGGCGTAAGTGCCGGGGACAGTCTGCTTTTTTCGGCCCGCGCGACTTCTGGACTGCCGCGGCCTTTCTGCCGAAAGAAAGGAAACTGTCCCCCATCACCCAGCCCGGCCATGGCGACGAGCATGGCGAGGATGCGCTTCAGCGCCTCGCGATTCCTGTCGATCGCCACAGTCCAGTCCATCGCCGCTTCCTTTCCAGCACGGGCGGCGAAAGTATCGCTCCGCTCGGCAGGGCGGGGATAAAACCGCGAAAATAATCCTGACGGATGCTGACAGTTAGCGCCCGTGGCGCAGAGGGATCGCGTAGGCAAACGGCGATGAATTTCGCTGTTTCGTACCCCCACCCCTAACCCCTCCCCACAAGGGGGAGGGGGACTTTGCGGCCGCCATGCCGCGCGAAACCGTTGATGATTGGCGACTGGCGGAGATGCCAGCTTGTCCCCCTCCCCCTTGTGGGGAGGGGCTAGGGGTGGGGGTAGGTTCACATGCGATAGCCCTGCCCACAAGGGGAAAGGGTGGGGTGTCCTTCAAGTGATTCTTCGCGCCCGGACGATCGGCGTCCGCCGCGACGCATGACGTCGATTGCATCGGCCGGGTCATCCGGTGGCCAGGCCGATGCAAACCTGCTTGGCGCCGCGTGCACCCCCATCATTCGCCGGCGGCAGGTCCGGGTTTTGCCCTCCAGAGCCTACTCCGCCGCCGCCGGCGAAGGCGCGTCGTGGCTCGCTTCGGCCGGCGGGCGATACGGAACCAGCCGGCGCAGCGTGACGTAGAACACCGGCGTCAGGAACAGGCCGACGATGGTGACGCCGAGCATGCCCGAGAACACGGCCGTGCCCAGCGACTGCCGCATCTCCGCCCCCGGACCCGTCGCGATCACCAGCGGCACCACGCCGAGGATGAAGGCGAAGGCGGTCATCAGGATCGGCCGCAGCCTGAGCCGCGCCGCCTCGACGGCGGCGTCGACCGGGTTGGCGCCCTGCTCCTGGCCCTGGCGGGCGAATTCGACGATCAGGATCGCGTTCTTCGCCGCCAGTCCGATCAGCACGATCAGGCCGATCTGAACCAGGATGTTGTTGTCGAGCCCCCGGAACGCCACGCCGAGCAGCGCCGCCAGCACGCCGAGCGGCACGATCAGCACGATGGCGAAGGGCATCACCCAGCTCTCGTACTGCGCCGCCAGCGCCAGGAAGACGAACAGCACCGACAGGCCGAAGATGAAGATGGCGGTGTTGCCGGTCTGGCGCTCCTGCAGCGCGATCTCGGTCCATTCGAAGGCCGTGCCCTGCGGCAGCAGCTCCCTGGCGACCGTCTCCATGCTGTCGAGCGCCGTGCCCGTGGAAACGCCGGGCGCGGCGTTGCCCTGCAGCGGCACCGAGACATACATGTTGTAGCGCTGCACCAGCGACGGACCGGTGACGTCGCGGATCTCGACCAGGGTGCCCAGCGGCACCAGTGCGCCGGCGGCTGAGCGCACCTTGAGCTTGAGGATGTCGTCGCGGTCGAGGCGGAAGGCCTGGTCGGCCTGCGCCCGCACCTGGTAGACCCGGCCGAAGGCATTGAAGTCGTTCACATAGGCGGTGCCCAGATTGATGGACAGCGTCTCGAAGATGTTGGGGATCGGCACGTTGAGCATGCGTGCCTTGTCCCTGTCGATCTCCAGGTAGAACTGCGGGCTGGACGTGGAGAAGGTGGTGAACACACCCGCCAATCCCGGTGTCTGGTTGGCCTTGGCGGCGACCTCCTGGGTGAGCGCCAGGATCGGCCGCATGTCGGCGCTGTTGCGCTCCTGGATCATCATCTTGAAGCCGCCGGAATTGCCGATGCCGCGCACCGGCGGCGGCGGCAGGGCGATGATGAAGGCCTCCTGGATGCTCTGCAGGCTGCCGAACAGCGTGCCGATGATCCGGTCCTGCGAGAGGCCGGCCTCGAGCCTGTGCTCGAAGCTCTCGAACGGCGCGAAGATCACGCCGGCATTGCTGGCATTGGTGAAGGTGGCGCCGGAGAAACCGGCGAAGGCAACCGCGTTGGCGACGCCCGGCGTGTTGCGGATGATGTCCGACGCCCTCTGGATGACGGCGTCGGTGCGGCCGAGCGAGGCGCCTTCCGGCAGTTGCACCACCACGATCGCGTAGCCCTGGTCCATGGTCGGGATGAAGCCGCGCGGCACCGTCTGCAGCAAGTGGAAGGTGGCGTAGAGCAGGCCGGCGAAGATGGCGAGCATGACCAGCAGCATCGCCGTCGAGCCGACCAGGAAGCGCACCAGCCGCGCATAGCCGTGGGCCATGGCGTCGAAGCCGCGGTTGAAGCCGTCGGCCAGCGTGCGGCCGAACCGCGCCAGGAAGAAGCGCGGTTCGTGGCCGCCGTGATGCGGCTTGAACAGCACGCCCGCCAGCGCCGGCGACAGCGTCAGCGAGTTGAACGCCGAGATCGCGGTGGAGACCGCGATGGTGATGGCGAACTGCAGGTAGAACTGGCCGGAGATGCCGGGGATGAAGGCCGTCGGCACGAACACGGCGATCAGCACCAGCGAGATCGCCAGCACGGCGGTGCCGACCTCGTCCATCGTCTTGTGCGCCGCCGCTTTCGGCGACAGCCCGAGCGCGATGTTGCGCTCGACATTCTCCACCACCACGATGGCGTCGTCGACGACGATGCCGACCGCCAGCACCAGCCCGAACAGGGTGAGCATGTTGAGCGAGAAGCCGAAGGCGAGCAGCACCGCCAGCGTGCCGATCAACGACACCGGGATGGCCACGATCGGCACGAGCGCCATTCGCCACGACTGCAGGAAGACGATGATGACGATCACCACCAGCAGGATCGCCTCGACGATGGTCTTGTAGACCTCGTTGATGGACTCGGCGATGAACTCGGTCGGGTTGTAGATGATGTCGTAGGCGAGCCCCTGCGGGAAGTCGGCGGAAAGCCGGTGGATCGTCGACTGGATTTCCTCCGCCGCGGCCAGCGCGTTTGTGCCGGGGCGCTGGAAGATGCCCAGCGCCACCGCCGGCTTGCCATTGAGATAGGAGTTGGTGACGTAGTCCCGGGCACCCAGCTCGATGCGGGCGAGGTCCTCCAGCTTGATCAGCCGTCCATCCTCGGTCGACTTGACGATGACGTAGCGGAAGTCGCGCGCGTCGTCGAAGCGTCCCTGCGTGGTGACCGTGTACTGGAAGGCGGAGTTGTCGCCGATGGGCGGCGCGCCGATCGAGCCGCCGGAAACCTGCACGTTCTGCTCGCGCAGCGCTTCGACGACGTCGCCGGCGGTCATGCCGTAGGCCGACAGCTTTTCCGGATCGAGCCAGATGCGCAGCGAATACTCGCGCTCGCCGAAGATGATGACGTCGCCGACGCCGTCCAGCCTGAGCAGCACGTCGCGGACGCGGGTGCGCGCATAGTTGGAGACGTAGAGCTGGTCGTAGGTATCGTCCGGCGACAGCATGTGCACGACCATCATCAGGTCGGGCGAACTCTTCGCCGTGGTAACGCCGAGGCGCCGCACCTCCTCGGGCAGACGCGGCTCGGCGACCGACACGCGATTCTGCACCAGCACCTGCGCCTGGTCGAGGTCGGTGCCCAGCCGGAAGGTGATGGTGAGCGACATCGAGCCGTCGCCGGAGGAATAGGACGACATGTAGAGCATGTGCTCGACGCCGTTGATCTCCTGCTCGATGGGCGTCGCCACGGTGGCGGCGATCGTCTCGGCGTCGGCGCCCGGATAGGAGGCGCGCACCACGATCGTCGGCGGCGCGATCTCCGGATATTGCGCGACCGGAAGCTGCGTGTAGGCGATGCCGCCGACAAGCACGAGCACGATCGAAAGGACCGCCGCGAAGATCGGGCGGTCGACAAAGAAATGTGCGAACCTCATTGCGACGGCTCTTCGGTCTCGGTGGCCTTGGGCGGCAGGGTGGTCATCTCGGGCTTGACCGTCACGCCGGGCCTGACCCGCATCAGGCCGTTGACGACGACGGTCTCGTCGCCGCTGAGGCCCTCGCGGATGACGCGGTAGCCGTCGATGCGCGGGCCGGTGCGCACCGGCTTCATCGAGACCTTGCCGGCATCGTCGACGACGTAGACGACGCGGCGGTTCTGGTCGGCGCCGACCGCCTCGTCGGGCAGCAGCACGCCAGGGTGCGGCAGGGAGCCGGGCACGTTGATGCGCCCGAACATGCCGGGCTGCAGGACGCCGTCCTTGTTGTCGAAGCGGGCGCGCACCCGCATCGTGCCGGTGCCCTGGTCCATGCGGTTCTCGGCGAAGTCGAGCTTGCCGTTGAACGCTTTCTCGTTGCGGTCGGCGAGGTGGACGACGACGTCGATTCCGCCGCCGCCTTCCTGCATCGAGCCGCCGCGCGTGCGGGCGTCGCGCGCATAGGCGAAGTAGGAGCGCTCGTCGATGTCGAAGTAGAAGTCGATCGGATCAGTGGCGACGATGGTGGTCAGCAAGGTGGAGTCCGGCTGGATGAGGTTGCCCTGCGAGATCAGCCGGCGGCCGATGCGGCCGGCGAGCGGCGCCCTGATCTCGGTGAATTCGAGGTCGAGGCTGGCGGTGCGCAGGGAAGCCTGCGCGCCCTGGTTCTGCGCCTGCGCCGCCAGGAACTCGCGGCGCCGGTCGTCGAGCGTGGACACCGACAGATTGCCGGACTTGGCCAGTTGCTCTGCCCGCTCGAGCTGCATTCGGGAAAAGTCGAGCAGGCTGGTGCTGGAATCGACCTGCGATTTCGCCGCGTCGTAGGCGGCCTGGTAAGGCCGCTGGTCGATGGTGAACAGCAGGTCGCCCGCTTTCACGATCGCGCCGTCGCGGAAGTGCACCTCCTGCAGGTAGCCGGCGACGCGAGCGCGCACCGCGACCTCGTCCACGGCTTCGAAGCGGCCGACGAACTGGTCGTCCTCGACGATGTCGCGGGTGATCGGCTTGGCGACGGTGACGGTCGGCGCCTGCTGTTCCTGCGCCGACGCCGTCGAAGGCGCCGCGCCCAGCAGCGCCGTCGCGAGCAGGCCCGCGGTCAGGAAGCCGAGGCCCCCTCCGCCCGGCCAGGTCATGCGAAAACACGATGTGCCGGCGGCATATTCCATTGGAGGCCCTCTCGCGGAATCCGGGTCCAGTCCGGAGTATCTTACAATCGATTTATGCAGAGGGCGAGCGTCGTTCAAGCTCTGCTGCGATGCAGCATCCTGTCAGCTCCTGACATCCGTTGCACCGGAACCGGGCACGGGCGCGATCCTGCGGACCGATCGACGATTGGAGGCGGACCGGCGAGAGAGGCGCGGGAGTCGGGTAACAAGTGATCTTGTACAAGGAGTTACGGGGAGATCGAACCCCACGGCGTACCCAAGCCAGCGGACGGCCGGAGGCCGCCCGCCGGGACTCAGGTCCGCCGCTCAGATCACGGTAAAATCGGCGCTGGTTATCGACGGCGCTCCTGTCAGCGTGGCGAAATGGATCGCGGCCCCGGCGCCGTTCCCGTCAGCGTCGTAGAACAGCTTTCCCGTATCGGTCTCGTAGATGATGCGGTCGGTGGCGTCGCCGGCGAGCCCGGTCGTGTTGGCGCGGAACGCGGCGGCGCCCAGGGTCCCGGTGGTGGCCAGCGCCAGGAAGACGCCGTTCTCGAGCTGGACGACGTCATCGGCGGCGCTGAAGTCGGTGATCGTGTCGACATTGCTGGCGCCGAGCGTGGTGGCGATGCGGAAGGAATCGGCGCCGGCACCTCCGGTCAGCTTGTCGCTGCCGAGGCCACCGTTGATGATGTTGTTGCCGGAGTTGCCGATGAGCGTGTCGGCATGGCTGGAGCCCAGCAGATATTCGATCGACGAGTAGGTGTCGCCGGCGGCGGCCCCCTTGTTGGCCGCCGGGCTGGCGAGGCTCGCCGTCACCCCGGCGCTGGCCCCGGCATAGGAGGCGGTGTCGCCGCCGGTGCCGCCGATCAGCGCATCGGCGCCGTTGCCGCCGTTGAGCGTGTCGTTGCCGACGCCGCCCTCCAGCCGGTCGTTGCCGTTGGCGCCGCTCAGCGAATTGTTGGCGCCATTGCCGATGATGGTGTTGTTCAGCGCGTTGCCGGTGCCGTTGATCGCGGCCGTGCCGGTGAGCGTCAGGTTCTCGACGTCGCCGAACACCCGTGCGGTGTTGGCCAGGCTGAAGGTGATCGACGACTGCACGGTGTCGATGCCCCACGCGAAATCGGCGTTCGGGTTCTCGTCGACGAGATCGCCGGAATTGTCGACGACATAGGTGTCGTCGCCTCCGCCGCCGCGCATGTCGTCGGCGCCGGCCTTGCCGTCCAGCACGTCCTTGCCGTCGAGGCCCCGGAGGCGGTTCGCGCCGCTGCTGCCGATCAGGACATCGTCGGTCCAGGTTCCCCTAGCCCTCTCGATGCCGACCAGCGTGTCCTGCTTGCCGAAGCCGTCGATGGCAACGCCGGTCGTCAGGTTGACCGTGACCCCTTCAAGGCCGCTCCATCTCTCGTCCCGGTCGTAGCGCACCTCGTCTATGCCGCCCTTGCCGTCGATCTTGTCGCGGCCGCCCAGTCCGAAGAACTGCTCGTCGAGAGAGGAGCCGTTGATCGTGTCGGCAAATTGCGTGCCGCGATAGGCTTCGAAGTTCTTGAAGGTCTCGCTGTTTCCCCACGAATCGACCACCGTTCCCGCCTGGGCATCGAGCACGATTCCCTTCAGCGCTGCCGGATGAAAGTAGGCGGACTGGAAGCTCAGCTGGTCGAAGCCGCTGCCGCCGTCACAGCTGTCCTTGCCGTCGGCGCCATCGATGAAATCGTCGCCGGCTCCGCCCGTCAGCACGTCGTTGCCGGCGTGGCCGAAGATATCGTCATGGGCCGACGAGCCGTTGACCGTGTCGTTGCCGCTGAGAAGCCACTGGCTCATGCCCCAGGTATCGAACCACGGCTCATCACCGTCGTAGGAGTAGGAGTCGACGGCATCGTAGACGTCCACGATCGGCCGGTTGAGTCCCGTGACCGCCTGCAGCACAGTCGTGCCGTCGCTCAGGAAGAGCTGCAGCCCGGTCACCGTGCCTCCGGTCGGACCATTGGCATCGAAGGTGAAGCCGGTGCCGTTTATCCGCAGCACCAGGCCGTTCTGCAGCTGGAACGTCACCCGCGTCGCCGACGGAGCGCCGACGAGGGTTGCCCCTGCAAGATCGATCAACTCGCCAAGCGACGGGTTGTAGTCGACAAATTCCGGCAGGTATGTCCCGCCCGGAAAAGACATCGTCACGGTTGCCATTTCTCTACTCCGCCCGTTGATCCCCAACGCAATAAAAGATGTGTATGCGTTCAGAAAGAGATGGTAAAGAATTTCCTAAGAATCCGGGAAGCCGTTTTCAAAACTTGGTTTATTTGGCCTACGGAAAAGTCTTGCGCGGTAAGAATTCCTCGTCATCCCCCAAATGGGGGTTGAGTAACCGCCGGATGCTTGACCTTATTGGCGGTGCGATGTGCGTCCTCACCGACGCGATCAGCGTGAGCCGACGGCAGTCACGGCCCCAGGGCCTCGGGGTGGGGATATTGCCGTCGGCTGCTTTTCCCGCTTGTCAGGACAAGCGCGAAAGCAGCAGCATAAGCTGACCTTGCCGGGACGTCCCCGTCTTCTGCTGGATCGATTTCAGCCGGGTCCTGGCGGTCTCCAGCGCGATTCCCAGACGGTCGGCCGCCTCCGAGACCGAGTCGCCCTGGAACAGCCGGTTGCAGAAGGCGATTTCGGCCGGGGTGAGATGGAAGGTCGCCGCGAGCGCCGAGAAATCGCCGGACGCCTGCGACGCGGCGCCAAGATCGGTGACCAGCACCAGGACCATGCGGCGCGGCGAAAACAGCGAAGCCAGTCCGGCGTCCGGAGGTGCCGGCAAGGCAGCCATCGCCACCTGCCACGCGCCTTCGGCATCGCGGAACGACAGCCGGGCGCCGTCCGCCGGAACGCCCCGTGCCAGTGCCGACAGCATTGCGCCGAACCGTTCGTCGACCTCCTTGACCGCGAGATGGCAGCGCCCCGACCGCACGACCACCGCCCGCCCGGCGGTGAAGAGCCTGGCGGCCTCCGTGTTGGCGTCGCGCAAGCGGCGTTCGCCGTCGATGACGAGGGCCGCGCCGCGCCCGCGTTCCACCAGCGCCGCGCTGGCCGCGGCACCCTCGGCGCTCGAGCGCAGGCGGCCCGCGATCTCGACCGTGCGCTGCAGATTGCCGCGCACCCGCCGCAGCACCTCGGCGACGGCGGCGTTGTATTTGTCCGCGAGCGCGAGCGGATAATGGATCATGAACAGGGCCGATTGGCCGTTGCCGCCGTCGATCTTGACCGCCGCCGCCGCATCGACATCCTGCGGCGCCAGCCAGTCGTTGTAGAATTCGCTCCTTGAGAACAGGCGCGCCGGCGACACCTCCTCGGACAGGTTGACCGTGCCGCTCGGCACTCTTGTCCAGTGCGACTCGTTCCACGGGTTGATGAAGGTGTAGTGCTCGACGAACGTCCGCAGGAAATCGGGATCGATGTTGTGGGCGGTGAGGAATCCAACGCGGCCGTCGGTAAGACCGATACTGTGAAGCGAGGAGAAGGAACCGGGAAAGGCCTGCGCGAACAGCTTCGGGACCTCGTTCCAAGGGCCGGACCCGAGCGAGGCCGCGTCGATGGCGCCCGCCATCCTGGCGGCAAGCAGGGAAACGCCATCGTGATCCATCGTCGCCGGGCCGATGCCCCTCCCACCCCGGATACGCCGCCCCCTCGGCAAGGGCCGGCTTCCGGCAGTTGAGCGTCCGGCCCCAAGCAATACTGCAGGTTTTGCTTGGATTTGGCAATTGTCGGGCCGCCGGCGCAAGTAATCGTCGCGCGCCCTTTTCTGTCCCCGATGCGACATCCCCTCTTGCGCGCCGCCGCCGCTTCCGCTAATGCCGCGAGTGGGCCACCCCTCCCCAACGAGGGGCTTGCTATCTGGAAGGGTAGAATGATGACGACGATCTCCAAGCCGGACGTGCGTCCGGCAAATCCCAATTTCTCCTCTGGTCCCTGCGCGAAACGTCCCGGCTGGTCGGTCGAGGCGCTGAAGAAGGCCGCGCTGGGCCGCTCCCACCGCGCCAAGATCGGCAAGGCCAAGCTGGAACAGGCGATCGCGCTGACGCGCGAGGTGCTCGAGGTTCCGGCCGACTACCGCATCGGCATCGTGCCGGCCTCCGACACCGGCGCCGTCGAGATGGCGCTGTGGTCGCTGCTGGGCGCCCGCGGCGTCGACATGCTCGCCTGGGAAAGCTTTGGCGCCGGCTGGGTGACCGATGTGGTCAAGCAGCTCAAGCTGAAGGATGCGCGGGTTTTCGAGGCGCCCTATGGCGCGCTGCCCGATCTTGCGATGGTCGATTTCGACCGCGACGTGGTGTTCACCTGGAACGGCACGACCTCCGGCGTACGCGTCGCCGACGCCGGCTTCATCCCGGCCGATCGCAAGGGCCTGACCATCTGCGACGCGACCTCCGCCGCCTTCGCCCAGCGCCTGGATTTTGCCAGGCTCGACGTGGTCACCTTCTCCTGGCAGAAGGTGCTTGGCGGCGAGGGCGGGCATGGCGTGATCATCCTGTCGCCGCGCGCCGTCGAGCGGCTGGAGACCTACAAGCCCGACTGGCCGCTGCCGAAGATCTTCCGCCTCACGTCGGGCGGCAAGCTGATCGAAGGCATCTTCAGGGGCGAGACCATCAACACGCCGTCCATGCTGTGCGTCGAGGATTATCTGGACGCGCTGGAATGGGCGAAGTCGGTCGGCGGCCTCGATGGCCTGATCGCCCGCGCCGACGCCAATGCCGCCGTGCTGGCCGACTGGGTCGCAAGCAATCCGGCGATCGACTTCCTCGCCGGCGATCCGGCGACACGCTCCAACACCTCGGTTTGCCTGCGCTTCGTCGATCCGGCGGTCGCCGCCCTCGACGACGCCGGCCAGCAGGCCTTCGTGAAGGCCTTAACGGCCGCGCTCGAGGCGGAAAAGGTCGCCTACGACATCGCCAGCTACCGCGACGCCCCGCCCGGCCTGCGCATCTGGTGCGGCGCCACCGTCGAGACGGACGACCTGCGCAAGCTGACGCCCTGGCTCGACTGGGCGTTCGCGCAGCAGAAGGCGGCGCTGAAGGCCGCGGCCTGATCTCCCTCCCCCTTGAGGGGAGGGTGGCCGCGAAGCGGCCGGGTGGGGTCACCTCCACCCCGCCGACCTCCTGAAACAAGCAGGCCGAGCACGGCCGCACTCACCCCACCCGGTCGCTGCGCGACCACCCTCCCCTCAAGGGGGAGGGAAGCCAATCGCAGAGGATCACGCCCATGCCCCGCGTTCTCGTTTCCGACAAACTCTCCCCCACCGCCGTGCAGATCTTCAAGGATCGTGGCGTCGAGGTCGACTACCTGCCCGATCTGGGCAAGGACAAGGATGCCTTGCTCGCCAGGATCGGCGACTATGACGGCCTCGCCATCCGCTCCGCGACAAAGGTCACCGAAAAGCTGATCGCCGCCGCGACCAATCTGAAAGTCATCGGCCGCGCCGGCATCGGCGTCGACAATGTCGACATCCCCGCCGCCTCGCGCCGCGGCATCATCGTCATGAACACGCCGTTCGGCAACTCCATCACCACCGCCGAGCACGCCGTCGCGCTGATGTTCGCGCTGGCCCGCCAGATCCCCGAGGCCAACGCCTCGACCCATGCCGGCAAGTGGGAGAAGAACCGCTTCATGGGCGTCGAGATCACCAGCAAGACGCTCGGCGTCATCGGCTGCGGCAACATCGGCTCGATCGTGGCGACGCGCGGCGTCGGCCTGAAGATGCATGTCGTCGCCTATGACCCCTTCCTCTCCGAGGAACGGGCCGAGGAGCTCGGGGTCGCGAAGGTCGAGCTGGACGAGCTGTTCGCCCGCGCCGACTTCATCACCCTGCACACGCCGCTCACCGACAAGACCCGCAACATCATCGACGCGGCGGCGATCTCAAAAATGAAGGACGGCGTGCGCATCATCAATTGCGCCCGCGGCGGCCTGGTGGTCGAGAAGGACCTGATCGCCGCGCTGAAGAGCGGCAAGGTGGCGGGAGCCGGCATCGACGTGTTCGAGACCGAGCCGGCGACCGAAAACCCGCTGTTCGGCATGGAGAACGTCGTCACCACGCCGCATCTCGGCGCGTCCACGACCGAGGCGCAGGAGAACGTCGCCCTGCAGATCGCCGAGCAGATGGCGGACTACCTGATCAAGGGCGCGGTCTCCAACGCCATCAACATGCCGTCGATCACGGCGGAGGAAGCGCCGCGGCTGAAGCCGTTCGTCAAGCTCGCCGAGGTGCTCGGCGCCTTCGTCGGCCAGGTGACGGAGGAGCCGATCAAGTCGGTCGAAATCCTGTTCGACGGTTCGACCACGACCATGAACACCCGCGCCCTCATCAGCGCGGCACTTGCCGGCCTGATCCGGCCGCAGGTGTCGGACGTCAACATGGTGTCGGCGCCGATCATGGTGAAGGAGCGCGGCATCATCGTCGCCGAGGTCAAGCGCGACAAGTCGGGCGTGTTCGACGGCTACATCAAGCTCACCGTCACCACCGAGAAGCAGACCCGCTCCATCGCTGGCACCTGCTTTTCCGACCACAAGCCGCGCTTCATCCAGATCAAGGGCATCAATCTCGATGCCGAGGTCGGCCAGCACATGCTCTACACTACCAATCCGGATGCCCCGGGCATCATCGGACTGCTCGGCACCATCTGCGGCAGGAACGAGGTCAACATCGCCAACTTCCAGCTCGGCCGCGACCGGCCGGGCGGCAATGCGATCGCGCTGCTCTATCTCGACACGCCCTTCCCGGAGAACGTGCTGGCGGAGCTGCGCGCCCACAAGCTGATCGATTCGGCCAAGCCGCTGCATTTCGACGTCAACGGCGGGTGAAGGGAGCGGCTGCGCCTACGCTGTAGCGGAATGCCTGGTATGTCCATGAGATAGCGCCGGACCCGCAGGCCCGGCGCTATCAGTCCGTTCTTGCCCGGGCCGGGGCCCCGGCTTTCGGGCTGCGTGCCTCAGCGCATCACGTAGACGATGCGGTTGGTGCCGGGCTCCACCAGCACTTCCTGCCCGTTCACGTTGACGTAGCGATAGTCGTAGTCCGGTATCTCGCGGACCGTTACCGTCTCGGGCAGCCGCGCGCCGACGACGACCTCGCCGTCGAGATAGACCGGATCGAGGCGGTTGCTGGTCACGTAGGTGCGCACCCGATCCGGCGGCTCGGCCGCTTCGCCGGCCGTTCCGCCGATCGCCGCGCCGCCGACGCCGCCCACCAGCGCACCGACCGGGCCGCCGATGATGGCGCCGCCGATGGCACCCGTGGCGCCGCCGACGATCGCGCCCGCCGAACCGGTGTCGGGTGCTTCGACGATCGCCACCTCGGCGTTTGCCGGGCGCTGGCTCAACACGACGGTTTCGCCGCCGAAATCGCCGGCCAGATAGTCCGAATAGACCCAGCCCTGTCCGCCGGCTTCGGCGATCGAGCACCATTTGCCGTTCTTCAGGCAGCCCTGCAGGGTCGCCGACTGGCCGGCGGCAAGCACGCCGACGACGGGATAGTTGGAACCGGGACCGGCGCGGACGTTGAGTTCGGTCGTCGCCTGAACGGAGGTCTGCGCGAAGGCCGCTCCACCGAACGCCAGCATCGTGCCGGCCGCGGCAAGTGTCACGAGCTTCTTCATGATGAATTCTCCACGTTTGATGTTCCCTCGGCGCACCAACGGGGTAGGAATGTCATGGTTCCGGGCTGCGACTCTCCGGCAATAACGATTTGTTACTGCTGATGTACATGCCTCGGCACGCTTGCAACCTGGAGTAGCCGGGATGCGCTGCAGCCGCCCGGTGCCGGGACTGCTTCGCTCAGGCCGGGGCAAGGCGCGCCGCGACCTGCCGCGCCACCGCCTCGCCGGACAACCTGGCGCCGCCGCAGGTCTGGATCAGCGGCCCGGCAAGATGCTCGCCGGCGAAGAACACGCGGTCGGCTACGGGCTCCATCAAGGCACGTCGCGCCGCCGCCCTGCCCGGCAGCGCCGCCGCATAGGCGCCGCGCACGAAGCGCTCGCCGCCCCAGTTGGTCATCATCGCCCGGCCCACATGGTTCCTGACGTCGGAGCCGAAGATATCGCACAGGCGGTCTGTCGCGAAGTCGACGCCCGCCGCCTCGCCGGCGGCCGACATCTCCCAGGCGAAGTCGCCACCGACGAAGCCGACCATCAGATCGGTGTCGAAGGGAAAGCACAGGAAATAGACGTCGTGCCGCGCCTGCCGCTCGATCAGCAGGTCTTCGAAGGGCGAAAGGCCGAGCCGCGTACCCCTGATCTCGACCGGCAGCTTGGTCAGCATCCCCATGGGCAGATCGAAGAACGCCTCGACATGGGCGGCGGGCAGCGCGGGGATGAACACGATCTCCTCGAAGGCCAGCACCGCAGGCGAGGTCGTCACGATCACGGCGCGCGCCCGCAAAGTGCCGCGATCGGTGGCGCAGGCGACGCCCGGCCCGTCCCACGCGATCCGGCGCACCGGCGTCGAGAGCTCCACCGGAACATCGGCGCCGAAGCGTGCCACCAGCGCACCGAATCCCTCGCGGCTGACATAGTTCGGATCGAGGTCGGCGGCGGCGCGAAAGTCCTCGATCGAGGTCTCGTCGAAATCCTTGCCGAAATCGAGCGGCCCGGCGAAAGTCGCGGCGGCGCGCGCCGCGTGGCCGGAGGCGAGCAGGGACGAGACCCGGTCGTCGCCGCCGGACCAGTTTTCCATCAGCCCGGCGAGCTGCCGGTCGGCCAGCGACATCTCCGCCTCGTGGGTTTGCGAGGCCTTGTTCCGGCCGAAATAGAGATGGTCGACATCCATCTGGTGATGGTGCAGGGTCCAGCCCGCCGCCTCGGCCTCGGCGAAATACGGGTTGCGGTCGGCCGCGTGCAGCCAGGCGCAGCCGATGTCGAAGGGAATGCCGAAATGTTGATCGGACGTGAAGGCGCGGCCGCCGATGCGATCCATCGCCTCAAGAACCTTGAAGGTCAATCCGGCGGAGCGCAGAACTTTCGCGGCCGCCAGCCCGGATGAACCGGCGCCGACGACGATGACATCGATATCTTCCATGGCCCTAGACCACCCCTTGCCACGCCATATACTTGATCGTAGGGAAATTCCCCGAGACTGACCAGCGGCCGGGGGGATTCGCGGTCGTATCTGCGGTGACAGGGCGGCTGTTTGCTGGCAATGTCCCGCGACGTATTCAGGCAACCAGGAGATGAGGATGGCATTCACTGCCAAAACACTAACCCTCGCGATCGCCGCCTCAGCCATGCTCGGCCTTTCGGCCGTCGCGGCCGAGGCCGCCCGATGCGGCAAGAGCGCCGCCGGCTTCGAGGCGTGGAAGGCGGAATTCGCGCGGGAGGCCGCCGCCAACGGCGTCGGACAACGCGGCCTGGCTGCGCTTGCCGGCACGCGCTATTCCACCAAGACGATCGGCGTCGACAGGGCGGTCAGGAAGGCCTTCAGCGGATCGGTCGATTCCTTCATGAAGCGGCGCGGCGGCGCGGCCATCATCTCGAAGGGCCGCTCGCTGAAGAAGCAGAACGCGGCGCTGTTCGCCTCGATCGAGAAGCGCTACGGCGTTCCGGCCGGCCCGCTGCTGGCGATCTGGGGCATGGAGACCGGCTTCGGCGCCGCCATGGGCAACCAGAACACGGTATCGGCGGTGGCGACGCTCGCCTATGACTGCCGCCGCCCGGAATTCTTCACCAACCACCTCTACGGCGCGCTCAAGCTGGTGGATCGCGGCGGCCTCTCCGCCGGCTCGGTCGGCGCCGCCCATGGCGAGATCGGCCACACGCAGTTCCTGCCCGCCAATGTCCTGAAATACGGCGTCGACGGCAATGGCGACGGACGCGTCGATCTCAGGAACAAGGCCGATGCGCTGGCCTCGACGGCCAACTTCCTGCGCGGCCATGGCTATGGCGGCGGGCCGGCCAGCGCCAATCGCGGCGCGATCGCCGGATGGAACGCCGCCTCGGTCTACCAGCAGGCCATCATCATCATGGCCGACGCCATCGACGGCGGCTGATCCCGGCCCCTGCCCTGCAGGGCGATCGCATAGGGGCCCGTTACCCCCCACCCCTGACCCCTCCCCTCAAGGGGGAGGGGGACTTTGCGGTCATGCCCAGCGAAATCGTCACCGATTCATGTCTTGCACAACAACGGCAAGATCCCCTCCCCCTTGAGGGGAGGGGTCAGGGGTGGGGGTAGCTCCCTCCCCGGGAGGGAGCCAGGCCGCCGCCGCCGATCAGCGCTTTGCCGCGAATTCGGCGAAGGCATCGGCGAAATCCGGATGCCAGCGCGACAGCGGCGGGCGGTTCTCGACGATGTCGCCGGCGGCCCACAGGATGCGGCGCTCGTCGAGCGAACGCGGCACGTCGTTGTCGGGGCACAATATATAGAAGTCGCCGCGCTCCAGGCTTTCCAGCATGAAGTCGACCGTCTGCCGCGGCGTCCAGGCGCCGGCGGGTTTTTCCGTGCGGCCGTTGGCCGTGAGCGCCGTATAGACGAAGCCGGGGATGAGCAGGTGCGCGCTGACCGTGCAGCCCGCCGTGTTGCGCAGTTCGTGCTGCAGCGCCTCGGTGAAGGTTTTCACGCCGGCCTTGGCGACATTGTAGGCGGGATCGCCGGGTGGCGTGGTGATGCCCTGCTTGGAGCCGGTATTGATGATCAGCCCCGGCTTTCCGCCCGCGATCATGGCTGGCGCGAACACCCGGCTGCCGTGAATGACGCCCCACAGGTTGACGGCCAGCACGCGCTCCCAATTGTCGAGCGGGCCGAACAGGGCGCTGCCCGGCTGGATGCCGGCATTGTTCATCACGACGTCGGCGCCGCCGAACGCCCGCGCCACTGCCTTCTCCAGCGCCACCAGATCGTCGAACCGGCTGACGTCCGTCTCGACCGCCATGACGTGATCGGTGCCGCCGCTCGCGGCGAGGATGACCTGGGCTCGCGCATCGGCCAGCCGCTTGGCGCCGATGTCGGCGATGCAGACCTTCATGCCGAGCCCGGCGAACGTCTTCGCCGCGGCGAGCCCGATGCCCGAAGCGCCGCCGGTGACGACGGCGACCGCGCCGGGAACGAGAGCGGGATGGGGCATGCGGGGCTCCTTGCGAATTGCGGGTTCGAGGCGATGTTTTTGCACCTGTCGCGCAGCGGAAACAACAGGCATGCAGCAGCCAAGCCCCATCCTCGCCACGCTGCCTTTCGGCCCTGGCCATTGAAGAGGTCGGAAAGACAGGCGGCCGCAGGCTCGCTCATCTAAATTTTATATGCGACCCCAACGGCCGCCCATCCGGTGCTTCTTCGCCACTTCATTTCCGGGTCATGGGATCGTACTCACTACTCCGACTTGAGTGTCGCCGGCGATATCCCGCTCATGACGGCTCCTGAGGCCATACCGGAGCCCCGTCCCGCTCATTCGTCGGGATCGTTAGAAACTCTGAAGCAGCGCCGGCTCTCGCGGCCACGTTAGCCGCTACCTTCCGGACACCGATCCCTCCCCGCAAACCACCGTCATGATCGGCGTTCCCGCAGAAGGGACTGCCGGCAAGTATAAGGGAGGCGGAGAGGGCGGGGATAAAAATCGGCGGAAAACCATGGCGCGCGGCTTTTCGGCAGATGCCGTAAAAGTGCAAGCCATTGGAATGATTTTCATTTCGGCAGGCGCGCGCTTCCAACCACTCGACGGTGGCAAGAAAAGCTATCCCCTGTTCTGCCGAAATCGCATTCGGAGTTCTGGACCGCCGGAGCGCTTCGCCTATGGTTGGTCCGTTACTTCTCGCCCGCTCAATCGCCCAGAGTGCCGGGGACAGTTTACTTTTTCCGCCAGAGCCAGCCTTGAAGCGTGCCGCCTTTCTGCGGAAAGAAAGTAAACTGTCCCCTGCGCTACTCCTTCGAGCCACCCAGGGCAGTGCGGAACCTGTCCAGCTCGTCATCGGCGATCCGTACCGTTTCCGCCTCGCCGGGATAGCCGCCCGAAACGACGTCGGCGCGGAAGCCGGAGAGAGCGCGCACCCGCTCGTCGCGGACTTGTCTGTGAAGCGAGGCGAGGTCGCCCCATGCACGGGCGTGGCGCGGCAGGCGTTTGGCCTCGCCGCAGATGTCGGAGGTGAAGAGGAAGATGACGTCGGCGTCGGGACCGGAGCCGAGCGACACGGTGACCAGGCCGGTGCGGCGGTTGATCTCGGCCATCACGGCGGCCGGTATCACCTCGCATTCGACGGCGAAGGCGCCGGCATCCTCGAGCCGGCGGAAGCGGTCGAACAGCTCCAGCGCCTCGTCCGCCGTCTTGCCGACGGCGCGCACGCCGCCGACCCAGGTCGATTTCCTGGGCACGAAGCCGAGATGGCCCATGACCGGGATCTGCTCGGCCGACAGCATCTTCACCGTGTCCCAGCCGCGCCCGGTGATGACGGCGTCGGCGCCGGCGACGATCGCCGAAAAGGCGGTGCGCAGCACTTCGTCGGCAGCGACGGCGTCGGCAAAGCCGAGCGCGGCGGTGACGAAGACTTTTTTCGAGCCCTCCCGCACCTTCGGCACGTTGACGGCGCGGCACACCACCATCTCGACGCCGGCAGCCTCCGCCGCGGCCGCCTCGTCGGCGGTCTCGGCGGTGACCTGCGCGGCGTGCCGGCCGGAACCCTTCAGGGCACGCAGGCCGGCGACGGTGGTGCTGCGCTCGACCTCACGGCCGCCGAAATCGAAGATGCGGGGCATATGGGCTTACTTCATCTTCTTCGCATAATAGTCCGGCGCAACCACGCCGGGCTTGGAAAACCATTTTGGCACGTCGACGCCGGAATAAAGCAGGATGTTGCCCCAGGGGTCGAAGGCGCCGGTGCGCACGATCACCTTGGCCTTGGCCGCCATCTCGCCCAGAATGGTCTCGTGGCTGATCGGCGCGTGCTCGGCGTCGGCGAACAGGCGCTTCACCTTCTCCAGCAGCGACGCATTATGGACCGGCAGCGTGTCGGCGTAGGACACTTTTTCGGCGATGAAATTCTCGGCGATCGGCGTCAGCACCGTCTCCAGGTCCGGCACGTCGGGCGTGATGGCGAGGTCGATGCGCCAGGCGCTCGACGGGATCGGAAAGCCGGCGTCGCAGACAATCATCAGGTCGCCGTGGCCCATCGAGGCGACGGCGTGCGCGAGTTCGGCGTTGAGCAGTCGGTTGCGGTTCACGGCTTGTCCTTCCACACGGTTTGCAGGGCTTCACTGTACATGGCGTCGGCGCTGGCGCGGTCGGGCAGGCCTGGGATGACGCCGAGCCTGGTGCAGGCGATGGCGCCGCACACCACGCCGAAGCGCACGGCCTCGACGATGCCGCGGCCTTCCGCCAGCGCCACGGCGAAACCCGAGTTGAAGGCGTCGCCGGCTCCGGTGGTGTCGGTCACCTCGACCGGCACGGCCGGCACCATGACGTCGAGCTCGTCGGTGAGGATCAGCGCGCCGGCCCGCCCCAGCGTGACCACGACGTTGCGGACGCCGCGGCGGCGCAGCTCGCCGGCCAGCTCGCGCGACGAGCGCGGATCGTCGGCGGGCAGGCCGAGCAGGATGCGCAGCTCGCTCTCGTTCGGCGTGAGATAGTCGACCGAGGCGAAGATCGCGTCCGGCAGGGCGCGCGCCGGCGCCGGGTTGAGGATGGTCTTCGCGCCATGCCTGCGGCCGAGTTCCATGGCGCGCGCGGCGGCGGGGATGGGGATTTCGAGCACCGTCATCACCACGTCGCTTTCGGCGATGCGGGACTCGGCCGCATCGACAGCGCCGGCATCCAGCAGCTCGTTCGCTCCCATGTCGAGGATGATGAAGTTCTCGCCCTTGTCGTTGAGGATGATGAAGCCGACGCCGGTGGCGCGCTCGCTGCGCGCCGTGACGAAGCGCGTGTCGACGCCCTCGGCGGCATAGAGGTCGGTGGCGATGCCGGCCAGCTTGTCGGTGCCGATATGGGCGACGAGCGCGGAGGAGGCGCCCAGCCGCGCGGTGCCGACGGCCTGGTTGGAGCCCTTGCCACCAGGCCCCATGTCGAAATCGGTGCCGAGCATGGTCTCGCCGAAGATCGGCAGCTTTGGCGCCCGCATGGTCAGCCCGACCGCGAAGCTGCCGACGATGGTGATGTTGGGTTTCGTCATTGAAATGTGCCCGTGTGGTCGGAGCCGTTGAGGGGGTGCGCGCGCCCTCCACCGCCGGAGCCTGTCCTTGGGCCGGCCTTCAACCGGACCCGGGGGGCGGTCCCCCTCCCCCGTAAGCGGGCAGGGCAATCGCATATGGAGCTACCCCCACCCCTAACCCCTCCCCTCAAGGGGGAGGGGGATATTGCCGCTGTTGCGCCAGACATGAATCGGTGACGATTTCGCTCGGCATGGCGGCCGCAACGTCTCCCTCCCCCTTGAGAGGAGGGGTCAGGGGTGGGGGTAGCCGGCCGGGCGACGCTTCCAGAACTTCCATATGCGATCGCCTTGCGTAAACGGGGGAGGATCGATGCCGCAGCCGGCTGAAAACCTGGTTCCTCCCCTATGAAGCGGGGAAGGGGGACCGCCCCCCGGATCCGGCCGAAGGCCGGCCCAAGGACAGGCTCCGGCGGTGGAGGGGGCATCCGAACCGATCTCACGACACCATCGCCCTTGCCAGGATCGCTTCCTCGCTGACGCCGGCGCCGGTCAGCTCGCCGGCGATGCGCCCCGCACGCAGCACCAGCACGCGCTCGGCATTCATGATAAGCTCGGGGATTTCCGACGAGATCATGACCACGGCGACGCCCTCTTCGGCAATGCCGCGCAGGATCGAATAGATCTCGGCCTTGGCGCCCACGTCGATGCCGCGCGTCGGCTCGTGCAGGACGAGCACGCGCGGATTGGTGACCAGGCTGCGGCCGAGGATGATCTTCTGCTGGTTGCCGCCGGACAGCGTGCCAAGCCGCTGGCCGAGATGCGAGATGCGGGCGTCGAGCCGCGCAGCTTGCGCGCGCGCCTCGCGGCGGATGGCGCCGCGGCGCAGGAAGCCGGCCATGGAAAAGCGCGGCAGCGAGGCCGAGACGACGTTGTCGGCGACGCTCATGGACAGGAGCCCGCCGGCGCCGCGCCGGTCGGCCGGGACGAACGACATGCCGTCGCGGATCGCCGCCAGCGGATCGCCCGGCCGCAGCTCCTTGCCGTCGATCGCCACCCGGCCGCTGCGCTCGACCAGGCCGAACAGCGCCTCGCCGAGCCCGTCCTTGCCGGAATCCGGCAGGCCGCCGATGCCGAGAATCTCGCCGGCGCGGACGTTGAAGCTGATATCCGTGAGTCCCGGCGCCGTCAGCCCGTCGACCGACAGCGCGACGGCGGCGCCGTCGGAACGCCCCTCCCCCTGCAGCGACCATTGCGTGGCGGCATCGAGGTCGCGCCCGACCATGGCGCGGATCAGCCGGCCCTCGGACACGGCGTCATTGGCCATCGTCTCGATGGTGCGGCCGTCGCGCATAACGGTGATGCGGTCGGAGAGCGCCAGCACCTCGGCGAGATGGTGCGAGACGTAGATGACGGTGACGCCCTCGGCGCGCAGCTGCCGCACCACCTCGAACAGGCGTTCGCTCTCGCGCCTGGACAGCGCCGAATTGGGCTCGTCGAGCACCAGCAGGCGCGCGTTCTGGCGGATGGCGCGGGCGATCTCGACGAGTTGCATCTCGGCGACCGACAGGCGGCCGACCCTGGTGTCGGGATCGAGCCGCGCCATGCCCAGCCGCGCCAGCGCGGCGCGCGCCTCAGCGCGCATGGTGTCGCGCGGCACCAGCGAGACGGCCGGACGCGCCGCCATGTCGGACATCATGATGTTCTCCGCCACGCTCATCGTCGGGCAGAGCGCCAGCTCCTGGTAGACGACGGTGATGCCCGCGGCGCGGCTGACCAGCGGCGTCGAGATGGCGGTAGGCTTGCCGTCGACGAAAATCTCGCCGCCGTCCGGCTGCAGGTCGCCGGCAAGGATGTTCATCAGCGTCGACTTGCCGGCGCCGTTCTCGCCGACGACGGCATGCACCTCGCCGGGACGGAAGTCGACGGAGATGCGGTCGAGCGCAAGCACTCCGGGGAACCGCTTGGTCACCCCAGAGATTTCGACGATCGCGTCCTGGGAGGATGGATGGGTCATTGGGTGTTTCACATGTTTCGGGCGCCCCCTCCACCACGCTTCGCGCGGTCCCCCTCCCCGCTTCGCAGGGGAGGAACCAGCGGCGCGACCGGCCGCAGCCCTGATCCTCCCCCGTTCAAGGGGGAGGGGGACCGCCGAAGGCGGTGGAGGGGGCGTAAGGCCGCCGCTACTGCTTCGCCACCTCCGCGATGTTCTCCTTGGTGTAGATGCCGACGCCGGTGTCGACATTGGCGATCGGCTCGCCCTTGACGAACTTGGCGAGCAGGTCGACGGCGGCAAAACCCTGCTTTTCCGGCGCCTGGTCGATGGTCGCCTGGATGTCGCCGCTCTCGACGAGGCCGACCGTCTGGTCGAGCAGGTCGAAGCCGACGACCTTGACCTTTTCGGCGGCCTTGTTGCGCTCCACCCAGGTGCCGGCAGCCGGCGTCGAGCAGCATTCGAGCGACAGCACGCCGGTCAGGTCGGGATTGGCGAGCATGGCGTTCTCGATCGCCGAATAGATCTTCTGCGGGTCGGTGCCGGTGTTGAGCGTCTGCACCACCTCGATGCCGGGCTCGGCCTTGAGCGCCTCGCGCGCGCCGCTCTCGCGGTCGATCGACCACTGCGCGGCGGCGTCGATGGTGGTGATCATCACCTTGCCCTTGCCGCCGAGCACCTTTGCCATCAGCTTGCCGGCCTCGCGGCCGGATTGCACCAGGTCCTGGCCGGCGAAGGCGAGGCGCTTGGAGTCCGGATTGTCGGTGTTGAAGGTGACGACCGGGATGCCGGCGGCGAGCACGCGGTCGATCAGCGGCGCCAGCGCGTCGGTGGAGACCGAGGAGATGGCGAGGCCGTCCATCTTGCCCATCAGCGTCTCGATCTCGCTGATCTGGCCGTCGGCATCGGCGCCGACCGGGCCGATGAAGCTGGCGTTGACCTTCTCCTCCGCGGCGGCGCGCGCCACGCCGGCCTTCATGAACGGCGCGAACTCGTTGGAGACGTCGTGGTAGGAGACGTAGATGTCGAGCGGCTGGCCGGCATCGACCTTGGCCTTGATGCGCTCGGCGAGCGGGAAGTCGGCGAGTTTCGATTCGGCGCTCGCCTGCAGCGGCAGCAGGCCGAGCGCCGCTGCCAGGATGACGTGTCTGAGTTTCATGGATAGTCCTCCCTTTTTTGATAGCGCCCTGGCTTCATGCCCTTCGGCGCATCGTCCACTTGTCGATTCCGACTGCGATGATGATGACCAGGCCGATCATCAGTTCCTGCACGAAGGGCGACACCCCCATCAGCACCAGGCCGTTGCGCATGACGCCGATAATGAGCACGCCGAGGATGGTGCCGAGGATGGTGCCCTCGCCGCCCGACAGCGAGGCGCCGCCGACGATGGTGGCGGCGATCACGTCGAGCTCCAGCCCGAGGCCGGTGCGTCCGGCCTGGCCGCTCGGCAGGAAGGCGAGGCTGAGGATGCCGGCGAAGGCGGCGAGCAGGCCCATCAGCACGAAGGCGCAGATCTTGACCGTGTTGACGGAAATGCCCGACACCCGCGCCGCCTTGGCGCTGCCGCCGACGGCGAACACCTTGAAGCCGAAATTGGTGTAGGACAGCACAACCCAGGCGAGCGCGGCCACGATGATGAAGAAAACGAGCTGCATCGGGATCACCCCGAACAGGTAGCCCTGGCCCATGAAGGCGAAGGTCTCGAGCACGCCCGCGTCGGCGCCGTTGCGCACGTTGACGGTGACCGGCTGGCCGTTGGTCAGGATGAGCGCGGCGCCGCGCACCATCGACAGCATGCCGAGCGTGGCGATGAGCGACGGCAGCCGGCCATAGGTCGACAGCACGCCGTTGATCAGGCCGATCGCCATGCCGGTGAGCAGGCCGACGACCAGCGCCGGCGCCAGCGGCCAGCCGGCGATGATCAGCATGCCGGCGGCCAGGCCGGAAAAGGCGTAGGTGGACCCGACGGACAGGTCCACCTCGCCGGAGATGAGCACGAAGGTCATGCCGACGGCCATGATGCCGAGCAGCGAGATCTGGCGGCCGATGTTGAGCAGGTTCACCGACGTCAGGAAGCCGTCCGTGGCGAAGGCCAGGAACAGGCACAGCGCGACCAGCGCGACGAACACGCCCGTCTCGCGTGCGCGCAGAAGCCTCGACATCGAAAAGCGGTCCATGGCGGGCGCGCGCGCGCCGGTCCCGACCGTATCGGCCATTCCGTCCTCCCGTTGGGTCCGGCGGACACCTGCCGGCGCCGCCGTGCCTTGCGGCGGCGGCTCCAGGATGCCGTCGCCAAATCCTTCCCTGGCGATCCGGCCGAAACACGGCCGGACCGGTTACGCGCGTGTCTTCAGGCGGCCTTGTCGGCGGCCATGAGGAACGTGCCCGCCGGCACCTTCTTCATCTCGTCGTAGTTGCCGTAGTCGCGCACCTTCTTGAAGGGCGCGTTCTCCACCGCGTTGTAGGAGCAGATATAGCCCCAGCGATATGTGTCGGAGCGGTTGGCGTCGGAGCGGTGCAGCAAATTGCCGTCGAACACCAGCACGTCGCCCGCCTCCATCTCCACATAGACATGCTCGAAGCGCTTCAGCGCGGCCTCCAGATGCTCCTGCTCGACATTGGTCTGGTCGTTCTCGCGGATGTGGTTGAGGCGGCCGAGCTTGTGCGTACCCTTCAGCACCTGCAGGCAGCCGTTCTCCTTCGTCGCCTTGTCGAGCGCCACGTAGATGCTCATCATCTCGGGGGCCAGGCAGCCGTAATTGTACCAGTAGCCGAAGTCCTGGTGCCATTCCCAGGCGCCGCCCTCGTTGGGCTGCTTCATGGTCATCTTGTGGCTGTAGAGATAGATCGGCTTGCCGATGGCGTCCTCGGCGAGGTCGACCATGCGCTCGTCGCGGGCGAGAAAGCCGTACTGGTCGTCTTCCGCCGTGTTCCACATCTTCAGGAGGGTGGTCTTGCCCTCCTTGTCGCCCTTCGCCATCACGGCGCCGGCCTTGCTCTCGGCCTCGAGTTGAGCGCGGGCCCGGTCGCGGAAGATCTGCACCTCCTCGGCGGACAGCAGCCCCTTGCGAATGATGTATCCGTCGCGAGCGTACAGCTCGGCTTCCTGCTTGCTCATCGCGAGCATCGGTCTCTCCCTGGCATGCACGGCCGGCTGGGTCCGAAAGGCACCGGCAGCATGGCCGCGGGCATCGGAATTCCCGGATTTCGACGCCGAACCGTCGAGGTCCTCAAACTCTCGAAGGTGACATTAGACGCGGCCCGCGCGCGGGGAAATGGACAAACGGGACAGCGTCTTTGTATAAAACGCGCATGCTGGAAAAGACCACTTTCCTGGAAAGCCTGCACTATGTTCCGGAGCCAGGCTGGACGCGCACGGCCTTCAGCGTGCTGCGCGCCGGCAAGGTCGCGGCCGCGCCCGACTACCGGGTCGCGCGCGCCGTCCATCCCGGCCAGGACGTCATCTACTGCCTGTCCGGCGGCGGCATGGTGGAGACGCTCGGGCAGCGCCTGGAGGTGCGCCCGGGTCAGCTCGCCTGGATCGCCAACGAGGCACCGCACGCGCATATGGCCGATCCGGCGGACCCGTGGACCGTGCTGTGGTTCCGGCTGGACGGTCCCGATCCGGCGGCGCTGCGCAGAAAGCTGTTCGGCGACGGCCCGCCCCGCGCCGCCCTCGCGGAAAGCGCCAATCCGGCGCCGTGGTTCGAACGGCTGTTCGCGGCGATGCGCGGCCGCGATGCCCGCCTCGACCTGCGGCTGAACCAGTTCGTCGCCGAGTTCCTGACCATGGTCGACCATGCGCTCGCCGGCACCGCCGCGCAGAACGTTCCGGCGCCGCTGGCGGCCGCGCTCGGCGCCATGCGCGCCGATCTCGGCCTGCCCTGGAACGCGTCCGACCTGTCGGCCGTGACCGGCCTCGGCCATTCGCAGACGCGGCGGCTGTTCAGGAAGCACCTGCGCACCGGCCCGCGCCAGTGGCTCATCCGGGAACGGCTCATGCACGCGCAGGCGCTGCTGGTCGAAAGCGACGCCCCCCTGGCCGAGATCGCCGAGCAATGCGGCTTCTGCGACGTCTATCACTTCGGCCGCGAGTTCAAGCGCTCGGTCGGCATCGCGCCGGCCGCCTGGCGGCGCAGCGAACTGGGGGCGCGGCCGAAAGCCCAGCCGGCGCAGAACGGCTACGGCAGGTCGTCGCCCTTGATGTCGGGAAACACGTAGGGCGTGTCGGTGTTCGAGTTGCACCGCCGGCGATCCGCCTCACCGTCGCTGGCACCCTTGTAGGCCCAGGCCCTGATGGCGAAATCGGGCGGAAAAGGGCGGTTCTGGGTGAGCGCCATCGATTTCAGGTCCTTGTCGCCCCGCATGATCGCCAGGCGCTTCTTCGAATCGTAGCCGTCGATGAAGGTGCGCATCTGCGAAACGGTCGCCTTGCCGGCGCAGACGTGGAAGCGCGACAGCATATAGTGCGCCGCGGCGGCGAGGTTGGAGTTCAGCGACGCGCCGGGAACGCGCCGCTGGTCCACCAGGATCGGCTTCCAGGCGACGAAATAGGCGCCGCAGCAGGAATTGGCCTCGCCCGCCAGCGCCGCCCATTCGGTGCCCTTTTCACCGCCGCGGATCGCGGCCGGCGCCTTGTTGATGGCGTCGTTTATGGCGTTCTGCACCCCGGTATCGTCCAGCCGGGTGCAGCCGAGAAACTCGCGGCCGTCATTGACCTGATCCGGCAGCAGGCCGAGATCGTAGATCTCCCGGTTGTCGATGACGCCGGCGGCGAACTCGATGCGCTGGAAGGACATGGTGTTGCCGAAGATCGCCAGCGCGTTGCGCAGCAGCAGCTCGCGATCGCTCTCGCTGAGCGCCGCCAGCGCCTTCAGCATGTCCGGCATGGCCAGCCGGCTGACGGCATGGACGACCGGCTTCCAGTCCTCGAAGACCAGCGCGGACTTGGCCTTGGCGACCGCGTCCCTGACGGCCTGCAGATCCTGCTCGCCCATGGTAGCCTCGATCGTTTCCAGGCTTCGACCGGCATGCGCGGGATGAACTATGAACCTGTCGCCGCCTGCCGGCAAGGGCGGAACGCCGTCGCCCGGCAGGGGTTATGCTTTCGACATGAAACTGTCATCCAACTGTTACATAGGCTCGTTATGGCCTCTCCACGACGCTGCTGAACAAGGCGTCTTAGCGAATTTTCGACAGGAGCAGGCCCAATGAAGAAAGCTATCCTCACAGCGTCGGCTGCGGTCCTGGCGCTTGCCGCCTCGGCCGGTTATGCCGCCGCCCGCGACCAGGTCCAGATCGCCGGTTCGTCGACCGTTCTGCCCTACGCCAAGATCGTCGCCGAGTCCTTCGGCGAGACCTTCACCGAGTTCAAGACCCCCGTCGTCGAGTCCGGCGGCTCGGGCGCCGGCATCAAGGAATTCTGCAAGGGCGTCGGCGAGAACACCATCGATATCGCCAACTCCTCGCGCAAGATGAAGGAGGACGAGCTGAAGTCCTGCGTCGACGCCGGCGTCAAGGAAGTCCAGGAAGTCAAGATCGGCTATGACGGCATCGTCTTCGCCACCGACATCAAGGGTCCGGACTGGGCGCTGACCCCGGCCGACCTCTACAAGGCGCTCGCCGCCCAGCTGGTCGTCGACGGCAAGCTCGTCGCCAACCCGAACACCAAGTGGAACCAGGTCAATCCGGCGCTGCCGGACTGGGACATCGCCGCCTACATCCCCGGCGAGAAGCACGGCACCCGCGAAGTCTTCGAGGAGAAGCTGATGGCGGCCGGCTGCGACAAGGAGGCCGTCAAGGCCGCCGGCGTCGGCGAGAAGGAAGTGACCAAGGCCTGCGTCGCGGTCCGCAAGGACGGCAAGGCGGTCGATATCGACGGCGACTACACCGAGACGCTCGCCCGCATCGACTCGAACAAGACCGGCGTCGGCGTGTTCGGCCTGTCCTTCTACGAGAACAACGCCGACAAGCTGAAGGTCGCGACGGTCTCCGGCGTGACGCCTTCGACCGAAACCATCGCCTCGGGCGAGTATCCGGTCTCCCGTCCGCTGTTCTTCTATGTGAAGAAGGCGCATCTCGGCGTCGTGCCGGGCCTGAAGGAATATGTCGAGTTCTTCCTCGACGACCAGATGGTCGGCCCGGAAGGCCCACTCGCCGAATACGGCCTCGTCGCCGCTCCGGACGGCGAGCGTCAGGAACAGCGCGACGCCTTCACTGCCGGCAAGTCCATGTAATATCCGATGTCGCCGCGCGGCCCGGCCGCGCGGCGACACTCTTTTTTCAGGTTCGAGATCGTAAGCGCCCGGGGTTTCCGCTGATGCCGATGATCTATTTTCTCGCCATCGTCCTTGCGATCGGCGTGGCCGCCTACATCATCGGCCGAGGGCGCGCCGCCGCGCAGACCGGCGGGGCTCAGAAGCAGCATTCCCGGCCGCACTATCACGGCTGGTGGGCATTCATGCTCGCCGCCCTGCCGGCGCTGCTGCTGATCATCGTGTGGAGCGTCGGCTCCTCGCTCTATATGGAGCGCCACGTCGAAGCGCAGCTGCCCGAGCAGACCGCCGACAGCCCGATCGCCAGCCGCTCGCTGGCGCTGGGCATGGTCAAGAGTCTCGCCAACGCATTGCGTCGGCTCGACGCCCAGGCGCTCGACAACCTGCCTGCGACCTTTGCCGAACTGCAGCCGGCGCTCGCCGCCAAGGGCGCGGCGCTCGCACCCGACACGCAGGACTACATGATCCCGATCGCCACCGAGGCGAACAGCACCAGCGACACGCTGCGGCTGACCGGCGGCGTCCTGGCGTTGGCGCTGGCGCTCGGCGGCGCCGCCCTCGGCATCCGCTCGATCCAGCCGCGGGCCAGGGCGCGCAACAATGTCGAGCGCGTCGTGCTGTGGGGCCTGCTCGGCTCGTCGATGATCGCCATCCTGACCACCGTCGGCATCGTGCTGTCGATGCTGTTCGAGACCTTCCATTTCTTCTCCGTCGTGCCGCCCGCAGGCTTCTTCTTCGGCACGGTGTGGGACCCGCGCTTCGCCGCCGCCGGCGCCACCGACTCGGCCGGCCAGTTCGGCCTGATCCCGCTGCTCGCCGGCACGCTCTACATCGCGCTCGTGGCGCTGCTTGTCGCCGTTCCGGTCGGCCTGATGTCGGCCGTCTACATGGCCGAATACGCCTCGCGCAGCGTGCGTTCCGTGGTCAAGCCGGCGCTCGAACTGCTCGCCGGCATCCCGACCATCGTCTACGGCATCTTCGCGCTGGTGACGCTCGGGCCGTTCCTGCGCGACCTCAGCGCGGCACTCGCCGGCGGCTCGCCCTTCATCCAGGCGCAGTCGATCTTCACCGCCGGCTTCGTCATGGGCATCATGCTGATCCCGGTCGTGTCGTCGCTCTCCGACGACATCATCACCGCGGTGCCGCGCGCCATGCGCGACGGCTCGCTCGGGCTCGGCGCGACGCGCTCCGAGACGATCAAGCGGGTCATCCTGCCGGCGGCGCTGCCCGGCATCGTCGGCGCCATCCTGCTCACCGCCTCGCGCGCCATCGGCGAGACGATGATCGTGGTGCTTGCGGCTGGCGTCGCCGCCAACCTGACCCTCAACCCGTTCGAGGCGATGACGACGATCACGGTCAAGATCGTCAACCAGCTCACCGGCGACCTCGAATTCAACTCGCCGCAGACGCTGGTCGCCTTCGCGCTCGGCATCACGCTGTTCGCCGTCACGCTCGTCATGAACATCGTCGCGCTCTACATCGTGCGCAAATACCGGGAGCAGTACGAATGACCGACGCAGCGATCGGCAGCCTCCCCATCGCCTCGGCGCCGCCGCGCCGCGACATCGGGCTCAGGCGGCGCTATGCCGCCGAGCGGCGCTTCCGCTGGTACGGCTTGGCGGCGATCTCGGTCGGCCTGATCTTCCTGGTGGTGATGCTCGCCTCGATCATCGGCAAGGGCTACACCTCCTTCCTCCAGACCTCGATCCTGCTGCCGATCACCTTCGACGCGCAGGTCATCGACCCGCAGGACAGGCGCGACACCGATCCGAGCGTGCTGGTGAAGGCCAACTATCCGCAGCTTGCCCGCGACGCGCTGGCCCAGAAGCTGGGAATCTCGCTCGACGACAAGCCGCAGATCGCGGCCTTGCGGGGGTTCGTTTCCGACGGCGTGCGCACGCAGCTTCGCGACATGGTCGTCGCCGATCCGTCCCTCATCGGCACGACGCGCGACGTCTGGGTGCTCGCCGGCGCCAATCTCGACTCCGCCTTCAAGGGTCAGATCGACCTCGAAGTCGCCGAGGGCAACCGCAAGGTCTCCGACCGGCAGATCGGCTGGATGGACCAGCTGCGCGCCGAAGGGGCGATGGCCGGCAAGTTCAACACCGGCCTGTTCACCTACGGCGCCTCGAGCCGGCCCGAGACCTCCGGCATGGGTGTCGCGATCATCGGCTCGCTCTACATGATGGCGATCGTGCTGCTGCTGGCGCTGCCGATCGGCGTCGCCGCCTCGATCTACCTCGAGGAATTCGCCAAGAAGACGCGGCTCACCGACATCATCGAGGTCAACATCAACAACCTGGCCGCGGTCCCGTCGATCGTGTTCGGCCTGCTCGGCCTCGCCGTCTTCATCAACTTCCTCGGCCTGCCGCGCTCGGCTGCCCTGGTCGGCGGCCTGGTGCTGACGCTGATGACGCTGCCCACCATCATCATCGCGACGCGCGCCGCGCTGGCCGCGGTGCCGCCGTCGATCCGCTCGGCCGCGCTCGGGCTCGGCGCCTCCAAGACGCAGACCGTGTTCCAGCACGTGCTGCCGCTGGCCACGCCCGGCATCCTGACGGGCACGATCATCGGGCTCGCCCGCGCGCTCGGCGAGACCGCGCCGCTGCTGCTGATCGGCATGGTGGCCTTCGTCGCCGACTATCCGAAGACGCCGCTCGATCCGGCCACGGCGCTGCCGGTGCAGATCTACATGTGGGCGAACGAGGCCGAACGCGCCTTCGTCGAGCGCATGTCCGGCGCCATCATCATCCTGCTGGTGTTCCTCATGGCGATGAACATCACCGCAATCGTGCTGCGCCGGCGATTCGAAAGACGCTGGTAGACGGGGGCAGATATCATGAACATCATGAGCCAAGAGAAACTCGAAGAGGCGGTGAGCGGCGGTATGACTGCGAAGCCCAACGAAGTGATCAAGATGCAGGGCCGCAAGGTCGGCGTCTTCTACGGCGACAAGCAGGCGCTGTTCGACGTCGACCTCGACGTCCGGCAGAACCAGGTGACGGCGCTGATCGGCCCGTCGGGCTGCGGCAAGTCGACCTTCCTGCGCTGCCTCAACCGCATGAACGACACCATCGACTCGGCCCGCGTGACTGGCAAGATCACGCTTGACGGTGAGGACGTCTACGACCCGAAGATCGACGTGGTCGAGCTGCGCGCCCGCGTCGGCATGGTGTTCCAGAAGCCCAACCCGTTCCCCAAGTCGATCTACGAGAACGTCGCCTACGGACCGAAGATCCACGGGCTCGCCAAGAACAAGTCCGAACTGGACCAGATCGTCGAGTCGAGCCTCAAGAAGGCGGCGCTGTGGAACGAGGCCAAGGACCGGTTGAACGAGCCCGGCACCGGGCTTTCCGGCGGCCAGCAGCAGCGCCTGTGCATCGCCCGCGCCATCGCCGTGTCGCCGGAAGTGATCCTGATGGACGAGCCGTGCTCGGCGCTCGACCCGATCGCCACGGCCAAGGTCGAGGAGCTCATCGACGAGCTCAAGCAGAACTACACCATCGTCATCGTGACCCATTCCATGCAGCAGGCGGCGCGCGTGTCGCAGCGCACCGCCATGTTCCATCTGGGCTATCTCGTCGAGGAGGGGGCGACCGACAAGATGTTCACCAATCCCGACGACAAGCGCACGCAGGACTACATCACCGGCCGCTTCGGCTGAGTGGGTATTGAGGAAAGCTGCAATGGGCGAACATACCGTCTCCTCCTTCGACCAGGATCTCGAGCACATCGACAAGCTGATCCGCGAGATGTCGGACCTGGCGGCCTCGATGGTCCGCGATGCGATCCGCGCGCTGCTCCATACCGACGCGGCGGCGGCGCAGCGCATCATCTCGGAAGACGCCGTGATGGACGCCAAGCAGCGCGAGATCGACGACAGCGCCATCACGCTGATCGCCAAGCGCCAGCCGATGGCGCAGGACCTGCGCGCCGTGCTCGGCGCCATCCGCATGGCCGGCGACCTGGAGCGCATCGGCGACCTCGCCAAGAACGTCGCCAAGCGCGTCGGCGCGGTCGGCGAGGGCTCGACGCCGCGCGGCCTGTCGCACGGCATCGACGACATGGCGACGCTGGTGCTGGCGCAGATCAAGGGCGTGATCGCCGCCTATGCGGCGCGCAAGCCCGAGGACCTGCGGACGCTTCGCGTCGACGACGAGAAGATCGACCTCAAATACACCTCGGTGTTCCGCGAGCTCCTCACCTACATGATGGAGGATCCGCGCAACATCACCGCCTGCACGCATCTCCTGTTCTGCGCCAAGAATCTCGAGCGCATCGGCGACCATATGACCAACATCGCCGAGAACGCCTATTATGTGCTGACCGGCTCGCAGCTTCCGGCCAACCGGCCGAAGCAGGACGAGACGGCGACGACCGTGCTGGCCGAGTAGAAGCGAGGCGCGATGATCGCTCCAAAAATCATGGTGGTTGAGGACGAGGAGCCGCTGGGCGTGCTCCTGCGCTACAACCTGGAGACCGAAGGCTACCAGGTCGAGGTCGTCGCGCGCGGCGACGAGGCCGAGATCCGGCTGCAGGAGAACGTGCCGGACCTGCTGGTGCTCGACTGGATGCTGCCGGCGCTCTCCGGCATCGAGCTGTGCCGGCGGCTGAGGATGCGGCCGGAGACCGAGCGCCTGCCGATCATCATGCTGACGGCGCGCGGCGAGGAGAGCGACCGGGTCCGCGGCCTGGCCACCGGCGCCGACGATTACCTGGTCAAGCCGTTCTCGACGCCGGAATTCGTGGCGCGGGTGAAGGCGCTGCTGCGGCGCGCCAAGCCGGAGGTGCTGTCCTCCGTGCTCAAGGTCGGCGACATCGTGCTCGACCGCGAATCGCATCGCGTCTACCGCAAGAAAAGCGAGATCAGGCTCGGCCCGACCGAGTTCCGCCTGCTCGAATTCATGATGCGGCATCCCGGCCGGGTGTTTTCGCGCGGACAGCTCCTCGACAACGTCTGGGGCGAGACGATCTATATCGACGAGCGCACGGTCGACGTGCATGTCGGACGGCTGCGCAAGGCGGTGAACAACGGACGGATGCCGGACGTCATCCGCACCGTGCGCGGCGCCGGCTACGCCATCAGCGACGAATAGCCCCCCAACGAACCGCTCGCGCAATCGTTAGTATTTTGTTATCCACAATTCGCTAAACTTGTGCGTGTGATGTGGGGGCACACATGCAGACACTTTCAAAGCACCGGAACATTGCCGAGATGGACGCCTTCATCGAGGCGCAGGGCGGCATCAAGACCAAGCTCGTCGACCGGCGGGCGATCTACGAATCGGTCTCCTATCTGAGGAGCCACGGCTTCGACGCCGAAGAGGTCCAGCTCTGCCTGGTGCGCTATTTCTACGTCGATCTCGACCTGCTCAACGAGGCGCTGACCGAGCATTGAGGCTCGCGGTCAGCCGACCTCCGGTTTTCCGAACACCGTTTCGAGAAATTCCGCCAGCCAGCGCTTGAGGTGCATGTCCCAGATCATGCGGCCGCCGAGATGGTCGCGGCCGGGCTGCGCGCCCGGCAGCTCGAAGCGGTGCGCGCCGCGCACCACCCAGCGGTGCATCATCACCCGCGTCAGCTCGGCATGGAACTGGATGCCCCAGGCGTTGTCGCCGTAGCGGAAGGCCTGGTTGGGATAGTGCTCGGCGGTGGCCAGCAGCGAGGCGCCGGAAGGCAGCGAAAAGCCCTCGCGGTGGAACTGGTAGACCATCTCCGGCCAGTGCATCAGTTTCCTGCCGTCGTCGGTGGCCTTGAGCGGATACCAGCCGATCTCGACCAGCCCGTCGCGGTGGCCTTCGACCTTGCCGCCGAGATGGTTGACCAGCATCTGCGCGCCGAGGCAGATGCCGAGAAAGGGACGGTTCTCCTTCAGCGGCACGGCCAGCCAGTCGGTCTCGCGCCTGACGAAATCCTCGGGATCGTTGGCACTCATCGGCCCGCCGAAGACAACGGCGCCGGCATGGTGGACAAGCGTCTCCGGCAGCGCGTCGCCGAGCGGCGGCCGCCGGACGTCGAGTTCGAACCCCGCCTCGATCAGCATGTGGCCGACCCGCCCGGGGCTGGATGTTTCCTGATGCAGCACGACGAGGACGCGCGGTCGACCGGCGTCCGCCCCCAGCCTACTCATTCGATGGCGTGCCCTTGGCTCCTGGAACCCTGCGTGCCGCGTCCTGCCGCGCCAGGACGCGGTCGCGGCCGTCGACGCCGAGCAGTTCCGCCACCCGCCACAGCGTGTTGTCCTCGAGCTCGTGCAGCACGCCGTCGGCATAGACGACGTCCCACATCAGCCGGATGAAAGCGATGCGGCCCTCGTCGTCGAGATGCCGGTTAAGCACGCTGGTGAAGGCGTAGAGGTCGATCGCCTCGTGCTCGGCGTTCTCGCCGGCATTGACGAGATCGTCGAGCTCGCGCCCGCCAATGTGGTAGGTTTCGCCGAGCAGCTGCTTGATGCGGTCCCACTCGGCGTCCTGGCGCACGCCGTCCGCATCCATCACATGATACATCAGCGCCGCCGCGGCGACCCGCGGATCGTCGCCGCGCGCGGCGGTGCCGCCGTTGCGCGGCAGCTCCTTGAGGAAGGAGATCATGCGTTCGAGCATCGAGGGGTCACTCATCAGAACAGGCTGAAGCGCCGCCGGGGCTTGGCGGCCTCGTCAGGGTCGACGCCGGGATCGTCCGGCAAGGGCGGCTGCGTCGGTTCGCTTTCATCATCGACAAATGTGGTGTCTGCAAACGCCGGTGCAACCACGCCGGCGACGGCAGCCGGCTTCGCGGGCTGCGGCTCGGCCGGCTTGCGGTCGTTCGCCGGTTCCGGGGCGGGCGGCGGCACCGATTTCGGCGGCGCCGGCTCGGCCTGGACCTCGACCACCGGCCCGGGCGCGGGAACCGGAGCGGGCGCCTCCAGCACCGGCGGCTCGACCGGAGCGACCGGCGCTTTCTCTTCCTCGATCAGCGTGCCCAGCCGCTCGACCGGCACCCGCCACTCGAAGGCGTCGAGCCGTCCGCTGACCGGCGAGAACGGCGCCCATTTATCGGTCTCGAAGCCGTCGGCCACCCAGGCGGGATCGCGCGGCGCGCGCACCGCCCTGGCGAGCAGCTGGCGCACCTTGCCGACGTCGCCGGTCTCGGCTTCCTCGATATCGGCGAGCAGCAGCCACGCACCCTCGCGCGGCTGCATGCGGATCGCCGCCTCGGCTTCCTTGCGCGCCAGCCGGTAGTCGGCCGCGTCGAGGGCGGCGCGGGCGACGGCGAGCGAGGATTCGGGATGGTTCTGCCTGAGCGACTGCAGCCGCCTGGCGCGCGTCAGACGGTCGGCGACGGCGTCGCCGTGGCGGGCATGCACGTAGAGATCGGCGACGTCCGGATGCGGCTCGGCCTTCCAGGCAGCCTCGAGGATCTTCGCACCTTTGCGCGTGTCGTCACCGCGGAACAGCGCCCGCGCCGCGACGAGCGCCGCCGGCACGAAATCCGGCCGCAGCCGGTTGGCCTCCAGCGCCGCCGTCTTGGCATGCGGGAAATCGACGTCGAACAGCGCCGTCGCCTTGGCGGTGAGCAGCACGGAGCGGCGGCGGTTGGCGGCGTCGCGCTCGATCTGGTGCGTCGCCTTCTGCGCGTCGACGATCTTCAGCGCGCCGTCCCAGTCGCCGCTGACGATCTTCTCCTCGATCGTCGAATCCGCCGCCCAGCCGAGCTGCGGCGCGATATCGGCGGCGCGGCCGGCATAGTGGCGCGCCGCGGCGCGGTCGCCCAGCCGTTCAGCCTCCAGATAGAGCCCGCGCAGGCCGAGCAACCGCATCTCCGGATCGTCCAGCATCGCCTCGAACTTGTCGCGGGCGCCGTCATGGTCGCCCTCCAGCAGCGCCGCCTGCGCGTCGAGAAGCCGGATCAGCGGCTCCTGGTCGGAGCGGATCAGCTTGGCGGCTTCCTTGTTCTTCTTGCGGGCGAGCGCGGCGTCGCCCGCGCCGGCGGCGATCATGCCGGTCGACAATGCCTGATAACCGCGGTCGCGGCGGCGCACGCGAAAATAGCGGGCGACGGTGTAAGGGCTGTTCCAGATCGACTTCACCAGCCACCAGGCGATCATCACGGCGGCGACGATCGCCACCACGCCGACCGCGGCCGCCATCAGGCTGACCGTGTAGCGGTAGCCCTGGAAGGTGACGACCATGTCGCCCGGCCGGTCGGCCAGCCAGGCGAAGCCGAGGCCGAGCAGGAAGACGACGAGGAGGAAGAACAGGATGCGGATCATGCCGTCCTCACGCCTTCATCGCGCCGGCGATGGCCTGGTCGACCAGCTTCTCGACGTCGCGCCGCGCCTTGAGCTTGTCGCCGAACCCGCCGGCCGCCGCCTTGGCGGCGTCGGGCAGCGAATCGTATTCGGCGATCGCCTTGTCGAGGTCGCCCGCCGTCAGCGCCGCTTCCATGCGCGCCACGATCTCCGGCACGCCCGCGCCCTCGACCGCGCCGACCGGCCGCACGGTGACCAGCGATTCGGCGCTCTGCATCAGGCGGTCGACGATGCCGGCGTCGGGATCGACGGGTTTCGCGGCGGCGATCATGGCTGTGGCGGCCGGCTCGAGCTCGGCCAGCAGCGCCTCGCGGGTCGACACGCCTTTCTCGGCATGCGCGCGCAGCGCCGCCAGCTCCGGCGCGGCCGGAAAGATCGCCGCGAACGTCTCCAGTTCGGCCGCGAAGGGCGCACCACGGTCCACCGCCGCCTTCAGGGCGGCAGTGGCGATGGCGAGCGCGATCTTCGGCTGCTGCGCCTGCGCATCCACCCGTCCGGCCAGGCTGCCGACCGTCTGCTCGAGCGCGGCAAGCCGGTCGCCGGCCTCCGCGGCCGAGTCGTTCTCGGTTCTCGCCAGCGCCTCGACGGCGGCAACCCGCTCGCCGAGCGCGCTCAGGTCGGCCGCATCCGGCGCCTGGCCGAGCGCGGCGATATCGGCCTCGATTTGCTTGATCCTGTCGTCCAGCCCCTGAAGCGCCGCGGCATCGCCGGAGCCGGCGGCGGGAGCGGCCTCGCGCAGCGCCGCGACGTCCGCCTTGAGCGTGTCGAGCGCCGAGGACAGGCCATCGACGCGGGCGGCGAGGTCGCCGGCTCCGGCATCGCTGCGGACGGCCGCGATCTCCTGTCGCAGGCTTTCGATCTCGGCATTCGCCTGCGGGCTGCTGCCCGGCGAGGCATGCGGTGCGCCAAGCAGTCCGGCATATTGCAAACCTCCGGCGGCGGCCAGCGCCACGACCGCGCCGATCACGCCGGCGGCGATGCGCGAAAAGCCGTCACTGCGCGGGGGCAGCTGTGGCGGCGCGGCCGCATCGTCGCGCGAGGCAGGCGATTCGGCCCGGCCCGGCTGCGGCTGCCGCTCTTCCGCTTCATCGAACCGGTAGCCGGCGGGTTCGCGTACCGGTTCGCCCGGCTGGTATTCCTGGTCGGGTTGCGGGGCTGTGCCTGTCTCGGTCGCCGGCTCGGATTCATTCGACACGGGGTCGTTCGGTACATCGTCCGACCTGGCTTCCGTCCCGGCGGCTGGAATTTCGTCCGCGCCAGGTGCGGTCGCGTCGGTACCCTGTGCGGTCGCGTCGGTACCCTGTGCGGTCGCGTCGGCGGAATCTTCGGCGGCGACCCGCGCCTCCGAGGGCGATTCCGGAGCACCAGGGATCGAATCGGCCGCGGCCGGCGACACGGTCTCCGTCTCGGACACACGCGAGACATCGGCCGGATCGAGCTCGATGGTCAGCGGCTCGCGCTGCGTCTTCGAGTGCCGGGTCCTCGGCGTCTTGACCATGCCTGGCCTCCGTTTCGTTCGTCCTGGCACCGGCGCGCCGGCCACCTTCAGGATACCTACCACACCAGCCTGCCCTGAAAAGGGGCGCGGGCATGACGGGGCGATCGGCCTCAGACGGCAGGCGGCCCGAGCAGCCGCAACAGCGCTGCCTCGCTGGGTTCCGCCGCGATGCGGATGCGGGCGCCGAAGACGTCGGCGAGCCGCTCGGCGACCCGCTGCGACAGGCATAGAAATTCCGCCGCCGCGAGCATCCGCACCGCTTCCGGCGGCCAGGAGAGTTCGAGAAAGCGGCCGGCAGCCTTGGCGGAATAAAGCAGCACAGCGTCGATCGGTTCCGCACCGACGGCCGTGGCGAGCTGGTCGCGCTCGTAGCCGATCGTGCGCGTGTCGTAGGTTTCCAGCGGATAAACGGCGATGCCGGCCTCCGCCAGCCGCGCCTCGAAACCGCTCATCCGTACCCGCCCGCACAGATAGACCAGGCGGGCGCCGTGCCGGACGCGGCGCATCACCAGCCCCGCCAGCGCGTCGGCATCGCCGTCCCCCGTCTCCACGGCGGCGAAACCGAGCGCCCGCGCCTGCTTCGCCGTCCGCTCGCCGACGGCGAAGCATTTTTTGGCTTTGAGGGCTTCGATCAATCCCGCGGGCGCATGCCGCAGCGCGTTGGCGCTGGTGACGGCGACGGCGTCGATATCCCCCGGCGGGGATTGCAGCTCGACTGGAAGCGCGACGGTTTCGGTCAGCGGCAGCCGCACCGGGACGAATCCGCGTTCGGCCAGCCGCGCGGCAGTGCGCGTAGCGCCCGGCTCGGGCCGCGTCACCAGGACGCGCGCGGCCATTCAGCTCCAGCCTTCGAAGAAGCGGGGGCCGGCCTTGGCGCGCACCGTTTCGCCGGCACGACGGCCGAGCGATGCCGCGTCGCCGGCGCGTCCCTCGATCGTCACGTCATGGGCGTTCTGCCCGTCCGGCGACAGAATCAGGCCGCCGAATCGCAGGCGGCCGCCATCCACGACCGCATGGCCGGCGATCGGTGTGCGGCAGGAGCCGTCGAGCGCCGCCAGGAAGGCGCGCTCGCAGGCCAGCGCCAGTGCCGTGTCGCGGTGGTCGAGCGGTTCCAGCAGCCTTGCGATTCGCTCGTCGCCGATGCGGCTCTCGATGCAGATCGCTCCCTGGCCGGGCGCCGGCGGGAAGACGTCGAGCGGCATCAGGTCGGTGATGACGTCGGCCATGCCCAGCCGCCTGAGTCCGGCGCAGGCGAGCATCGTGCCGGCGACCTGACCCTCCTCCAGCTTGCGCAGCCTGGTCTGCACATTGCCGCGGAAGGTGACCACGGAAATGTCCGGCCGCATGCGCCGGATCAGCGCCTGGCGCCGCAGCGAGGACGACCCCACCGTCGCGCCGTGCGGCAATCCTCGGATCGTCGGGGCCGCCCTGCCGATGAAGGCGTCGCGGACGTCCTCGCGCGGCAGGAAGGCCGAGAGCTCAAGCCCGTCGGGCAGTTGCGTCGGCATGTCCTTGGAGGAATGCACGGCGATGTCGATGCGGCGGTCGAGCAGCGCCTCCTCGATCTCCTTGGTGAACAGGCCCTTGCCGCCGGCCTCCGACAGCGGCCGGTCCTGGATGCGGTCGCCGCTGGTCGAGATCACCTCGATGGCGAAGGCCTCTTCCGGCAGGCCATGGGCGGCCATCAGCCGGGCGCGCGCCTCATGCGCCTGGGCGAGCGCCAGGGGGCTTCCGCGGGTTCCGATGGTGAGCGTCGCTGTTTGCATCCTGCCCGGTCCGTGATAGGCAGCCCGGCGGAGATGCCCGGCCGGGCCCCTCCTAACGGGGAAATCCCCGATGGACAATCTTGGACCATCTTAAGGCATGATCCGCGTCCTGGGCATAGAGACCAGTTGCGACGAAACAGCCGCGAGCGTCGTAGCGCTCGCCGATGACGGCCGGCCGCAGATCCTGTCGAATGCCGTGCTCAGCCAGATCGAGGAGCATGCCGCGTTCGGCGGGGTGGTGCCGGAGATCGCAGCGCGAGCGCACGTGGAGGCGCTGGACGGGCTGATCGAGGCCGCGCTCGCCGACGCCGGCACGACGCTTGCCGATGTCGACGCGGTGGCGGCGACCGCCGGGCCGGGGCTGGTCGGCGGGCTGATCGTCGGGCTGATGACGGCCAAGGCGATCGCCGCCGCGGCGGGCAAACCGCTGCTCGCCGTCAACCATCTCGAGGGCCACGCGCTGACGCCGCGGCTGACCGACGGCCTGCCTTTCCCCTACCTGCTGCTGCTCGTCTCCGGCGGCCATACGCAGATCGTGCTGGTGCGCGGCGTCGGCGACTACCAGCGCTGGGCGACCACCATCGACGACGCGCTCGGAGAAGCCTTCGACAAGACGGCGAAGATGCTCGGCCTACCCTATCCCGGCGGCCCGAACGTCGAGAAGGCGGCGAGGGCCGGGGATGCCGCCCGCTTCGCCTTCCCGCGTCCGATGAAGGGCGAGGCGCGGCCGGATTTTTCGTTCTCGGGCCTGAAGACCGCTGTCCGGCAGGCCGCGACCGCCATCGCGCCGCTCAGCGAGCAGGACGTCGCCGACATATGCGCGTCGTTCCAGGCGGCCGTCACCGACGCGCTCGCCGACCGGGTGTCGCGGGCGCTGGAGCGGTTCCGCGCCGAATACCCGGACGCGGCGGGGCCGGCGCTGGTGGTGGCGGGCGGCGTGGCGGCCAACCGGCTGGTGCGCTCGACCCTGGAAAAGCTCTGCGCCGACAACGGCTTCGGTTTCGTCGCGCCGCCCTTGGCGCTGTGCACCGACAATGCGGCGATGATCGCCTGGGCGGGCATCGAACGGCTGCGCGCCGGGCTCGCGCAAGCCGACGGCATGGATTTTTCGCCGCGCTCGCGCTGGCCGCTCGACAGCGTGTCGGCACCGGTCGTCGGCTCCGGCCGCCGGGGCGCCAAGGCATGAGCCGCGTTTGCGTGCTCGGCGGCGGTGCCTGGGGCACGGCGCTTGCTCTTACGGCACTACGTGCCGGCCGTCAGGTGTCGCTGTGGGCGCGCGAACCGCAGGCTGCCGAGGCGATCGCCATGGGCAGCAATCCGCGCTACCTGCCGGACCTCGCCTTCGAGGCCGGGATAAGGGCCACGACCGACATTGCGACAGCACTCGCCGGCGCCGAAACCGTACTCGTCGTCGTGCCGGCACAGGCATTGCGCGACACCCTGGCGTCGGCCGGGCCGCATCTTCCCGCCGGCGCGCCGCTGGTGCTGTGCGCCAAAGGCATCGAGAGCGGAACCGGCAGGCTGCTGTCCGAGATCGCCGCGGAAGCCTGCCCGGGCAGCAGCACCGCGACCCTGTCCGGCCCGAGCTTCGCGACCGACGTGGCGCGCGCCATGCCGACAGCCGTCGTGGTCGCGGCAAGGGATGAGGCGCTCGCCGCCGACCTCGCCGCGCTGCTGTCGACGCCGACCTTCCGCTGCTATTCGACCGGCGACCAGACCGGCGTCGAGATCGGCGGCGCGCTGAAGAACGTGCTGGCGATCGCAGCCGGCGCGGCGCAGGGCGCCGGGCTCGGCGCCAGCGCGCAGGCCGCTCTGGTGACGCGCGGCTTCGTCGAGCTGCGGCGCATCGGCATTGCCTTCGGTGCGCAGCCGGAGACGCTGATGGGCCTGTCGGGACTGGGTGACTTGGTGCTGACCTGCGCGTCGGCGCAATCGCGCAACTTCGCTTACGGGTTGGCATTGGGACGCGGCGAGCCGCTGGCTGGCCGGCCGCTCGCCGAAGGCGTGGCGACGGCGGGCATCGCGGTGCGCATCGCCGCCCAGAAGGGCGTCGACGCGCCGATCATCGCCGCGACGGCAAGAATCCTGGCGGGAAAACTGACGATTTCGCAGGCGGTCGAAAGCCTGATGTCGCGGCCGCTGAAGGCGGAGGCCGACTGAAATGAACTCCGTGGCCTTTCCCGCCGACCGCGCCTTGCATTAGAAAGCATCGAACGAGGAGCAATCCATGATTTTCGTCTTCACCTGCAAGGACAAGCCCGGCCACCTCCAGACGCGGATGGACAACCGCCCGCCCCATGTCGAATACCTTAACAAGCTCAATGCCGAGGGCACGCTGAAGTTCGCCGGCCCCTTCCTCGACGGCGACGGCAAGCCATGCGGCAGCCTGGTCGCCGTCGAGGCGGCGGACCTTGCCGCGGCGGAGGCGATCGCCGCGGGCGATCCCTACGCCAAGGCCGGCCTGTTCGAATCCGTCGACATCCGGCCGTGGAACTGGGTGTTCAACAATCCGGCCGCCTGAGCGCCGCGGATCTGAGACGAGGGGAAGCACCGTGCAGTACTGGCTCTTCAAATCCGAACCGAGCGCCTTTTCGTGGGACATGCTCAAGTCCAAGGGCAAGGCCGGCCAGGAATGGGACGGCGTGCGCAATTACCAGGCGCGCAACAACATGCGCGCCATGCAAATCGGCGACCTCGGCTTCTTCTATCACTCGAACGAGGGCCTCGCGGTGGTCGGCATCGCCGAGGTGTGCAAGCTGGCGCATCCCGACTCGACCACCGACGACCCGCGCTGGGAATGCGTCGACATCCGCGCCGTCAGGGATGTGCCGAAGCCGGTGACGCTGGACGACTGCAGGGCCAATCCGAAGCTCGCCAAGATGGTGCTGGTCAACAATTCGCGGCTGTCCGTGCAGCCGGTGCAGCCGGACGAATGGCGCGAGATCTGCCGCGTCGGCGGGGTCGACCCCGCGCCGTGACCGGGTCGCCGGCGGCACGTCCGCGCGTCGGCGACAGGACGCCGTTCATCCGCGCCAACACGGCGCTGATGGCGCCGCCGCATGTGCCGGAGATCCGGCTCCATCTCGCCGACGAGGCGCACGACCTCTGGCACCGCACCGAGGACGAGCTGCAGCAGATCGGCCTGCAGCCGCCCTTCTGGGCGTTCGCCTGGGCCGGCGGGCAGGGCCTCGCCCGCCATGTGCTCGATCATCCGGAAATCGTGCGCAGCCTCTCCGTCCTCGATTTCGCCACGGGCTCCGGCCTGGTCGCCATAGCCGCGGCTAAGGCCGGCGCGGGACGGGTGCTCGCCGCCGATATCGATCCCTTCTGCGAGGCCGCGATCGCGCTGAACGCCGAGGCCAACGACGTACGGATCGTGTTCTCGGCGGAGGACCTGGTCGGGCGCGACGAGGGCTGGGACGTCGTGCTCGCCGGCGACGTCTTCTACGACCGCGCCTTCGCCGACCGGCTGAAACCGTGGTTCTCGGCACTCGCCGCGCGCGGGGCGACGGTGCTGGTCGGCGATCCCGGCCGCGCCTACCTGCCGAAGCAGCGGCTGGAAAAGCTCGCCGTCTACGAGGTGCCGGTCACCCGGGCGCTGGAGGATGCGGAGGTGAAGCGCACCACGGTGTGGCGGTTCGGCTGACGCTGCTCAGATCACGTTCAGCTCGCGGAACGGCCTGCCCGCCGCGATCCGCTCGTAGCCGAAGGCGGAGCAGTCGACCGTGCGGTAGCCGCCATGCACGACCAGCTCGGCCAGCGCCCTGCCGACGGCCGGCGCCTGCTGCAGGCCGTGGCCGGAGAAGCCGTTGGCGAACAGGAAATTGCCGATCTCCGGATGCCGCCCGACCACGCCGTTCTGGTCGAGCGTGTTGTAGTCGTAGTGGCCGGCCCAGGCGCGCGTCGGCTTGATCGCCTCGAAAGCAGGGATGCGGGTGGCGAGCACCGGCCAGATCACTTCTTCGAAGAGCGGCCAGTCCGGATCGAAGTCGGCCGGATCGGCCGATCCCTCGTTCTCCTCGGATTCGGCGCCGCCGGTGATGTAGACCGCGCCTTCCGGCCGCACATAGATGCCGGACGGGTCGACCAGCAGCGGCATGTCGTCGAATTTTTCGCGCGCCTCGAAGACGAAGACGCTGCGCTTGCGCGGCTCGACCGGCAGCGCGATGCCGGCCATTTCCGCCACCCTGCCGGCGTTCGGGCCGGCGGCGTTGACGACGATGCCGGCTTCGAGCCGTTCGCCGTTGTCCAGGGTGACGGCCGTCACCCGCGCGCCGTCGCGCTCGATCCCGGCGACCGAGGCGGTGACAAGGTCGACGTTCTTCGTCCGCACCGCCTTGCGGAACAGCATCAGCAGCGCGTGCGCGTCGAACCAGCCCTCACCGCTGCGGCCATAGGCACCGGCGGCGACACCCTCGGTCGACAGCCAGGCGAAGCGGCGGGACAGCGCGGCGGCGTCCTCCAGCAGGATGTCGGCGCCCTCCGCGGCCTGTACCGTGTGATTGGCCTTGAGCACCGGCAGCCCGTCTTCGCTGGCGAGGATGAGATAGCCTTTCTCGCGAAAGCCGATGTCGGCCTCCGCGCCGAATTCCTCGGGCAGGCGGCGAAACAGCGAAAGCGTGAACTGCGACAGCCGGATGTTCTCGGCGATGGAGAACTGCTGGCGGATGGAGGCCGCCGACAGCGTGGTGGCGGATCGGGTGAATTGCGGATCGCGCTCGATCAGGGCGATGGTGCCGGAAAAGCCCTCCTCGCGCAGATACCAGGCGACCGAGCTGCCGACGATCGCTCCGCCGATGATGACGATGTCGTAGCGAGCCATGATGCTTCCGTTCCAATGCCGTCATCGGCTTACCAAGCAGCAACCGCGGGACAAGGCAAGCTCTTGCAAGGGCCGGCGACGCCGGGCAAGAAGGACGGATGGCCGCAGCCGTCGAAAAGCCCTTCCGTTCCGTGCTCTACGTGCCCGCCTCCAATCCCAAGGCGCTGGCCAAGGCGGGCTCGCTCGCCTGCGACGCCGTCATCCTCGACCTCGAGGATGCCGTGGCACCCGGTGACAAGCAGGCGGCGCGCGCCAATCTGAAGGACTGGTTCGGCCGCAGGCCGGTTGGCTCGCCGACCGCGATCGTGCGCATCAACGCGCTCGCGACCGAATGGGGCGCCGACGACCTCGCGCTCGCCCGAACGCTCGAGCCGGACGGCATCCTGCTGCCCAAGGTCGACACGCCGCGCGACCTGCTGGAGGCCGGCGACCTGCTCGACGAGGAGGCGGTGCCGGAACGGGTGAAGCTGTGGGCGATGGTGGAGACGCCGCGCGGCCTGCTCAACCTCGGCGCGATCGCCGAGCTCGGCCGCGACTCGGCGGCGCGGCTGGCCGGGCTGGTCGCCGGCACCAACGACCTCGTTAAGGAAACCGGCGTGCTCGCCACGCCTGACCGCCGCTACCTGGTGCCGTGGCTGATGCAGATCGTGCTCTCCGCGCGCGCCGGCGGGCTGGTGGCGCTCGACGGCGTCATGAATGATTTCCGCACTGCGGCGCTCTTCGAGCTGGAATGCGCCGAGGCGGCGGCGATGGGTTTCGACGGCAAGACGCTGATTCATCCCGCGCAGATCGGCCCGGCCAACGCCGCCTTCTCCCCGTCCGAGATGGCCGTTGCGGAAGCCAGGCGGATCGTCGAGGCCTTCGCGCTGGCTGAAAACGCCGGCAAGGGCGTGATTGTGCTTGACGACCGCATGGTGGAGCGGCTTCACCTTGCCCAGGCGCAGCGGTTGCTTGCCCGCGCTGCCGCCGCGCCGGCGACGGACCGATCGGAGAAGGACCCATGAAACTCTACCGTTTCCTCAGCGGACCGGACGATTCCGCCTTCTGCCACAAGGTGACCGCGGCCCTGAACAAGGGCTGGCACCTGTTCGGCTCGCCCACCTATTCCTTCAACGCCGAGACCAAGACCATGATGTGCGGTCAGGCGGTGGTGAAGGACGTTGACGGCAAGGACTACGAGCCCGGCATCAAGCTCAGCGACTACTGACCGTCGTCCCCGGCCTGGAGCCGATTCACCGCCGCTACCGGTCAGGACCGGGCGGCGATCCGGGTGAAGTGGCCCATCTTGCGGCCCGGCCGCGCCTCCGCCTTGCCATAGAGGTGGAGTACCAGGTTGGGCTCGGCGAGCAGCGCGGGCGTGCGCTCGATGTCGTCGCCGATGAGGTTTTCCATCACGCAATTGCTGTGGCGGTTGGCGTCGCCCAGCGGCAGCCCGGCGACGGCGCGGATGTGCTGCTCGAATTGCGAGACGGCGCAGGCGGCCTCCGTCCAGTGGCCGGAATTGTGGACGCGCGGCGCCATCTCGTTGGCAAGCAGGCGGCCGTCGGCAAGCACGAAGAACTCGACGCCGATGACGCCGACATAATCGAGCGCCCGCAGGATCGAGAAAGCCGCCTCGCGTGCCGCCTCGGCCGTGTTCGGCGAGATGGCCGCCGGCACGGTGGAGCTGTGCAGGATACCGGCGCGATGAACGTTCTCGGCGGGATCATAGGCGGCCATGGCGCCGTCAACGCCGCGCCCGGCGATGATCGAGATCTCGCGCGCGAACGGCACCAGGCTTTCCAGGATCAGCGGCACGCCGCCCATGGCGGCAAAGCTGCCGGCGACGTCTCCCGCATGGTCGCGGAAGAGGCGCTGGCCCTTGCCGTCATAACCGAGGCGCCGTGTCTTCAGGACGCCGCTGCCGCCGAACGCCGCGAGGCCGGCGCGCAGGTCGTCATCGCTGTCGACGGCGCGGAAATCGGCGGTGGAGACGCCGACGCGGTTGAGGAAGGATTTTTCGACGAGCCGGTCCTGCGCGGCCTCCAGCGCCTTGGCCGGCGGGAAGACCGGGACGTTTCCGGCAAGCCGCGCCGCGGCGGCCACTGGCACGTTCTCGAACTCGTAGGTGACGACAGCCGACAGGGCGGCGAGCTCGTCGAGGGCGGCGGAGTCGTCATAGGCCGCGACGATCTGGGCACTGGCGACCTGCGCGGCCGGGCAATCGGGCTGCGGCTCGAGCACGACGGTGCGGTAGCCGAGCCGGGCGGCGGCAATCGCCAGCATGCGGCCGAGCTGGCCGCCGCCGAGAATGCCGATGGTCGAGCCGATGGGGAGCGGAGCGCTCATGCGTCGGTCGGCGCCTCTGCGACCGCATCGGCCTGCCGCGCCCGCCAGTCGTCGAGACGCATCGCCAGATCCGGATCGCCGAGCGCCAGCACGGCGGCGGCGAGCAGCGCAGCGTTGACGGCGCCGGCGCGGCCGATGGCCAGCGTGCCGACGGGAATGCCGGCCGGCATCTGCACGATCGACAGTAGCGAATCCTGGCCGGACAGCGCCTTGGATTCAACGGGAACGCCGAACACCGGCAAGGGCGTCAGCGCCGCCGTCATGCCGGGCAGGTGCGCCGCGCCGCCGGCGCCGGCGACGATCACCTTGTAGCCGGCGGCCTTGGCACCGGTGGCGAAGTCGTAGAGCCGCTTCGGCGTACGGTGCGCCGAGACGATCCTGTCGTCATGTGCGACGCCGAGCGCATCCAGCGTCTCGGCGGCGTGGCGCATCGTCGCCCAGTCGGACTGGCTGCCCATGATGATCGCGACGTCGGCCACGCTTCGTCTCCCGGTCGGCGGCATGCGGCGCGCTTAGCGGAAATCCGCCCTGGTCGCAAGGACGGCTGGCGTAGAAGGTTTCCTCCGCAGGCGCCTGTGATGCAAGCGCGGCCGCGACCCGGCGCGGGCGCCGCCTCAGCCGCTCGTCCGGCCGGAAGCCGCATTGGGCGTCGACCTGATCATGTTGGCGATCAGAAGCCCGCAGACGATGATGGCCGCGCCGGCCACATGATATCCATGCAGGCTCTCGCCCAGCAGCAGGAAGGCCAGCAGCGCAACGAAGACGGCCTGAAGATACAGCAGCATGCCTGCGCGGCTGGCACCCAGCGTGTCGACGCTACGGTTGTAAAGATAATACATGAAGGCCCCGCCCGGGCCGGCAACATAGGCAAGGGCGAGAAGACCCTTGCCGTCGAGCGCCGACCGTTCGTCCCAGATGAGCTCCAGCCCATAGAGCGGAGCTGCCACGATCGCGCCGGCGCCCAGCAGCAGAACCAGCAATGGCAGGCGCTCGACGTCGAATTTGAGACGCCGCAGCAGGACGGTGTAGAGGGCCCAGCTGAGCGCGCTGACGAAGATCAGCAGCTCCCCCGGGTTCACCTGCAGCCGGACGAGGGCGGCGAGGTCGCCATGCGCGACGATCACGATCATGCCGAGGAGGGACAGGACGGCGCCCACCCCTTGCCATCCGCTCAATGTCTCACCGAGGATCAGCCGGGCCAGGATCATCGTCATCACCGGCGAAAGCGCCATGATGATGCCGGCCGTCGTCGCATCGGTGAAGTGCAGCGCCGTGTAGAGCAACCCCTGGCAGAGGGTCAGGCCGATGCCGGCGACCACCAGCAGTTCGATCGGCCTCGACCGCAGGAGGTGAAGCATGACCGGAAAGTGATGGCGTACGAAGGGGAGCAGCAGCGCGCAGGCAAGCGTCAGCCGCCAGAAGCACAGCGTCCATGGCGGCATTTCGGCGTTCGCCCATCGCGCGGCTATGTAGACGCCCGCCGAGAGAAACCAGCCCAGCACCGCGCCGGAATAGGCCACGCGCTGCGAGGTCCCGGCAGGGCTCGTCTCCTTGCTGTGCAGGGCAGCCAGGACGTGGATCGTCGCACCCTCCCATGACACGCCGGTCGACCGCCGATCAGGCTATGCCGCCGGTCGCAGCCACGCCAGCGATCTTTGCCATTGCCGCGGCGGAAAGCAATCGCAAATGCCGGGGATGACTCTCGTTGCGGGGCAGGCAGATCGCCTGCGTCCGGCCCGCCGGCCGGTCACGCAATTATGTCCGGGATCATCCGGTCTTCGAGCTTCGCCAGCCGGTCCTTGATCACCAGTTTCTTCTTCTTCATGCGCTGGATCTGCAGCGGGTCGCAGGCCATGGCGATCATCGCGTTGATGGCTGCGTCGAAATCGGCGTGCTCCTGCTTAAGCTTTGCAAACTCAAGACGAATCTCGGTCTGATCCTGGTCGGACATGGCTTCCGTCAGCAGAAGTTCCGGCGCTGCGTGCACCTATGGGGGCGGGTCCGGGCGCGCCAGCCCACCCGGCGCGGATTGAATACCACATTTCGCCGGTTCAGGAAATGCTACCACGCGGCATTCGACATTGCCACAATCTGGTGGCAGACTGTCACCGTACCGTCGCGAGGCGGCATGGGCGGGCGCCGCTTCAGATGCGGACGATCGAGGAAACCATGAAGGGAGCAGCAATCATGTCTCTTGCCAACCACCTTGACGAGCTGCAGCGGAAGCACGGCGACATCGAGCGCCAGATCGACGAAGCTTTGACGCATCCGTCGGTGGACGATCTCGAAATCGTCAGTCTCAAGCGGCGCAAGTTGGCGATCAAGGACGAGATTGAGAAGTTGCGGCATACCACGCACTGAAGAGAACCATAGACCGACCTTGAAGGCAGCCGGCGGCATGTCTGCCGCTGGCCCTCAGGGTAGTTTTCGTAGTTTCCTGGCTGCCGCTGCCGAACCATTTCCCTCAGCGGCCTGATGTCCCTGTTGTTCGCGCGATACGCCCGACCCATTTCGTGGAGCGGATTTGCAGCGGGCATCGCAACGGTCCGGCCGCTCCTTGCAGCGCACTGACGCCGGCGTGGGTCTTCGTCGATTATACGGCGGCGCCCGCCGCCGCTAAGCTAAGCCTGCCAGAACTGGTCCAGCCAGATGTTGAGCTTGAGGAATCCCGGCGCGCTCACCGCATAGACGCGCCGTGTGCCGTCGGCCCGCGCACTCACCAGGCCGGCATCGAGCAGGACCTTGAGATGCTGCGAGACCGCCGGGCGCGACACCGGCAGGCCCGAGGCGAGCTGGCCGACCGTCTTGGGGCCGCGGCGCAGCTCCTCCAGGAGATGCCGGCGGTTCGGATCGGAAATGGCGACGAAGGCGTCGTTGAGCATGCCCCTACCCTCCGCGACGAGGTTTGGCCGGATGCCGGCATTGCGTTCCGGGCGCGCCAGCTTCATGCAAGCGCGGCGGATTCTCAACCCTCTTGTTCGGCCGGCGTGCGCGGATCGAGCCGCGCCGCCTCGGGGGTGGCGCCGCGCTCGGAGGGCAGCGTGGTGAATGCCTCGCGTGCCTCGACGGGCACCGGCGCGCGCCGCGAGATGCGCAGCAGCGTGTAGGCGGCGAGCCCGAGATGAGCGAGCGCGGTGGCCAGGAACAGGCTCTCCGGCCGCATCCAGCTCATCAGCGAGGCGCCGATGACCGGACCGATCATCGTGCCGAAGCCGTAGAGCAGCAGCAGCCCGCCCGACACTTTCACAAAGTCCTCGGGCGCCGCGTGGTCGTTGGCATGGGCGACGGCCAGCGAATAAAGCGTGTAGGCGAGCGCGCCGTAGCAGGCCGTCATGGCGATCACCACGGCGCCGGCGCGCGGCGCCACGAAGAAGACCAGCAGGCCGAACACCGCCGCGCCGGCTCCCGCCGCCGCCAGCACGTAGCGGCGGTCGGTGCGGTCGGAGATGCGTCCGATCGGCAGCTGCAGGGAGGCGCCGGCGACGACGACAAGGCTCATCATCAGCGCGATCTCGGCCGTGGTGACGCCGATGCGCGCGCCGTAGACGGCGCCGAGCGTGCCCCAGGCGCCGTTGGCGACCCCGATCAGCAGGCAGCCGACCGAGGCGACCGGCGAATTGACGTAGAGCCCCTTCACGTCGAGCGACACGTCCTGCAGCGGCTTCGGCGTGTCGGCGGTCGACATGGCTGTCGGCAGCAGCGCCAGGCAGAAGAAGATGCCGGCGACCATGAACAGCGAATCGGAACGGATGTCGCCCGCCGCCACGATCATCTGCCCGGCCATGATCGAGGCGTAGGTGACCATCATGTAGAGGCCGAAGACGGTGCCGCGGTTCTCGTTGGTGGCCTTCTCGTTCAGCCAGCTCTCGATCACCATGAAGGCGCCGGCCATGGTGAAGCCGGTGGCGGCACGCAGCACGATCCAGGAGACCTCGTGGATCCACAGCCCGGTCAGCAGGGCGATGATGGCGCCGGACGCGGCGAAGGCACCGAAGGCGCGCACATGACCGGCGCGCCGCACCAGGCGCGGTGCGAAAAAGCAGCCGGCGACGAAGCCGCCGGCCCAGGCGGTGCCGAGCAGGCCGAGCACCGCGGTGGAAAATCCCTCGGCCTGGCCGCGAAGCGGCAGAAGCAGGCCGTGCAGGCCCGATGCGGCGAGCAGGAAGGCGGTGCCGCGCAGCAGCGAGAGGATCGGCCGGTAGGTCGCGAACATGATTCAATCCGAGTCAGAGGTACGAAGCGCCTCCGATACAATAGCCGATTCCGTCGATAGCGTGACCACGCTCGACCGACGCTCGGCGTAGGCTGGTTCGGGGAGTTCTCTCCGCGTGGATGACTATGTCTCATCCCCGCCAAAATAGTCTTCGATGTCCCGATGCCCCGCCATCACGTCGACGACCTCGAACACGTCATCCCGATAGCGGAAGAAAATCACATAGTTCTTGAAGGCCACGCTGCGCAGATCCGCCCGCAACTCCGGTCGTGGCCGGCCCATGCTGCCGGGCAACCTCGCAAGATGCCGACATTTTTGATGAATCTGTTCGCGGAAGTTCTCGGCCACCCTGCGGCTTCCGTCTCCCGCGCGATGTAAAGCGTGATGTCGGCGATATCAGCCCGCGCAGCGTCGGTATATCGCAGCCTTGCCACTATTTGCCCTGGGCCTGGGCAGCTTCCCATTGATCGAGGCGCTCGTCGATGTAGGCATCGACCTCGTCGGCACTGTGACTGCCGCCCTGCGCAATCGACGCATCGATGGTTTCGCGCAAGGCCTTCAACTTCGCCTCGCGCTCCTCCACCAGACGCAGCCCCTCCCGCACGATCTCGCTCTGCGAGCCATAGCGGCCCTCCCTCACCAGGTCGTTGACGAATTTTCCCAGCGTTTTCCGATCGACACGTTCACGGCGCAGCCTCCTCTTGGTGCTACCGTCGCAACCCATAACATAAACAGCGCAATTATTGTTAGCGACATTGCCGCCGATAACCGTCCGTTCTCACCTTCGGAACAGCGCCTCGGCCGCCGACTTGGTGGCGCCGCGCCGGCCGCGCTCCTCCTCCAGGCGGGCGATCTCGGCGGTGAGCTGGGCGATCCGCTCGCTCAGCTCGTCCGCAGACATCAACGAAATATCCTGCCCCACCACATGCGCGCTCGCCGGCTTGCGCGGCTCCTCGTCGAACACGGCCATCGGGTTGTCCTCCGGTTTGCCAGATCGGCGGCGAGATTACATAAGGGGGAGGCCCGGAGGCAAATGCCGGACGAATCGGTTTGGAGCGACGATGGCAGGTGACGTGAAAATTCCGGCGCGGATGACCGCCGTGGCGATCTCCCAGCCCGGCGGGCCGCTGGTGCTGAAGCCGGAGAAGCGGATGGTGCCCGAGCCGGGCGAGGGCGAGATCCTGATCAGGGTGCGCGCCGCCGGCGTCAACAGGCCGGACGTCATGCAACGCAAGGGTGCCTATCCGCCGCCGCCCGGCGCCTCCGATCTGCCGGGGCTGGAGGTTGCCGGCGAGGTGGCGGCGCTCGGCGCGGGAGCGCGGCGGTGGCGCGTCGGCGATGCCGTGTGCGCGCTTGCCCCCGGCGGTGGCTATGCCGAATTCTGCAAGGTTCCCGAAGCGCAGGCGCTGCCGATACCCGCCGGCTTCACCATGACCGAGGCGGCGGCGCTGCCGGAAACCTTCTTCACCGTCTGGCACAACGTGTTCGAGCGGGGTGCGCTGAAGCCCGGCGAGACGCTGCTGGTGCATGGCGGCACGTCCGGCATCGGCACGACCGCCATCCAGCTCGCCAAGGCGTTCGGCGCCACCGTCATCGTCACCGCCGGCGGCGAGGAGAAATGCGAGGCCTGCCGCAAGCTCGGCGCCGACCTCGCCATCAACTATCGCGAGTTGGATTTCGTCGAACAGGTGAAGAGCTTCACCGATGGCAAGGGCGCCGACGTCATCCTCGACATGGTGGGCGGCGACTATGTCGGCCGCAACTATTCCGCCGCCGCGGTCGAGGGCCGCATCGTGCAGATCGCCACGCAGGCCGGCGCGGTGGCGAGCGCCGACTTCTCGAAGCTGATGGTGAAGCGGCTCGTCCACACCGGCTCGACGCTGCGGCCGCGCTCGCTCGAGTTCAAGGGCGCGGTCGCCGCCGCGCTGGAGGCGCAGGTCTGGCCGCTGCTCGCCACCCGGCGGATCGAGCCGCTGCTCGACATGATCTTCCCGCTCAAGGAAGCCTGGCGGGCGCACGAGCGGATGGAGGAAGGCCAGCACATCGGCAAGATCGTGCTGGACGTGGCCTGAGCCGGCGAAAAACGATTGCAGGGCCGAGCCGGCGGGGAGCCGGTACGGCGGCTTTGCCTCAGGCCATGCCGAGGGCGGCCATGTAGAGGTCGAGGATCGCCTCCTCCTCCTGGCGCTCGTTGGCGTCCTTCTTGCGCAGGCGGATGATGGTGCGCACCGCCTTGGTGTCGAAGCCGGTGCCCTTCATCTCGGCATAGACGTCCTTGATGTCGTCGGCGATGGTCTGCTTCTCCTCCTCCAGCCGCTCGATGCGCTCGATGAAGGCCTTGAGTTGGCCGGCCGCCACGGTCTGGCTGGATTCGGTGATGTCTTCGGCCATGTCTGTCTCCGGATCGGCGAATTCGTTCATGCCGCGACTCGGCAGGGCCGCGGCGGACGCGGTTCGATGCCCGAAGCGGCTGGCAGGGTCAAGAGCGACGCGCGCTGCCGAAGGGGCAGTTCCCGGGATTCAGTGATCCTTCGGCCGGCTGGCCTCGAAGGCCGCCTTCTTGGCGTCGGAGGCCTCTGTCTGGTGGAGCGCCTGCCAGTCGGCATAAGGCATGCCGTAGACGATCTCGCGGGACTCGTCCTTGGACAGCGACGCGCCGGCGGCCTCGGCGGCCTCGCGGTACCAGTTGGACAGGCAGTTGCGGCAGAAGCCGGCGAGGTTCATCAGGTCGATGTTCTGCACGTCGCTGCGTTCGCGCAGATGCGCGACCAGCCTGCGGAACGCCGCCGCCTCGAAATCGCGTTTCTGCTCTTCGGTGAGTTCCGGCATCGATGCCTCCTTCATAGCGGCCCGGTGCGCGAGCCGTAGCGCCTGACTTCGTGTATATCGGGCCGGCGGTTGATCGCGTCAACGATGGGCGCGAGCCTGTCGGCCCAGGCTGCGGCGCCGGCCTCTTCGGCGATCAGGTCCTGGCGTATCTCGATCAGGGCGTGGGCGAAGCCGTTGACGATGGCGTGCCGGTACATGGTGTCGCCCTTGAGGGCGCCGTCATAGGGCTCGTTGTCGCCGACGGTCAGCAGCGGATCGGCCGCCAGCATGTCGATAAGCGGCCGCGCGACTCGATCGTCGTTGTCCCACAGGACGCCGGCGTGCCACGGCCGCGGGCGGCCCTGCATGACCGGGGTGAAGGAGTGCACGGAAAAGATCAGCGGCGGCGCGCCGCTCTCATGCGCCACCGACGCCACCATCGCCGACACCGCATCGTGGTAGGGGCGATAGTAGCGCGCTAGCCGCCGCTCGCGCTCCTCGGCGTCCATCGGGTAGTTGGCCGGCACGACGGTGCCGTCATAAAGCTGGCGGATCAGGGTCGGGTCGTCCTCGCCGCGATTGGGGTCGATCAGCAGCCGCGAGAAGGCGGCGAAGACGGCCGGCGCACCGAGCCGCGCGGCAAGCCGTCGCAGCACCGTCTCGACACCGATGTCGTAGGCGATGTGCCGTTCGAATTCGCCGGCGGGCAGCCCGAGGTCGCCATATTCCTCCGGAAGATCGCGGCGGGCATGATCGGCAACCAGCACGATGCCCCTGCGGCGGTCGCCCTCGATCAGTTCGAACGGGGCGAAAACTGCCATGCGTGTCATCTGGAATCTCAATTCATGCGGCAGGATGGCGCGTCTTTCCATGAAGCGGGGACTGGCGCAATGCCGTTGTTTCGACAATCTTGCGGCCGACATCGGTAGTGCGGGCAAGGCGGACGGTGCGCCGGTCATTAAATCGATTGGATCGGGCGGCCGGGCGCGTTGACATGCACGCGCAGTTTGCCGAAAAGGGGTCTCCGAGATGATTTCGTCGATTTCGAGAGGTATGGGAATGGTCCTTGCCGCCGGCCAGCGCAGGCACTGCGCCGTCGCCGCGGCCGCCGTTTTCGCGGCGGGACTAGCTCTGGGCACGAGCCAGGCGCGAGCCGATTTCCGCGTCTGCAACGCCACGCAGAATCTCGTCGGCGTCGGCATCGGCTACCGCGCCAAGGCGGGCTGGGTGACCGAGGGCTGGTGGCATATCGACGGCTCGAGCTGCAAGACGCTGATCGAGGGGCCGCTGTCGTCGCGCTTCTACTATCTCTATGCCGAGGACGCCGAGCGCGGCGGCCGCTGGGACGGCCCGATCACGATGTGCGTGGCCGAGAAGGAATTCAAGATCGCCGGTGTCACGGACTGCGTCGCGCGCGGTTTCCAGCGCGTCGGCTTCCAGGAATACGACACGGCCGAGCAGGCGAGCTGGATGGTTCAGCTGACTGATCAGCCCGCAGACGGCGCGAACGCCGCAGCAAACGGAGCTTCGCCGCCATGAGACGCAGCCGCAAGGTCAAGATCCTCGCAACCATCGGTCCGGCGTCGTCGTCGGTCGAGATGATCCGCAAGCTGTTCGAGGCGGGTGCGGATGTCTTCCGCATCAACATGAGCCACAGCGACCATGCGCTGATGCGCACGCTGGTCGAACGCATCCGGTCGGTCGAGCAGGAGCTGGGACGGCCGATCGGCATCCTCGCCGACCTGCAGGGTCCGAAGCTCCGGGTCGGCAAGTTCGCCGACGGCAAGGTGGCGCTCGAGGTCGGCCAGGCCTTCACCCTCGACGACGATCCGACGCCCGGCGACGCCCGGCGCGTGCACCTGCCGCATCCGGAGATCCTGCAGTCTGTTGCCGTCGGCGACCGCCTGCTGATCGACGACGGCAAGCTGCAGCTGAAGGCGGTGCGCTGCGACGGCCGGTCGATCGGAACGATCGTGGTGGCGGGCGACCGGATCTCCGACAAGAAGGGCGTCAGCCTGCCAGACACGGAACTGCCGGTGGGCGCGCTGACCGAGAAGGACCGCGCCGATCTCGACGCGGTGCTGGCGACCGGCGTCGACTGGGTGGCGCTGTCCTTCATCCAGCGGCCGGACGACCTTGCCGAGGCGCGCAAGATCGCGCGTGGCCGGGCGCTGCTGATGTCCAAGATCGAGAAGCCGCAGGCGGTTACCCGGCTGGCCGAGATCATCGAACTCTCCGATGCGCTGATGGTGGCGCGCGGCGACCTCGGCGTCGAAATGCCGCTGGAGATGGTGCCGGGCATACAGAAGCAGATCACCCGCGCCGCGCGGCGCGCCGGCAAGCCGGTGGTGGTCGCCACCCAGATGCTGGAATCGATGATCACCGCGCCGGTGCCGACACGCGCCGAGGTGTCGGACGTCTCCATCGCCGTCTTCGAGGGGGCGGATGCGATCATGCTCTCGGCCGAATCGGCCGCCGGCTCCTATCCCGTCGAAGCGGTGGCGATGATGAACCGCATCGCCGAGCAGGTCGAGCGCGACCCGCTCTATTCGAGCATCATCAACGCGCAGCGCTCCGAGCCGGAAGCGACCGGCGCCGACGCCATCTCGCTGGCTGCGCGGCAGATCGCCGAGACGCTCAACCTGTCGGCGATCGTCAGCTACACCGCCTCCGGCACCACCGGCCTGCGGGCGGCGCGCGAACGGCCGCGCGTGCCGATCATCGCGCTGTCGCCGGTGGTGGAGACGGCGCGGCGGCTGTCGCTGCTGTGGGGCACGCATTGCGTGGTCACGCCCGACGCTTCCGATCTCGACGACATGGTCAAGCGCGCCTGCACGATCGCCCAGGCCGAAGGCTTCGGCGGCGAGGGCGACCGCGTGATCATTACCGCGGGCGTGCCGTTGCGCACCCCCGGCTCGACCAACATGCTCAGGATAGCCTATCTCGGCACCGACGGACGCCGCTGAGAGCTACGAAGGCGCGAGTTCCGGCCCGCCTGGCTTCTCATCGACGCAAACCGCCCTGCGCGACCGATCGCCGGCGATCCGCGCCTCGACGGCCCGCGCCGCGGCGGCGAGGTCGATCGGCTTGCCGGACAGCTTCTCCACTGCCGCGACGATCAGGTCCGGGGCGATCCAGTCCGGCTTGTGGCCGAGATTTCTCACCCAGACCAGTTCGGCCCCGGGGATGTCGCGCGCCAGGCCGAGCGAATGGACCTCCTCGTAGACGACGCTGTCGCAGTCGCCGGACATGACCACGGTCGGCGCGGCGATCTCGCCATAGCGCGGCGCGTGGACGAGCGCGGCGGGATAGAGGCTCTGCACGTCGACGGCGTTCGCCCGGAAGGCCGCCGGGCGAAGCACCAGCGCGATCGAGGCGCGGGCGAGATAATCCTTCGGCGTTGGGTTCGGAGCGAAGACCTCATCCGTCACCGCCGCGATCCTGAGCGCGCCGGCGGGATAGGCGACGAGCTCGGAAAACAGCCGCCCGGCGATGGGCAGGGCCGCCACCGAATAGTACCAAGAGGTGCGGCCGCCCGGCCACGGATGAGTGGCGGCGGAGACGAACAGCAGCCCGGCGACCTTCGCCGGATGGTGAAGCGCGAAGGCGGCCGCGATCGCTCCGCCGAAGGAATGGCCGACGACGATCGCTCTGGCGATGCCGCGGCGCCGCATCAACTCCGCCAGGAGTGCCGCCTGCGCCTCCGGCGTGTCGTGGCCGCTGCCGCGCGACGACCAGCCATGACCCGGCCGGTCGAAGAACAACGTCTCGGCGCGGCTCTCCAGCAACGGGCGCAGCGGCACCATCTGGTCGTTCAGGTTGGCGCTGGCGCCATGGATGAAGACCACCGGCGGCAGGTCCGCGCCGGTGGGCGCGGGATGGTGGACGTAGTGGATGCGCGCGCCGCCGATCTCTTCAAAGGCGCCGGCCGGCGGATGGGCGCGGGCGATCGACCAGGCGCCGAGCCGCGTGACGGCGGCGAGCAGGACAAGAACAGCAAGCAGGAGAATGGCGGTCGAAGAAAGGCTCATGCTGGACGGAAACTGCCGGCGGACGACGTCCTGCCTTATATGCCGGCCGGCGTGCCGCGATCAAATGCCTTCGCCGGTCAGCTCTTCCGACAGCGTCGCCACTTCGCCCTGGGCGCTGCGCAGCATGGGGTAGATGTCGAGCACGCGCTGGTAGGCGTCGAGCGCGCGCTGCTTGCGGTCGGTTTCCTTCATGATCTGGGCAAGCCCGGAGATCGCACCGAAATGCCGCGGCTCGAGTTCCAGCGTCCTTTCGATGTCGGCCATCGACTTGCCGAAGCTGCGCATCATGAAATGCACGGTGGCGCGGCGGTTCCAGCCCTCGGCATAGTCGGGCGACAGGGTCACGACCTGATCGAGGAAGTCGAGCGCGACATCGAACTTCTTCTTCTCGATCGCCTGCTGCGACCATTGCATCATCAGGTCGGTGGTGGCGCTGCCGGAATCGTTCCATTCCTGCCAGATGCGGCCGGCGATGCGCTCCGCCGCCTTGGCGTTGCGCTCGCGCTTCAGCGACACGAACAACGCGTCTATGCGTTCGGCCTGCGTCTTGGGCGCGGCGGCTTCGGGGTTCTCGGCGGAAGGTTGCTGCGGCGGGGCGGCCGCCGTCTCGACGGCAAGGGCGGGCGCGGCGGCCCAAGCCAGCGCAAGTCCCGTCAGCAAAACAAAACGATTCCGCATTCCCTGGACTCTAGGCCCCGGAAGCGGAACGTCAAACTGAAAATCGCGTGATGCGCGGCCGGCGAGCCGGCCGCGGCGGCAAGGGCTCAGCCCTGGCGCGCCTTGTAGCGGGGCGCGCTCTTGTTGATGATGTAGATGCGGCCCTTGCGGCGAACCATGCGGTTGTCGCGATGGCGGCCCTTGAGGGCCTTGAGCGAGTTCTTGATCTTCATCGGTCTGGCCTGTCGAACTGCGGCCCCGGCAGGGCCAACGGAAAGGCGCGCCCGAGAGCGCGCCCGTAAGAGTTGCCCGGCTCATAAGGGCAAACCCGCTCGCCTGTCAAGCTGCTGTCCGGATTCATGACACGCGCGACGGTGGCTTCCCGGCCGCCCCTGCTTCACCGCTCCGATCGGCATTTGACTTTTGTCAATCTCGGTGACTATTGTCAAAAGTAGGAGGCGTTGATGACGATCCGTCCGGCGGACCAGATCATACACAAGGCGGCGTGGCTCTACTATGCGCATGGGTTGACGCAGGACGAGGTCGCGCGTGCGCTCGACATCTCGCGCGCCTCGGTGGCCATGTACCTGCGCCGGGCGCGCGACACCGGCATCGTCACCATATCGACCTCAACGCAGCTCTTCGCCGAGGACGTGCTCGCCCGCCGGCTGGAGGACGCGCTGCGGCTCGACGCGGTGTGGGTGGTGCCCGACAGCGCCCATTCCTCCGATCCGACCGCCGACGTCCCGATCGTCGCCGCGAATGTCTTCATGGGCCTGGTCGAGCGCGGCTCCCGCATCGGCGTCGCCTGGGGCCGCACAGTCTACACCATCGCCGACCAGATGGCGCATGCCGACCTGCAGGGCGTCACCGTGGTGCAGCTCTGCGGCAATCTCGGCGCCCCCTATTCCTACCGACCCGACGAATGCACCATGGAGATCGCACGGCGCCTCAACGCCAAGGGTCTCAATCTCTACGCGCCGCTGGTGCTGAGCACGGAGAATCTGGCCGCCGCCTTGCGGGCCGAACCGGTGATCCGCGAGCAGCTCGACGGCATCGCCGGCTGCGACCTCGCGCTGTTCTCGATCGGCACCGTCGACGCCGACAGCCATGTGGTGAACTGCGGCGCCGTCGATGCGCGGGGGCTGGCCGAGCTGCGCGCCGCCGGCGCGGCGGGGGTCGTCGCCGGCCGCATCATCGACGCGCGGGGCGGGGCGCTCGACTGCGGCTACAACCGCCGCCTGATTGCCGCCGACATCGACACCTTGCGGGCGATTCCCAGGCGGCTGGTCGTGGTGCGGGAGGACAACAAGCTGGAGCCGCTCGAGGCCGCCCTGGCCGGCGGGCTCTGCACGCATCTCGTGCTCGGCACCCGCATGGCGCGGCGTCTGCTGGAGCACGCGGAGAAAGCGCGGGCACCCGCGCACTGAACGCCGGCCCCGCGGCCTGCCACTCTCACAGCCGCATGGCTCCGAAACGAACCCGAAACACCCGGACACACTGGAAGACGACGATGAAGAACCTCTGGAACGACACGCAAGCCGAAGCCCTCGTCGAGGCGTATGGAAAGAAGGGCGTCGGGCGCGAGCTGGCGCTGCGCGTCTACACGACCCGGCTGCTCGGCGGCGAGCCGCGGCTGGTGCTGCATGGCGGCGGCAACACCTCCGTCAAGCTCACCATGACAGACCTGGTCGGCGACGAATGGGACGTGCTCTGCGTCAAGGGCAGCGGCTGGGACATGGGGGTGATCGAGCCGCAGGGCCTGCCGGCGGTGAAGCTCGACCCGCTGCTCAAGGCGCGCAAGCTGGACAAACTGTCGGACGAGGACATGGTGGCGCTGCAGCGCGCCAACCTGATCGACCCGAGCGGCCCGAACCCGTCGGTGGAGACGCTGCTGCATGCCTTCCTGCCGCACAAATTCGTCGACCACACGCACTCCACCGCCATCCTGTCGCTGATCGACCAGGAGGACAGCAAGCCGATCTGCGAAAAGGTGTTCGGCAGGACTTTCGGCTTCGTGCCCTACATCAAGCCCGGCTTCGACCTCGCCAAGGCGGCGGCCGAGGTGTTCGAGCAGGACAGGTCGGTCATCGGCCTGATCCTCGACAAGCACGGCATCTTCACCTTCGGCGATACGGCGAAGGAAGCCTATGACCGCATGATCGACGCCGTGACGCTGGCCGAGGACTTCGTCGCGAGCACGGGCAAGACCGCGCCGGCGCCGGTGGCCCTGCCCGCCGACCTCGCCAAGCCGGCCGACATCGCCGCGAAGCTGCGCGGCGCCGTCGCGGTCGCCAAGGGGGAAGGCCGCTTCGACCGCATGGTCAGCGACTTCCGCACCTCGCCGGCGATCCTCGACTTCCTGCGCGGGCCGCGGCTGGAGGCGCTGGCGAGGACCGGCGTTTCGACGCCCGACCTGTCGATCCGCATCAAGACCGGTCCGATGGTGCTGCCGGCGCCCGACGCCGGCGACCTGAAGGGTTTCGGAGAGATCATCGACAAGCGCGTCGCGGAGTTCGCCGAGACCTACGAACACTACTTCACCAGCAACGACGCCCGCGACGACGTCAAGCGCACCATGCTCGACCCGATGCCGCGCCTCACCCTGGTGCCGGGGCTCGGCATGTTCGGCCATGGCCGCACGCTGAAGGACGCGAAGATCGCGTCGGACGTCGGCGAGATGTGGATCGAGGCCGTGAAGGGCGCCGAGGCGGTCGGCACCTTCCATCCGCTCGTCCATTCCGACCTGTTCGAGCTCGAATACTGGTCGCTGGAGCAGGCGAAGCTCGCCGCCAACAAGCCGAAGCCGCTGACCGGCCAGGTGGTGCTGATCACCGGCGGTGCCGGCGCAATCGGCGCGGCGACGGCGAAACTCTTCGCCGAATACGGCGCGCATGCCGTCGTCGTCGACCTCGACGCCGAACGGGCGGCGGAAGCCGCGAAAAAGGCCGGCAACCAGTCGATCGGCGTCGGCTGCGACATCACCGATCCGGCCGCGCTGCGCACCGCCTTCGACAAGGCGGTCGAAGTCTATGGCGGCCTCGACATTCTCGTCTCCAACGCGGGTGCTGCCTGGGAGGGCAAGATCGGCGAACTCGACGACGCGCTGCTGCGCAAGAGTTTCGAGCTCAACTTCTTCGCCCACCAGAACGCCGCGCAGAACGCCGTGCGCATCTTCAAGCAGCAGGGCACCGGCGGCGTGCTCCTGTTCAACACCTCCAAGCAGGCGATCAATCCGGGCGCCAATTTCGGCGCCTACGGCCTGCCCAAGGCGGCGACGCTGTTCCTGTCGCGCCAGTACGCGCTGGAATACGGCCCGATCGGCGTGCGCTCCAACGCCGTCAACGCCGACCGCATCCGCTCCGGCCTGCTCACCGCCGACATGATCGCCAGCCGCTCCAAGGCGCGCGGCCTCTCGGAGAAGGATTATATGTCCGGCAACCTGCTCGGACAGGAGGTGACGGCCGAGCATGTGGCGCAGGCCTTCCTGCACCACGCGCTGGCCGAGCGCACCACCGCCGACGTCACCACCGTCGACGGCGGCAACATCGCGGCGACGCTCCGGTAGGCCGATCAGTTCGTCGTTGCCTTAAACGGCTCCACGACAATCTGAGCGGACCGGGCGCGCATGGCCTGGCTGTCGTGCCAGGCCTGCATGCGCAAAAGCGTGTCCATCTTGACGCCGAACGCCTTCTCGACGCGGAGCGCCATTTCGGGCGACAGGCTCGCTTTCGCGTTGATCAGGTCGGATAGCGTGGCGCGCCGCACGCCGAGCACGGTTGCGGCCTTCGTCACGGAAAGGTTCAAAGGCTCCAGAATCTCCTCCCGGATGAAGGTTCCCGGATGAGGCGGCAGCATTCCCACAGGCAGCTCGTTCATCAGTGATAGTCCTCAAGATTCAGGTCGACGATTTCGCCGTTGTCGATCCGGAAGGTGATGCGCCAATTGCCGGAAGCGGAAATGCTCCATGTGCCGGCACGATTACCGGTCAACTGGTGGATGCGCCAGCCGGACGCACCCATGACCTCGTTCATATCGCTCGCGACGATCAGCACCGCGAGGATATTGCGAATACGATTGAGGAGTTCGGGTTTAATCCCGCGCCCATCGTTCGCCTCGATCAGCTTGGCGAGACCTTATGCTGAACGGATCGAATGCATACGAAAAATTCGTACGGTAATAGCGTACGGCTGTCAATAAGATGACTTGATGCCCTTGTCTTACGGCATTCAGCAATTGTCACGTTGATTGACAATTGCTAGCGGCATTCCTAGTTTGCCGCCGCATGCTATCGTACCGCAAGGACGGTCGGCAGGGAGGACAGAAATGACGGCGGAGAATGCCTTCAAGGCATTGACGGTGGAGACCTTGCCCGTGCGATTGGGCAAGCTGGAGGCGATGCGGTCGCGGATCGGAGACGATGTCACCGCCTGGCGAGTGCGCGAGGTCGGCGACGGCAACCTCAACCTCGTCTTCATCGTCGAAGGCCCGGCCGGCGGCGTCGTGGTCAAGCAGGCGCTGCCCTACGTCCGTCTCGTCGGCGATTCCTGGCCGCTGCCGCTGAAACGCTCCTTCTTCGAGTATCACGCGCTGACCCGGCAGGAAGCGCGCGACCCCGGCTCGACGCCAAAAATCTTCCATTTCGACGAGGCGCAGGCGCTGATCGTCATGGAATTTCTGTCGCCGCACATCATCCTGCGGCGCGGGCTGATCGCCGGCAACATCTATCCGAAGATCGGCCGAGACCTCGGCCTGTTCATGGCCCGCACGCTGTTCCGCGGCTCCGACTTCCATATGGAAACGAAGCATCGCAAGGCCGATCTCGCGCTGTTCGCCGACAATGTCGAGCTGTGCGACATCACCGAGAACCTCGTCTTCTCCGATCCCTATTTCGAGGCGAAACTCAACCGGCACACCTCGCCGCAGCTCGACTCTCTTGTCGCCGAGCTGCGCGCCGACCGCGACCTGAAGGTGGAGGCGCAGCGGCTGAAACATCTCTTCGCCGCCAATGCCGAGACGCTGGTGCATGGCGACCTGCACACCGGCTCGATCATGGTGACCGAGGCCGACACGCGCATGATCGACCCGGAATTCGCCTTCTACGGGCCGATGGCCTTCGACGTCGGCATGGCGCTCGCCAATTTCTGGATGGCCTTCTTCTCGCAGCGCGGCCATGAGAAGGCCCCGAGCGATCGGGAGCAGATGCGCGACTACCTGCTCGGCGTCATCGTCGAGGCGTGGTCGGTGTTCCGCGCCGAATTCTCGCATCTTTGGCGCACCGAGCGCACCGGCATTCTTTACGAGAAGAGCCTGTTCGAGCATCAGGGCGACCGGCTGGCCTCCGAGCAGGCGCTCGACCACGTGCTGCATCAGCTGTTCGACGACATGCTGGGTTTTGCCGGCGTCGAGTGCCACCGCCGCATCCTCGGCCTCGCCCACAATGCCGATTTCGAGACGATCGAGGATGTCGACCTGCGCGCCTCCTGCGAGGCCAAGGCGCTGCGCTTCGGCCGGCATCTCGTGGTGAACCGCAAGGCCATCCACGGCATTGAGGAGGTGAACAACCTGGCCGGACTGATCGAGAAGGAGCAGAGGCTATGAAGGTCGGCGAGAAACATTTCCGCACCATCTGGCTGAATGCCGACGGCCGCTCGGTCGACATCATCGACCAGCGCTGGCTGCCGCATGCCTTCCGCATAGAGACCGTCGACACGGTCGACGGCATCGCCACCGCGATCCGCGACATGTGGGTACGCGGCGCGCCGCTGATTGGCGTGACGGCCGCCTACGGCGTCGCCATGCAGATGGCCGACGATCCGTCCGACGCCGCGCTTGAAGCGGTCTGGCACAAGCTGCACGAGACGCGCCCGACGGCGATCAACCTGCGCTGGGCGCTCGACGAGATGACCCGCGTGCTGAAGCCGCTGCCGCCCTCCGAGCGCGCCGCCGCCGCGTACAGCAAAGCCGCCGAGATCGCCGACGAGGATGTCGGCCTAAACCGCTCGATCGGCGAGAACGGGCTGAAGATCATCCGCGACATCGCCGCCCGCAAGAAGCCGGGCGAGCCGGTCAACATTCTCACCCATTGCAATGCCGGCTGGCTCGCCACCGTCGACTACGGCACGGCGACCGCGCCGATTTATCTCGCCGTCGAGGCCGGCATTCCGGTCCACGTCTATGTCGACGAGACCAGACCGCGCAACCAGGGCGCCCAGCTCACCGCCTGGGAGATGGCCGGCCACGGCGTGCCGCACACGCTGATCGTCGACAATGCCGGCGGCCACCTGATGCAGCATGGCGACGTCGACATGGTGATCGTCGGCACCGACCGCACCACCGCCAACGGCGATGTCTGCAACAAAATCGGCACCTATCTTAAGGCGCTTGCCGCCGCCGACAACGGCGTGCCCTTCTACGTCGCCCTGCCCTCGCCGACGATCGATTGGACGGTGGCCGACGGGCTGAAGGAAATCCCGATCGAGGAGCGCGCGAGCGACGAGGTGTCGCTGGTGTGGGGCAAGACCGGCGACGGCGAGATCGCCCAGGTGCGCGTCTCGCCCGACGCCACGCCGGCCCGCAACCCCGCCTTCGACGTGACCCCGGCCCGGCTGGTGACGGGACTGATCACCGAGCGCGGCGTGGCGAAAGCCTCGCGCGACGGGCTGGCGGAGCTGTTCCCGGAGCGCAGGGCCGCCGCGGAGTAGCGCGGCAGGGTTTTCTGACATCGTCCGGCGCGCCAGGGCCGAGGTTGTTTGTTCGCCGGCACGATTCGAGGTGCGCGACATCCGGAAGATCTCTGAAGAGGGAGGACATCTGAACCGCCGGTGCACTACCGCATCCTTTCGGCATGGATCCTAGGGTCTCCGCGACGGCCTTCGGCCTGCTTCGCCCTAGGATGACGAATGCTTTGGTATTCCTGGCTAGTCGCCGACGTGGAGATTGAGGGAGACATCCCTGACTTCGTCATCCTAGGGCGGAGCCGGAGCGAAGCGGAGGCGGAGACCCTGGGATCCATGCCGTAGCGGCGGTGAAGCGCTCCGGCGGTTCAGACAACTTCCGCTCGACTCGCCCATTGCTCCCTTCACGATCCGTACCCGCCTGACGACATCCCCGGCTGCTACGCTCCGCCGCTCGGTCGAGGTCGGCCTCCCAGCGCAGCCGGAACCTGCCCAATTACTGATCAGCATTGTGCAGGTGCCAGTGTTTTGATCAGCCGCCACCCCGCCGCTGCGCAAAGAAATTGCACTCCGATCATCAGCCGCCAATGAACCAGCCCGCCGATTCCGCTCGTCCTCCCTTAAACCTCTGGAATCCATCCCCGAATCATCCTGGACCAGGCCGGCCCGGCAACTGGCACGGCGGTTGCATCGCATTGCTGCGGTGCAACAACCCGTTCGGAGGTTTGTATGAGGGGACTGACAACAACGATAAGAAGCCTGCTGGCCGCCGGGGCGCTCTCGGCTGGCCTGATGGCCGCGCCCGCCTGGTCGCAGGAGGAGACGATCAAGGTCGGCGTGCTGCATTCGCTGTCGGGCACGATGGCGATCTCGGAAACCACGCTGAAGGACACCATGCTGTTCCTCATCGAGGAGCAGAACAAGAAGGGTGGCGTGCTCGGCAAGAAGCTGGAAGCCGTCGTCGTCGATCCCGCCTCCGACTGGCCGCTGTTCGCCGAGAAGGCGCGCGAGCTGATCTCGGTCAACAAGGTCTCGGCGGTGTTCGGCTGCTGGACCTCGGTGTCGCGCAAATCGGTGCTGCCGGTGTTCGAGGAGCTCAACAACCTGCTGTTCTACCCCGTCCAGTATGAGGGCGAGGAAAGCCAGCGCAACGTCTTCTACACGGGCGCGGCGCCGAACCAGCAGGCCATTCCCGCCGTCGACTACCTGATGAACGAGGAAGGCGTCGAGCGCTGGGTGCTTGCGGGCACCGACTACGTCTATCCGCAGACCACCAACAAGATCCTTCAGGCCTACCTCGAATCCAAGGGCGTGGCCAAGGAAGACATTCTGGTCAACTACACGCCCTTCGGCCATTCCGACTGGCAGACCATCGTCACCGACATCAAGAACTTCGGCTCGGCCGGCAAGAAGACCGCCGTCGTCTCCACCATCAACGGCGACGCCAACGTGCCCTTCTACAAGGAGCTTGCCAACCAGGGCATCAAGGCCGAGGACATCCCGGTCGTCGCCTTCTCGGTCGGCGAGGAGGAGCTCGCCGGCCTCGACACCGCGCCGCTGGTCGGCCATCTGACCGCCTGGAACTATTTCCAGTCGGTCGACACGCCGGAGAACGCCGAGTTCATCGCCGCGTGGAAGGGCTACACCAAGAACGACAAGCGCGTCACCAACGACCCGATGGAAGCCCATGTCATCGGCTTCAACATGTGGGTGAAGGCGGTCGAGAAGGCCGGCACCACCGATCCCGACGCCGTCATCGACGCCATCATCGGCGTGTCGGTGCCCAACCTGTCGGGCGGCTACTCCACCATGATGCCGAACCACCACATCACCAAGCCGGTGCTGATCGGCGAGATCCAGGCCGACGGCCAGATGGAGACGGTGTGGCAGACCTCCGGCCTGGTGGTCGGCGACGAATGGTCCGACTACCTGCCGGATTCCAAGGATCTGATCGCCGATTGGCGGGCGCCGCTCTCCTGCGGTAACTTCAACGTCGCCACCGGCAAATGCGGCGGCAAGGGCATCAACTGACGCGCATCCTCCCAAGCGACGCGCGCACCCGGGCGGGGTTTCCTCGATCGCCCCGCCCGGGGAAATTGATCCCAAAGGCACAGTCCTTATGACCTGTAGCGCTCCTTCCCACCCCCCTCTGGCCTGCCGGCCATCTCCCCCGCAAGGGGGGAGATCAGCCTTCGTCTCCCTTCCCGCCTGTTATGCAACGCTGGCGATTGGCGAAAGCGGCGATGACAGCCCATCTCCCCCCTTGCGGGGGAGATGGCCGGCAGGCCAGAGGGGGGTGGGAAGGAGCGCGGCTCTTACAGTACTGGCATTTCTCCTTACCTTCCTTGCAGCCTCCATCTCCCCCGCCTCCGCCGACGAAGCCGCCCTGCGCGCGACCATTGCCAAATTCGCCCAAGCGAAAAACTTCCAGGCGACCGAAGCGGTCGTGAAGGAGCTCGCCGCGGCCGGCGATCCCGCCGTCGAAAAGCCGTTGGCGGCGCTGGCCGAAGGCGATCTTTATGTCCGCAAATCCGATGCCGCCGTCTTCATCGGCAGGGAGAGCGGCCAGGCGGTGAAGCTCGCCGATCCGCTGACCGGCGCGGAGGCTGGCGAGGCCGTCAAGGCCGAGGTGACCAAGGTCAGGGTCAACAACAGCCTGCGCCGCGCCATCCGCGAGGCGCTGGGGTCGCTGACGCTCGGCGCCGAGGATCCGGCCGCCCGGCTTGCCGCCGCGCAGACCATGTTCAGGACCCCGGATCCCGATGCGATCGAGGCCCTCGACGCGGCAATCGCCAAGGAAGGCGTCGCCAGCGTCAAGACAGCGCTTGAACAGGCACGTGCTGCGGCGGCGCTCGCTTCCGATCTGCCGGAAGCCGACAAGCTGGCGGCGATCCAGGTGGTGGCGGCGCGCGGCGACCGCGACGCGCTGTCGCTGCTCACCGGCTTCCAGGCCAGGGCGGAAGGTCCGCAGAAAGAGGCGGCTGCGGCCGCGATCAGCACGATCAACTCCTCGCTGGCGATCTGGGCGGCCGGCCAGAACGTCTGGTACGGCATCTCGCTCGGCTCGGTGCTGCTGCTCGCCGCCATCGGCCTCGCCATCACCTTCGGCGTCATGGGCGTCATCAACATGGCGCATGGCGAGATGGTGATGCTCGGCGCCTACACCACCTACGTCGTGCAGAACGTCATCCGCACCTCGGCGCCAAACCTGTTCGACTGGTCGCTGACGATCGCCCTGCCGCTCGCCTTCCTGGTCGCGGCGGGCGTCGGCTTCGCCATCGAGCGCGGCATCATCCGCTTCCTCTACGGGCGGCCGCTGGAGACGCTGCTCGCCACCTGGGGCGTGTCGCTGATCCTGCAGCAGGCGGTGCGCACCGTGTTCGGCCCGACCAACCGCGAGGTCGGCAACCCGTCCTGGATGTCCGGCGCCTTCGAGCTCGGCCATCTTTCCATCACCTGGAACCGGCTGTGGATCCTGTGCTTCGCGCTCGCCGTCTTCTTCGTGCTGCTGTTCGTCATGAAGAAGACGCCGTGGGGCCTGCAGATGCGCGCCGTCACCGCCAACCGGCGCATGGCCTCCTCCATGGGCATCCGCACGCCGTGGGTCGACGCGCTCACCTTCGCGCTCGGCTCCGGCATCGCCGGCATTGCCGGCGTCGCGCTGTCCCAGATCGACAACGTCTCGCCCAATCTCGGCCAGGGCTACATCATCGACAGCTTCATGGTGGTCGTGTTCGGCGGCGTCGGCAATCTGTGGGGCACGCTGGTCGGCGCGTTCTCACTCGGCGTGCTCAACAAGTTTCTCGAACCCTATGCCGGCGCGGTGCTCGGCAAGATTCTCGTTCTCATCCTGATCATCCTGTTCATCCAGAAGCGCCCGCGCGGCCTGTTCGCGCTCAAGGGCCGGGCGGTGGAAGCATGATCGCGAAGAATACCCCCACCCCTAACCCCTCCCCTCAAGGGGGAGGGGAACTTGGCGGAGACGCCTCCGTGTTCCCCTCCCCCTTGAGGGGAGGGGTTAGGGGTGGGGGTTCTCTCGCAAAGACTCTTTCACTTGGCATTCGACGTCGGAGATCCCAACCATGATCTCCGGAAAGTTCTTCGCAGCCGGCGCCGACAGGCGCATCGCCATCACCATCGCGATCCTGGTGGCGGTGGCGATCGTCGTGCCCATCCTGAACCTCGCCCTGCCGCCGGATTCGGCACTGCATGTGCCCTCCTACATGGTGGCGCTCACCGGCAAATATCTCTGCTACGCGCTGCTGGCGCTGTCGCTCGACCTCGTCTGGGGCTATTGCGGCATCCTCTCGCTCGGCCACGGCGCCTTCTTCGCGCTCGGCGGCTACGCCATGGGCATGTACCTGATGCGCCAGATCGGCGACCGCGGCGTCTACGGCAACCCGCTGCTGCCCGACTTCATGGTGTTCCTGAACTACAAGGAGCTGCCCTGGTTCTGGCACGGCTTCGACCAGTTCTGGTTCGCCGCCCTGATGGTGATGCTGGTGCCCGGCCTGCTCGCCTTCGTATTCGGCTGGTTCGCCTTCCGCTCCAGAGTCACCGGCGTCTATCTCTCCATCATCACGCAGGCGATGACCTATGCGCTGCTGCTCGCCTTCTTCCGCAACGACATGGGTCTAGGCGGCAACAACGGGCTGACCGACTTCAAGGACATTTTCGGCTTCAGCGTGCAGGCCAATACGACGCGCTCCGCCCTGTTCGCGGCGAGCGCGCTGGCGCTGGCGCTCGGCGTGTTCGTCACCTGGAAAATCGTCGGCTCGAAATACGGCAAGCTCCTGATGGCGGTGCGCGACGCCGAGAGCCGCACCCGCTTCCTCGGCTGGCGGGCCGAGAACGTGAAGCTGTTCGCCTTCACCCTGTCGGCGGTGATGGCCGGCATCGCCGGCGCGCTCTACGTGCCGCAGGTCGGCATCATCAATCCGGGCGAATTCGACCCCGCCAATTCGATCGAGGTGGTGGTGTGGACGGCGGTCGGCGGCCGCGCCACCATCGTCGGGCCGATCGTCGGCGCGCTGCTGGTCAATGCGGGAAAAAGCTGGTTCACCGGCGCCTTGCCGGAGCTGTGGCTGTTCGCGCTCGGGGGCTTGTTCGTCGCCGTGACGCTGTTCCTGCCGAAGGGCATCGTCGGCACCTGGGATCAGTGGCGGGCGCGCTCGCGGCACCGGGCTGCGCCGGACGAGGCGGACGGCGACGCCGGTTCCAAGGAAGAGGTGGTCGTGCGCGTCGAGCCGCGCCCGGCGGCGCAGTTGAAGCCCCCGCATGGCGGCCTCGCGCCGCAGCCGGCGGAGTAGGCCATGTCGAAGAGCGGCACCATCCTCTATCTCGACGGCGTCTCCGTCTCCTTCGACGGTTTCCGCGCCATCAACAATTTGTCGCTCGTCCTCGACAAGGGCGAGATGCGGGCGATCATCGGCCCCAACGGCGCCGGCAAGACGACGATGATGGACATCGTCACCGGCAAGACCAGGCCGGATACCGGCGAGGTGTTCTTCGACGGCCAGACCGATCTCACCAGGCACGACGAGGCCGAGATCGCCATGATGGGCATCGGCCGCAAATTCCAGAAACCGACGGTATTCGAGAACCATAGCGTCGAGGACAACATCCTGCTGTCGCTGAAGGGGCCGCGCTCGATCTTTCCGGCGCTCTTCCACAAGCACTCGGCCGAGGAAAAGCGTCGCATCGACGAGATCTTTTCGATCATCCGCCTCGGAGACAAGCGGCACGATCTCGCCGCCAACCTGTCGCACGGGCAGAAGCAGTGGCTCGAGATCGGCATGCTCCTGGCGCAGGACCCGAAGCTGCTTCTGGTCGATGAGCCGGTCGCCGGCATGACCGACGCCGAGACGGAGGAGACGGCGCGCCTGCTCAAGGACATCGCCAAGACCCATTCGGTGATCGTGGTCGAGCACGACATGCATTTCGTGCGCGAGCTCGGCGTCAAGGTCACCTGCCTGCACGAGGGCTCGGTTCTTTCCGAGGGCACGCTCGATTTCGTCTCCTCCGACGAGCGGGTGGTCGAAGTGTATCTGGGGCGGTGACGGCGATGTGGCGGGTTTGTCTGGATCGATTTGATGGGATCCGTTCGCGCGGTACCCCCACCCCTAACCCCTCCCCACAAGGGGGAGGGGGACCGGCTCGCACTTCCGCTGGGCTCAACTTGTCGACGGTTTTGCCCCGCAAAGCGGCCGCAAGGTCCCCCTCCCCCTTGTGGGGAGGGGCCAGGGGTGGGGGTAGCCTGCCCAGCCATTTCACCAACCTCCCCTGGCGCGCCGGAAGGCTCGTCACCCCCATCGTTGCGGCGGTGGGGGCGCGGGAGGACCAGGTGCAGGGGACGGTTCACTTTCTTCCCGCCGACATGCTGCGGCGGTTCCGGCGCTGGCGCGGGCGGGAGAAGGCGGACTGTCCCCGGGCGTTCGACCCGCAGCGCGCGGAGACGTACCATGCTTGAGGTCGAGAACGCCGTCCTCCACTACGGCGCCGCCGAGGCGCTGCGCGACGTCTCGCTGAAGGCGGACGCGCGAAAGATCACCTGCGTGCTCGGCCGCAACGGCGTGGGAAAAACCAGTTTGATGAGATCGATCGTCGGCCACCACCGGCTGACGAGCGGCAAGGTAGCCTTCGAGGGGAAGGCGCTCGACCGGAGCGCGGCGTATGATCGCGCCCGGTCGGGCATCGCATTCGTGCCGCAGGGGCGGGAGGTGTTCCCGCTGCTGACGGTCAAGGAGAATCTCGAGACCGGCTTCGCGCCACTGAAGCGGTCGGAACGCAACATCCCACCGCATGTGTTCGAACTGTTCCCGGTGCTTAGGCAGATGCTGGCGCGCCGCGGCGGCGATCTCTCCGGCGGCCAGCAGCAGCAGCTCGCCATCGGCCGCGCCCTGGTCATGCGGCCGAAGCTGCTCGTCCTCGACGAGCCGACCGAGGGCATCCAGCCCTCGATCATTAAGGATATCGGCCGCGCCATCCGCTACCTGCGCGACAGCGCCGGCATCGCCATCCTGCTGGTCGAGCAGTATCTCGACTTCTGCCGCGAGCTCGCCGACGAGGTCAACATCATGGACCGCGGCCGGATCGTGCATACCGGCCCGGCTGCCGACCTCGACAGGCCGGACGTGCGGAAATTCCTGACCGTGTGACGCGAAGGCCCAGCCGCATTTCCGTGGAGGCCGCGTGGCCGTTGCTCCGGCTGAGGCCGACGGTGAGCCCTCCGTGACTCGCGCCGCCGATCCCCGGCGAATGAGGCCGGACGGATTCCGTCCGTGACCACCGGATCACCATTGCGAACAGCCGCCATATCTATTCCAGATGCCGAAAATCAATGACCGCACCTGCGACGCGGGCAAGAGACAATGAATGGTAGACCCTCAAGAAAGAAACAAGCAGTCGGCAGGTGGGGCTCGAACAAAGCCTGCGATCAACCAGAATTTACATGGCACATCGGCTGGTTTTCAGGAGCCCGTGGCGGCGGCCGTGTGATTCTGCTATAGCGCAGTTTACCTTAGGGAAGGTGGCCGATCGCTTCGGAGAAGAGGGAGGGCATTGCATGACCGCGCTTGATACCGTCAAGACGATATACGAGCTCTATGGCGCCGGGGATATGGACGGTGCCCTGAAGTACTGCGACGAGGATGTGTGCTTCGACTGGCCGGTCGACCAGACACTGGTCCGGTTCGGCGGACACTGCAAAGGGCGGGATGCATTCCGTGCCCGGCTGGCCGAGTTGCACCGGACTTATGACTATCACGCCTTCCGTCCGGCCGCCTTCCTGGCGGACGGCGACCGGGTGGCCGCGCAGATCGAGGTGGAGCTGACGCATCGCGGGTCGGGCCGGCGCTTCCAGATGCGCTCGGCGCATTTCTGGACCGTCCTGGACGGCCGCGCGACCGAACTGCTCGAATATTACGACACGGCGCTGATCGCCGCCGTCGAGCAAGGATCGTTGCCGTCGGCGGCATAGCCGACCGCGATCTCCCGCGAATCCCGCAAGTCGTGAGGGATAGCGTCGGCGGCGCGGTGCCGGGGCGAGCTATTCCCGGAAGCCCGTGACGAAAGCCGCGGAGACCCAGCCGCTCCGGCAGGGACCCTTGTAGGAGGATCTGACGGCGGCGGGCGTTCCCGTGCCGCAGTCCTGGCCTGCCTTGCCGTAGACGATGCCGAACCAGCGGCCGTCGGGCCCATCGGCCTTTTCCTCGCAGATGGTTATCCCGCTGCCAGCCGCCAGCTTGTCGACGACCGGATGGCGAGGCCCTGGCCCGCTGCGTACATTGAGCCGCGTGGCGATGGCGGCGACAGCCGCGCTGGCGCCGCATGCGTCGGACTCCGCGTCGCCGCCGACCATGACGGCGACGGGAGCATTCTGGCCCGACGCATGCGTGGCCGCCAGGACCGCGCACAGCAGGATCGCGGCCGGAAACGAGACGCCCGGCCATCGACGCCGGCCGCGTCCGCCACGTCCTTCGAGCACTTGCCGCGGAAGACCGCGGATCGGGTTTGCCATCGCGCTGCGCAAGTGCCTCAGTTCCGGTTCTTCAGGATCGCAAAGACCTTGCGCTCGGAGAGGAGATTCCCGGCGGCGGTGAGGTTGTAGCGCTTGTAGTTCACCGTGTCGCTGTTGTTGCCGCCGAGCGCCCTGACGAAGCCGTCGCCGACCTCGACGATGATGTCGCAATGGCTGAAGAAGCCGTCGGCCGCGGCCGCCTGGTCGTAGGTGCGCGGCGTGTTGCGCCACTGGCAGACCATGTCGCCCAATTCTGCCTTCTGCTCGCCGATGCGCCAGCCCCAGAACGGCGACTCCTCGCCGGCCAGCTTCTTCTTGATGGAATCGTGGATGTAGCGGGCGTGCGCGGCAGCGAACTTGAACCCGTTGTATCCCGCGGTGCGCACGCACCAGGAGATGAAGGCCGCCGACCACGGCTGGTCGCGGTCCCTGCCGTCGAGATTGAGGCCGATCGCGTCCCACATCTTGCCGACGAAGCGGAAGTAGGGTTCCTCGTTCTCCTTGCCGGATCCCCGGTCGAACTGCAGCCATTCGGCCACGGCCGCCGACATCAGGCTTTCCTTGGCCGCGCTGACCGGCGCGCGCAGGCGGCGTTCGGCGACGACGCCTTCCACCTCGTGCCCATTGACCTTCGTTCCGACCTTCACCCATCCGTCGGTTCCCGACGGACCGGCCGTGGCCACTGCATGGCCGCGCGGCAGCGCGGCCAGGATGGTGCCGTTGACGGGCGCAGCCCGCAGATTCAGCATATCAAGATTCACGCGCATTTCCGGCATGATGAACCTCTCAAAGGTTACCATTCAATTTTCGGGTAAATCTCTGGCATGCGCCGCATGTTTTGAGCGTCGGCGCGTACACAAGAAGCAATATACAAGAAATACTTTTATATTTCAATATCGAATGAGAAACAATTTAGAGAATGTCCTTCCGCTTTTATATTTATCTCCTGACCCTGTGAAGCATATCCCTTGGTTTCTCAGTTTTTCATCTTCTGATTTGTAAAAGGATATATTTAAACCCCCCAGATCGCGCGGAAGTTGCATGCCGTGCTCTGGACAGGCCTCATTTGCCCAACGGCCGCTGCAGGCCGTTGTTCACAGAAAGCTCTGCGGATCGATGTCGACCTGCACGCGGATAGAACCGCGCGGCTTCGGCCCGTTGGCGAGAAGCGTGCGCAGAAATCCCTGCATGTCGGATCGCCGCTCGCCATGGACGAGCAGGCGGAAGCGGTGGCGGCCGGCGATCAGCGCCAGCGGCGCTTCCGCCGGGCCGAGCACGCTGATGTCGTTGGCGGGCGGCGCGGCGCGGCGCAGGCCGCGCGCATGGCCGTCCGCCTCGGCCCGCGTCTCGGCGCTGACGACGATGCCGGCCAGCCGGCCGAAGGGCGGCAGGCCGGAGCGCTCGCGCTCGGCGATCTCGCGTTCGTAGAAAGCGGCGGCGTCGCCCGACACCAGCGCCCGCATCACCGGATGGTCGGGCTGGAAGGTCTGCAGCAGGCCGAGGCTCTTCTTGCCGGTGCGCCCGGCCCGCCCGGTGACCTGGCTGAGCAATTGGAAGGTACGCTCGGCGGCGCGCGGGTCGCCATTGGCAAGGCTGAGGTCGGCATCGACCACGCCGACCAGCGTCATGTTCGGGAAATTGTGGCCCTTGGCCACGAGCTGCGTGCCGATGACGATGTCGGCCTCGCCCTTGGCGATGGCGTCGAGCTCGAGCCGCAGCCGCTTCACCCCGCCCAGCATGTCGGAGGACAGCACGATGGTGCGCGCCTCCGGAAAATGCCCCACCACCTCCTCGGCGATGCGCTCGATGCCGGGCCCGCAGGCCGCGAGATGGTCGAAGGTGCCGCATTCCGGACAGGCCTCCGGCCGCGGCTCGTGATGGCCGCAATGGTGGCAGAGCAGTTGGCCGCGGAACCGGTGCTCCACCAGCCAGGCCGAGCAGGACGGGCACTGGAATCGGTGTCCGCAGACGCGGCAGAGCGTCAGCGGCGCATAGCCGCGCCGGTTGAGGAAGAGCAGCGCCTGCTCGCCGCGCTCCACCGTCCGCCGCACCTGCTCGACCAGCACCGGCGACAGGAACCCGCCCCGCGCCGGCGGTGCGCGGCGCAGATCGACCGCACGGATGTCGGGCAGCGCCGCATCGGCGAAGCGCGACGGCAGGGCGATGCGCCGGTAGCGACCCTGGTCGGCATTGACCCGGCTTTCAACCGACGGCGTCGCCGAGGCGAGGATCGCCGGGAACCCGCCGATATGGGCGCGCACCACGGCCATGTCGCGGGCGCTGTAGAAGACGCGGTCCTCCTGCTTGAAGGCCGGGTCGTGCTCCTCGTCGACGACGATCAGGCCGAGCTTCGGGAAAGGCAGGTAGAGCGCCGAGCGCGCGCCGGCCACGACGCGGGTCTGGCCTTCCGCCACCTGCCGCCAGACGCGCTCGCGCATGCGCGGCGGCAGGTCCGAGTGCCACTCGGCCGGCTTGGCGCCGAAGCGGTCCTGGAAACGCTCGAGGAAGGCCTGGGTCAGCGCGATCTCGGGCAGCAGGATGAGCACTTGGCGGTCCTGCGCGAGCGCGGCCGCCACCGCCTCGAAATACACCTCGGTCTTGCCGGAGCCGGTGACGCCGTCGATCAGCGTGACGCTGAAGCGATCCTCGGCGACGGTCCGGCACAGCTCGGTCGCGCCGTCCGCCTGCTCGGGGCTCAGCCTGCCGCCGCCATAGGTCGGGTCTGGAGGTGCCACGACCGGCCGCGGCGGGATCATCTCGTTGGCGAGCACGCCCTGCGCCTTCAGCCCGTCGATCACCGAGGAGGAGACGCCGGCCGCATGCGCCAGGCCCGAGCGGGTCCAGGCAAGGCCGTCGCCGGCAAGCTCCAGGACGCGCATACGGGCATCGGTAAGACGATCCGGCACGGCACCGGTGCGCTTCAGCCCTTCGATCCAGGGTTCCGGATCGAAGGCTTCCGGCGCGCGCAGGATCATGCGCGCCACCATGCCGGGCGCCGACAGCGTGTAGGTCGCGACCCAGTCGATGAACCGGCGCATCGGCTCGGGCACCGGCGGGCAGTCGAACACGTGGTCGATCGGCCGCAGCTTCTTCGCGTCGACCGCGCCACCGTCGCCGTCCCAGACGATGCCGGCGACCAGGCGCGGGCCGAGCGGCACCCGCACGATCGAGCCGGGCTCGACCGTCATGCCGGCCGGCACCGCATAGGTGTAAGGCGCTTCCGCCGGCACCGGCACCATCACGGGCACCGCGCCGGTCTGCGAATCTCGTTTCATGATGAGCGACCTTGCCCCGACTTGTTCGTCAGGGGAAGGCGGCAGTGATGACCGCCGGGACAGTTTCACTCTGTCTATCCGATAACATGAAATTAGTGCGCCGACGCGTGCGGGAGGAGCCGCAGGGGACAGTTTACTTTCTTTCGGCAGAAAGGCTGAAGCGGTTCAGAGGTCGAGCGGGCCGAAAAAGTAAACTGTCCCCGGCACTCGCGCCGTCACTGCCCTCGGTTCGTCAGAGCTTCGCCAGTTTCTGGGCGATGTCGAGCCTGAGCAGCTCGGCCAGCTCGCGGGCGGCGCGGTCCTCGGCGTCGCGCCGGGCGCGCAGGTTCGCGAATTCCTGTGTCGGCTGGTCGTAGGAGGCGGGAATGGTGCGCGAGCCGCTGGCGACGGGCTTGCCCGTGGCGAGATCGGTCAGCACATAGCTGCCGGTCATGTGCAGCGAGGCGGCCGACGGCCGGTTCTCGTCGCCGACCGAGATCACCGCCTCGTTGAGCACCAGCACGGTGGCGTTCAGCGTCATCTTGTATTTCGGCTGATCCGGCTGGCCGGCGCCGCCGTTGAGCAGGAAGATCAGGTCGTTGCGAAGCCGCTGGCCGTAGCGCGTATTGACCGGATCGATGGCGATCTGCCTCAGCCCCTCCTGGGCTCCCGGGACCGCGCCCGTCTCCAGGCTCGCGTCCGAATAGAGCGGCCGCACCGTGCAGGCGGACGCCAGCGCCAGCGCTGCGAGCAGCGCGACGATGCCGGTGCGGCGGAAAGAGGGGCGGGCAGTCCGGCGATCAGGCAACGACATTGACGATCCTTTGCGGCACCACGATCACCTTGCGCGGCACCTTGCCCTCGAGTGCCTTCTGCACGACCTCGAGCGCAAGTGCTGCCTTCTCCACCGCAGCTTGATCTGCGTCGCGTGCGATCGTCAAGTCGCCGCGCTTCTTGCCGTTGATCTGCACGGGGTAGACGATCTCGTTGTCCACCGTCAGCGCCGGGTCGAAGGCCGGCCACGGCCGCTCGGCGATCAGCCCCTCGCCGCCCAGCACCGCCCAGCACTCCTCGGCCAGGTGCGGCATCATCGGCGCGATCATCGACAGCAGGAACTCCATTGCCTGGCGCAGCGCCGCGGCATCGGCGGAAGCCAGCTTCGCCGCTCCGTCCGTCCCGTCCGACGACGAACCCAGAAAGGCACTGATCTTGTTGGTCAGGTCGTAGATGCGCGCCACCGCCTTGTTGAAGCCGAGCCGGTCGATGTCCTCGCCGACCGCCTTCAGCGTCTTGTGCGCGACCTTGGACAAGGCGCCGGCCTCGCCTTCCGAGGCGCCGGCAGGGCTCACCCCGGCAACGACCGGCGCGGCCTCCGACACCAGCCGCCAGACGCGCTGGACGAAGCGAAACGCGCCCTCGACCCCGGCTTCCGTCCAGATCACGTCGCGCTCGGGCGGCGAATCCGACAGCATGAACCAGCGCGCCGTGTCGGCGCCGTAGCTGGCGATGATGTCGTCCGGGTCGACCACGTTCTTGCGCGACTTCGACATCTTCTCGATCGCGCCGATCTCGACGGGCGCGCCGTCCTTGATCAGCGTAGCGCGGCGAACGCCGTCGACCTCCTCGACCTTCACCTCGGCCGGCGTGATCCAGCCTTCCGGCAGGCGGTAGGTCTCGTGCACGACCATGCCTTGCGTGAACAGGCCCTCGAACGGCTCCTCGACGTCGCTGACATGGCCGGTCGCCTTCATGGCCCGCATATAGAAGCGCGAATAGAGCAGGTGCAGGATCGCGTGCTCGATGCCGCCGATATACTGGTTGACCGGCAGCCAGCCCTTTTTGCCGTCGACCGCCGGCAGAGTGGTCGGCGCCGCCTCGTTCCACGGATCGGTGAAGCGCGCGAAATACCAGGACGAATCGACGAACGTGTCCATCGTGTCGGTGTCGCGCCGCGCCGGCTTGCCGCAATTCGGGCAGTCGGCATGCTTCCAGCTCGGATGGTGATCGAGCGGGTTGCCGGGCTTGTCGAAGGAGACGTCGGCCGGCAGTTCGATCGGCAGCGCGCTGTCGGGCACCGGCAGCGAGCCGCAGGCGTCGCAATGGATGACCGGGATAGGGCAGCCCCAGTAGCGCTGGCGCGAGATCAGCCAGTCGCGCAGCCGGAACTGCACTTTTCGCTCGCCCATCGGCCGGTTGCCGATAGACACGGCTGCCAGCCGGTCCGCCACTTCATCGAACGCCGCTTTCGGCTTCATGCCGTCGAGGAAGCGCGAATTGATCATAACGCCGTCGTCGACATAGGCCTCCTCGGTGATGGCGAAGGTCTTTTCGTCGGCGTCCTCCGGCATCACAACCGGCACCACCGGCAGGCCGTATTTGTTGGCGAAGTCGAGGTCGCGCTGGTCGCCGGACGGGCAGCCGAAGATCGCCCCCGTGCCGTAGTCCATCAGCACGAAATTGGCGACGTAGACGGGAAGCCGCCAGCTCGGATCGAACGGATGCACGACGCGGATGCCGGTATCGAAGCCCTTCTTCTCGGCGGTCTCCAGCTCGGCGGCCGAGGTGCCGCGATGCCGGATCTCGTCGATGAAGGCGGCGAGCTGCGGATTGCCCTCCGCCGCCTTCCTGGCCAGCGGATGGTCGGCGGCGATCGCCATGAAGGAGGCGCCGAAGATGGTGTCCGGACGGGTGGTGTAGACCTCCAGCTCGCTTTCGCCGGCCGGCGCGGTGTCCGCCGCCAGCGGCCAGCGGATCAGCAGGCCCTCGGAACGGCCAATCCAGTTGGCCTGCATCAGCTTGACCTTCTCCGGCCAGCGCTCCAGCGTTTCCAGGCTGTCCAGCAGATCCTGGCTCATCGCCGTGATCTTGAAGAACCACTGCGTCAGGTCGCGCTGCTCGACCGGCGCGCCCGAGCGCCAGCCCTTGCCGTCGATCACCTGCTCGTTGGCGAGCACCGTCATGTCGACCGGGTCCCAGTTGACCTTGGCCGACCGGCGCTCGACCAGTCCCGCCTTCCAGAAGTCCAGGAACAGTTTCTGCTGGTGCTTGTAGTAGGAGGGATCGCAGGTGGCGATCTCGCGCGCCCAGTCCAGCGACAGGCCCATGGTCTTCAGCTGGCCCTTCATCGTCTCGATGTTGGCGTAGGTCCAGTCGCGCGGGTTCACCTTGTTGTCGCGCGCCGCGTTCTCCGCCGGCAGGCCGAAGGCGTCCCAGCCCATCGGGTGCAGCACGTTCTTGCCGCGGGCCCGCTGGAAGCGGGCAACCACGTCGCCCATCGTATAATTGCGCACATGGCCCATATGGATGCGCCCCGACGGATAGGGGAACATCTCCAGCACGTAGTATTTCTCGCGCGGGTCGTCGTTCTTCGTCTCGAAGAGCTTTGCCGCGTCCCAGGCCTTCTGCCATTTGGGCTCGGATGCGCGCGGATTGTAGCGTTCGGTTGCCATTGTCGGGATTTCGCTGGATAAGACGGGCAAAATGGTTCGGCGGACCTTCACCATGGTTTGCCGGGGGCGTCAAATTTTTTCCCCTTCAAACGCGGAAGTCACGTTTAACTTGAGGCCATTTCTCCTTTGGGTGAGGCATGAGCGACGCAGTTTCCCGGCTGGCGGAAGTGAAAGCGAAAATCGCCGCGGCGGAGCGCGAGGCAAGGCGCGCGGCCGGCAGCGTCACGCTGGTCGCCGTGTCGAAGACATTCGATGCCGCCGACATCCGCCCGGTCATCGAAGCCGGCCAGCGCGCGTTCGGCGAGAACCGCGTGCAGGAAGCACAGGGCAAATGGCCGGCGCTGAAGGCGGAGTTCCCGGACATTGAGCTTCACCTGATCGGCCCGCTGCAGTCCAACAAGGCGAAGGAGGCTGTGGCTTTGTTCGACGTCATCGAGACGGTCGACCGCGAGAAGATCGCCGCCGAGCTCACCAGGGAAATCGCCAGGCAGGGCAAGGCGCCGAAACTCTACGTCCAGGTGAACACCGGCTCGGAGCCGCAAAAGGCCGGCATCGAGCCGCGCGAGGCCATCGCCTTCGTCAAGCGCTGCCACGAGGTGCATGGCCTGGCGATCGAAGGCCTGATGTGCATCCCGCCGATCGACGAGAATCCGGGACCGCATTTCGCGCTGCTGGACAAGCTGGCGCGGCAGGCCGGCTTGGAAAAGCTGTCGATGGGCATGTCCGGCGACTACGAGCTGGCGGTCGCCTTCGGCGCCACCGGAGTGCGGGTCGGCTCGGCGATCTTCGGAGCGCGGTGAGCCCGCTGATGCAGTTGACAGAAGGAAATGCTATCTACCTAGCCAGCTAGACTAGGTATCTCCCGATGAACTGGCATCTGCGGGACGCGAAGAACAATTTCTCCAAAGTGGTCCAGAAGGCGCAAACGGAAGGGCCGCAGACCGTCACGCTACGCGGCAAGCCAATCGCGGTGGTTCTGTCGGCGGAAGAATATGAAAAGCTCACCTCCGGCAAGCCGTCGTTGGCAGAGTTTCTGCTGGCTGATGGACCGATTTGGGACGATGAGTTCGTTGAGGACGTCAACCGGCGCAACAAGTCGCCCGGCCGGGATGTCGACTTCTGACGCATCTTTCTAATTTAGCTCGACGAACGCCTAAACCTCCATCACCTCCGCCGCAGTCCTTTTCAGCTTCTGCTCGCGGAAGAAGATGAACAGCCCCGCCGCGACGATGATCGCCGCGCCGACAAGCATGTTGAAGCGCGGCACGTCGCCGAACACCAGCCAGCCGAACAGGATCGCCCAGAACAGCAGCGTGTACTGGAACGGCACCACGGTCGCCGCGTCGGCGAGCTTCAGCGCCCGGTTGATGCAGACATGCGCCACCATCGCCACCGCGCCGAGGAAGGCGAGAAGGAACAGGTCGAAGCCGCTGGGCGTCACCCAGCCGAACCAGGCGGTCGCCAGGCCGAGCAGGCCGGCCCCGGCCATCTGCCAGAACACCAGCGCGAGGTCGGGGGTGCCGCGCAAAGCCCGGCCCGACAGCATCATGAAGGCGAAGGAGAAGCTGCCGAGGATGGCGATCAGCGCCGGCGCGGTCAGCGTCGCGGCCGACGGTTCCAGCGCCACCACCACGCCGCAGAAGCCGAGGAAGATCGCCGTCCAGCGCCGCCAGCCGACCTTTTCGCCGAGCAGGAAGGGCGACAGCGCCGCGACATAGATGGGCGCCGCCAGCCAGTAGGTCATGGCGTCGGCGAGCGGCATGTAGGCGACGGCGAAATAGAAGGCGTAGACCTCGGCGGAGGAGAGAACGACACGCGCCGCCTGCAGGCCCGGCCGCTCGACCCGCACCAGCGGCCGCCAGCCGGCCTGCCACAGGAAGGGCAGCAGCACGGCAAGCGCGGCGGCGCTGCGGATGAGCAGCACCTGGCCGACCGAATAGGTGGCGACCAGCCATTTGCCGAGCACGTCGTTGAGCGAGAATAGCAGGACGCCGGCGAGCATCATGGCGATGCCGAGCCGCGCCGCGTTGCCGGTGTTTCCTGTGGTCAATCCCGTCCGCCGTGTCAGTCCGCCGTCAGCACGACCTTTACGCTGCGGCTGCGATCGAGCGCCAGCCGGAAAGCGTCTGGTGCATCACGTAGCGGCCTGTGGGCCGTAACCAGCCGCCCGACATCGACGGCGCCCGAGACGATGAGGTCGACCGCCTGCGAGAACTCCTCGCCGAAGCGGAAGGTGCCTCTGACGTCGAGCTCCTTGGCCATGATGGCGTTGGCCGGTACCGGCATGTCGCCGCCCGGAAGATTGCCCACCTGCACCACCGTGCCGCCCCGCCGCACTGTGCGGATGGCCGAAGCCAGCCCGGCCGCGGTGCCCGAGGTTTCCAGGGCGACGTCGATCGGCGAGTCGGCCGCGATCTCGGCAAGCATGGCGCCATTGGCAGCGACATCGACGGCGCGGTCGGCGCCGAGCGCCCTGGCGAAGGCGAGCGGTGCCGCCGCGATGTCGATCATCGTCACCTGCTCCGCGCCGGCCAGCCGCGCCGCCAGCATGCACAGCAGGCCGATTGGCCCGGCGCCGAACAGGGCGACGTGCCTGCCCTCGACCGAGCCGGCGCGCGCCACTGCGTGCAGCCCGACGGCGAAGGGCTCGGCCAGCGCCGCCGAGGCCAGCGGCAGCCCCTTCGGCACCTTCACGCATTGCGCCGGGATGGCGTCGAACAGGCTGGCGAAGCCGCCCTGCATGTGCGGCGTCCTCGACGCCGAGCCCATGAAATGGATGTTGTCGCAGAGGTTCGGGCGGCCGTCGCGGCAGTGCCGGCAGGTGCCGCACCAGCGCGACGGGTTGACGGCGACGTGGTCGCCGACCGCAAGTCCCTTCGCCTCGCCGGCGATCTCGACGATCTCGCCGGCGACCTCGTGGCCGAGGATGAGCGGCGAGGTCACGACGAAGTCGCCGGTGCGGGCATGGCGGAAGTAGTGCAGGTCGGAGCCGCAGATGCCGCCCGCCCCGAACCGGATGCGCACCATGCCCGGCGCAAGCGGGCCGAGGTCGCGCTCGACGAGGCGGAGGTCTTCCGGCGCGAACAGCGTCGCGGCGGTGGAGAGGGTGGCGGTCATCTGATGAGTCCGAGTTGGGTGGGCAGCCACAGCGTGACGGCCGGAATGAAGGTGATGATCATCAGCGCGATGAACAGCGGCGTCAGCCAGGGCAGGATCGCCATCGTCGTGCGCTCGACCGACAGCTTCGATATGCGCGACAGCACGAACAGGATCATGCCGACCGGCGGCGTCAGCAGCCCGATCATCAGGTTGAGCGTGATGATCAGGCCGAGATGCACCGGATCGACGCCGTAGCGCGCGGCGATCGGCATGAGGATCGGCACGAGGATGGAGATCGCGGCGATGGTGTCGAGGAAGGCGCCGACGATCAGCAGCAGCACGTTCACCAGGATCAGGAACGTCCACCAGTTGTCGGTGAGCGAGAACATGAAGTCGGAGAACAGCGCCGCCGCCTGGCTCACCGTCAGCAGCCAGGCGAAGATCGATGCGGCGGTGACGATGAACAGCACCGAGGCGGTCGTCTCGATCGTGTCGAAGCTCGCCTTGGCCAGCGTCCTCAGCGTCATGGTGCGGTAGCGCACCAGGCCGAGGAACAGCGACCAGATGACGGCGGCGACGGCGGCCTCCGTCGGCGTGAACCAGCCCATGGTCATGCCGCCGATCAACAGCACCGGCGTCATCAGCGCCATGACAGCCGAGAAGTCGAAATACCAGTCCAGCGCCACCAGCGCCGCCAGCCCGACGAGGACGGCGAGGTTGATCGACAGACCCGCCAGCACGAGGATGTAGACCGCCAGCGGGAAGCACAGCACGACGACGATTTCGAGGGACGCGCCGGCCAGCCGGCGCAGCTCGAACGGCGTGTCCGAGCCCCAGCCCTTGCGGTAGGCGAAGACCGCGACCGTGATCATCATCAACACGGTCATGACGATGCCCGGCAGGATGCCGGCCATGAACAGGGCGCCGATCGAGACGTTGGCCATCATGCCGTAGATGACGAAAGGCAGCGACGGCGGGAAGATCGGCCCGACCGTCGCCGAGGCGGCGGTCACGCCGACGGCGGCCTCGACCGGATAGCCGTGGTCCTTCATCGCCTTGATCTCGATGGTGCCGATGCCGGCGGCATCGGCCAGCGCCGTGCCGGACATGCCGGAGAACACCACCGAGCCGATGATGTTGACCTGCGCCAGCCCGCCCTTCATCCAGCCCACCAGCGACAGCGCGAAGTGGTAGATGCGGCCGGTGACGCCGGCGATGTTCATCAGATTGCCGGCCATGATGAAGAAGGGCACGGCCAGCAGCGGGAAGCTCTCGACGCCCGCGATCATGCGCTGCGCGGTGATGATGTCGGGCGCAACGCCGTAGAAGACGAGGTAGAGCAGCGAAGCGGTCGCCATCGACACCGCGACCGGAGCGCCGATGAGCATGAGCAGCAGGAAGGAGCCGATCAGCAGCAACATGGGGTCAGACTCCGCTCGGGCCGGCAGCGGCCTCTCTCTCGAGGATGGATCTTTTGTGCCGGATGTCGCCGACGAAGACCTGGACGGCGCGCGCCAGCATGAGCACGAAGGCCGCGAGCACGGCGTAGAAGACGATGCCGCGCGGCAGGTCGACCGTGACCATCCGCTCGCGCCCGACGATGGAGACGTAGCGCCACATCAGCCAGGTCATGTAGCCGTAGAAACCGATGGACAGCAGATCGACGGCGAGCGCCAGCCAGCGCGCCGGCTTCGAAGGAAGGAGGCGGTAGATGAAGTCGACCCGGATGTGCCGGGACAGCCGCGTGCACATCGCCGCGCCGAGGAACACCACGACGATCAGGCAGTTGATCGCGATCTCCTCGGTCCAGGCATAGCTGTTGTTGAGCACGTAACGCGTGAAGAACTGCAGGAACACGCAGAACGCCATGCACCAGTAGATGGCGAGGTTCAGCCAGTCCTCCGCCGCGTAGGGGGACAGGTCGACCGGGCCGGCCTCCTCCTCGAACGCATGCGCGAGCTCCTCGACCGATAGCTGCGTGTTGTGGACTTCGCCCGACATGGCGCGGCTCCGCGGATCTTCCTGGACAGGGGTGAGGGAACTGGCCCGGCCGCAATGGGCCGGGCCGGAACCGGATGCGAGCTTACTGGATGGCGCGGATGGCTTCCCAGTCGGCCTTGTTGTAGCCGAACTCCTCGAACGTCACCTTTTCCATGACGTTCTTCTCGAAATCGGCGCGGTCGATCTCGGTGACGGTGAGGCCGCGGTCCTTGAACACCTGCACCAGCTCCTTCTCGCGTTCGACGATCTTGGCGGTGGCGCGCGCCGCCGCCTCCTGCGTCACCTCGGTGAATATCTGCTTGTCCTCGTCCGACAGCGAGGCCCAGCGCGTCTGCGAGACGATGGTGTTGAGGTGGTCGACGATGTGGCCGGTCAGAACGATGTGCTTCTGCACCTCGAAGAATTTTTTCGCCTCGATGGTGGTCAGCGGGTTCTCCTGCGCCTCCACCGTGCCGTTCTGCAGCGCCAGGTAGACCTCGGCGAAGGCGATCGGCGCGGTGTTGGCGCCGCAGGCGCGCGGCATGGCGAGATAGGCCGGCACGTCGGGGACGCGCATCTTCAGGCCCTGCATGTCGGCGCACTTCTCGATCGGGCGGTTCGAGGTGGTGTGGCGCGTGCCATAGTAGGTGGTGGCGGTGATGTGGTGGCCCGACTTTTCCTCGTAGCCGCCGGTCAAAGCCTTGTAGGTGTCGCTCTTGGTGTATTTCAGCAGGTGGTCGGCGTCGCGGAAGATGAAGGGGAAATAGGTGACGCCGATCGGCGCATATTCGCGCGCCGCGAAGCTCGAGCCGGAAATGATGATGTCGACCGTGCCCAGCGTCAGGCCCTGGTTGATGTCGGCCTCCTTGCCGAGCTGCGAGGCCGGGAAGACGTCGATCTTGTAGCGGCCGTCGGTGCGCTTGGCGATCTCCTCGGCCGCCCACACCGATTCGGTATGGAACGGCTCGGACGTCTCATACACATGCGCCCATTTCAGCGTCTCCTGCGCCATCGCCGCCGACGCCGTCAGTGCCAGCGCGGCGACCGCGCCGAGGGTTGCTGCCAGATGGAACTTCATTCTCTTTCCTCCCGAAGGTTGCGTGAACTGCCGGCCGGTCAAATGGCGTGGCCGGGTGCCGCCTGCTTGCGTTCCGCCACGGCTCTCGCCTTGGCGGGCTCCCTGAAGCTGATCGAGAAGCGCTCCTGCGATTTGCGCAGATGCTCCTGCATGGCGGCCCTGGCGCCTGCCGCGTCGCCGGCCGCGATGGCGTCGCGGACGAGGCGGTGCTCCTGCAGCGCCGCGTCCCAGGTGCTCGGATCCTCGAAATAGCTGGAGAGCCGTTCGAAGAACGGATTCATGCGCTGGTCGAACAGTTCGCCGACGACGCGCGCCAGCACGGCGTTGCCGAGAATGCCGGCGATCGCGGTGTGGAAGGCGCGGTCGAGGCCGATGGTCGTGTGGTTCGGATGCTGCTTGCCTTCCATCCGCGCCAGGATGTCGTCGAGCGCTTCGACATCGGCCGGCCTCGCCAGCCGTGCGGCCTCCTCGGCGACGGCGCTCTCGATGAACTCGCGGGCCCTGAGAAGCTCGAACGGCCCTTCGTCCGTGGTCGGATTGGGCGGCATGCGCGGCGGTTCGGTGACGTAGATGCCGGAGCCGACACGGATGCGCACGCGACCCTCGACCTCGAGCGCGATCAGCGCTTCGCGGATGGTCGGCCGCGAGATGCCCATGCGCTCGGCCAGCTCGCGCTCGGGCGGCAGCCGGTCGCCGACGGCGAACTCGCCGCCGTCGAACAGCTGGCGCAGCTGCTCGGCGACTTGCCTGTAGAGACGGCGCGGCACGATGGTTTCGATCGGCATGGCTGCCGGCTCCTCCTCTGGCCAGACCCGGCTCCTCTCCGGTAAATTGGTCTGACCGCTTGGCCAGTTTACTGCATGACGAAGCGGCTTCCGTCAAGCGGAAAGATCGCTGCCCTGCTCCCGGGCCGTGTACCCGCTGCCCTTACAGACGGCCCGGATCGGGTTCGGCAGCACGCTTGCCGGCGGTCCTCGCCACCGGTCTTGGATTCCCCTCGAAGTCACGCATCTGTTGCCACCAAGGTGCCGACAAGTCGGCGCCTGATACGCGCGAGGTCGCAGCTCGCGTTGAAGAACGAATTGCGCTCCGTCATGAGTATGATAATTTCATACCGGTTCTGGAGAAAATCATGTCCGCCACTGAAAAACGCACCTTCAGCCTGCCGGCCGAGCAGTCCGCCTTCATCGACAAGCTCGTCGAGTCCGGAGCTTATGCCACCAGCAGCGAAGTCATCCGCGCCGGTCTTCGCGCGCTGCAGGAGCGCGACGCGGCGGTGGAGCGTTGGCTGCGCGAGGAGGTCGTGCCGACCTATGACCGCTGGAAGGCCGACCCGAGCAGGGGCATTTCGATCGATGAAATGGCTGAGCACGCCCGCAAGCGCCACGAAGCCCGCTTGCAGAGGAAAGCGTGAACCGCAAGGCCGTCATTTATGCGCCCGAGGCCGGCGACGACCTCGATTGGATCTACGACACCATAGCTGACGCCAGCAGCGCAGTGGTAGCCGATCGCTATGACCAGCGTATCCGAGCATTCTGCGAACGTCTTGAATACGCATCCGAGCGCGGCACCCGCCGCGACGAGTTGAGGCCGGGGCTTCGCACCGTCGGTTTCGAGCGCCGCGTTACCGTGGCCTTCACTGTGGAAGATGACCGCGTGGTGATCCTGCGCGTCTTCTACGGTGGGGCGAATTGGCAGGATGAGTTCGCCGAGGCGAGGAACTGACGCCCTTTCTGCTGTACCCCGGCGGATGGCGGAATCACTCAGCCGCCGCGAACCTCGGTCGCGTCCCCCGCCGCCACCAGCTCCGGATCGAGCGTGAACAGCTCCTGCGCCCGGCCGACGCCGCGCAGCGCGAAGCGGCCGACCGACACCAGCTTCGCCTGCTCCTCCGCCGGCAGCAGCTCGTAAAAGCTCGGCGAGAACAGCACGTGCCGGTCGACCGAGCGGCACATGGAGGCGATGCGGCTGGCCTCGTTGACGGCCTGGCCGACCACGGTGAAGTCGAGCCGGTCGGGGCTGCCGATATTGCCGTAGAACACGTCGCCGACATGCAGCCCGAGATAGATGGTGCTGACCGGCTGGCCGGCGTCGCTGCGGCGCTGGTTGAGCGCAGCGAGCCGCAGGCGCAGGTCGGCCTCGGCGCGCATCGCCGCCACGCAGGCCTTGGCCGGATCGGAGTCGGTGAAGATCGCCAGCGTGCCGTCGCCCATCAGCTTCAGCACGTCGCCGCCGGCGCCGTGCACGGCCGTGATGACGGCCTCGGCATAGTCGTTGAGCAGCGGGATGAGCTGGTCGGAGGCGATCGTCTCCGACAGCGTGGTGTAGCCGCGCATGTCGGAGAACCACAGCACGGCGTGCAGCGTCTCGGCGATGCCGCGGCTCATGCGTCCCGCCAGCACGCGGCGGCCGGCGTCGCGGCCGAGATAGGTCTCGACCACCGCCGCCGGCACGCGCGCCAGCGACGCCGACTTGATCGCCAGGCCGAGCAGCGGTGTGAGGTACCGCAGCGCCGCGACCTCGTCGTCGCTGAAGCCACCCGGCTGGGCCGTCGTCCAGCGGCTCGCCAGATTGTCCATCTCGCCGAGAATGGCGTCCGGCGCGAACAGGTGCACGCTGGCGAAATAGTCGGTCTGCCCTTCCGCGCCCAGTTCCTCGATGGCCGAGAAGCCCGCCGTCTCGCCGGCATGCAGCCGGCAGCGCAGCTCCCCGCCGCCCTTCTGGATCAGATGATAGAAGGGGCTGCTCTGCCAGCCTTCGGTCGAGCCGCCGATGTCGCGTGTGAACTCCAGAAGCGGCTGCTCGTCGCTGTCGTCCTCGCGCCAGCGGAAGCCGCGGCCTTCATAGATCGGATGCAGCGTGTCGATGATGACGATGGCGCGGCCGAGCGCCAGGCCGGCCGCCTGGCAGCGCTCGCAGAAGCCATGCAGCAGCGCGATCTCGCCCTCGCCCTCCAGACCCTTTTCGGAGAGCCAGGCCGCTATGGCGTCGACGTCGCGCTTGTCCATGCCCACAGAGTGCACAGCCGGGCGGTACCGCGCAAGCGGGACGACTGCAGGGCCTACCCTTCGACGTGGCCGCCCTTCAGTGCAGCACGAGCAGGTCGTTGGAGGAGAAGCTGATCTCCGTCTTGTCGCCCACCGTCGGCGGCGGCGTGGCCGAGTTGTTGAAGGTGTCGAGCGAGACGATCCCGCTGCCCAGCCCGACCCGCACGCGGATGACCGAGCCGAGGAAATGCACGTCGGCGATCTGCCCTTGCAGGCTGGCGTCGTGGCCGGGTTTCGGCCCCAGCGCGATCGCCTCCGGCCTCAGCGCCAGCGACAGCTGGTCTCCGGTCTTCGAGCCGTTCAGCTTGCCCTTCAACGACAGCTCCTGGCTGCTGATGCGCACCTTGCCGGCGGCGGCGTCGCTGACCACCCCTTCCAGGACGTTGAGCGTGCCGACAAAATTGGCCACGAATTTCGTCGCCGGCCGGTTGTAGATCTCGAACGGCGTGCCGACCTGCTCGGCCTTGCCGCCATACATCACCACGATGCGGTCGGAGATCGACAGCGCCTCTTCCTGGTCGTGGGTGACGAAGATGGTGGTGATGCCCAGTTCCTTCTGGATCATCCGGATCTCGTCGCGCAGCGACACGCGCACCTTGGCGTCGAGCGCCGACAGCGGCTCGTCGAGCAGCAGCAGCTTCGGCTTCGGCGCCAGCGCGCGCGCCAGCGCAACGCGCTGCTGCTGGCCGCCCGAAAGCTGGTAGGGATAGCGGTCGCCGAATTCCGGCAGCTTGATCAGGTTGAGCATCTCGGCGACGCGTCTGTCGGCATCGGCCTTCGGCATGCCGGCAACCTTGAGGCCAAACCCGACGTTCTGCGCGACCGTCAGGTTGGGGAACAGCGCATAGGCCTGGAACACCATGCCGACATTGCGCTGGTTGGGTTTTAGACGCGTCACGTCCTTGCCCGCGACTACGATGCGGCCCGAACTCGGCTCCTCGAAACCCGCGACCATCCGAAGCACCGTGGTCTTGCCGCAGCCGGAGGGGCCGAGGAAGGACACGAACTCGCCGCGTCCGACATCGAGGTTGAAGTCCTGGACGACGGTCGTCGGCCCGAAGCTCTTGCGGATGTGTTCGATCTGGAGAAAGGGATCTGCCATTGTCGGTCCCCGTAAATCAGTGCAGTTGCGTCGGAGGCTTGGGCGCCAGCCGTGCAACGATCTGGATGAGGCCCATGCAGAGCCAGGTGATGCCGAAGGAGATCACCGCCAGCGCCGAGGGCTCGTAGGCCTTGTTGGCGCCGACAAGCTGGAGATAGGGACCGAAAGCGGGCCGGTTCAGCAGTGCGGCGAGCGTGAATTCCCCGATGACGATCGCGAAGGTAAGGAAGGCGCCGGACAGCACCGCCACGAAGACGTTTGGCAGGATCACGCGGCCGAAGATCGTCGGCCACCCTGCGCCGAGCGACTGCGCAGCCTCCGTCAGCGTGGCGACATCGATGCTCCGCAGGCCGGTATCGACTGCGCGGTACATGTAGGGCAGGGCGAGTGCCGTGTAGCCGAACATGAGGAGGATATCGGTCCCCATGGAACTGCCCGTGAGCGGCAGCCAGCTCGATGTGTTGTAGAGCCGGATATAGCCGAACACGATGACGATGGCCGGGATCACCAGCGGCATCAGGGTGATGAACTCCACCACCGGCCGCAGGCCCGGCATCTTGAGCCGGACCCAGTAGGCCGTCGGCACGACGAGCAGCACGCCGAACACGATCGTGAACAGGGCCATGACCACCGAATAGGTGAAGGTCTGGCGGAACTGCGGATCCGCAAGCACCGACGCATAGGCGTCGAAGGAGTATTCTCCCCGCCGCATGGACAGCGAAAATTCGGTCATGCCGACCAGCGGCAGGATGAAGATGAGCGATCCCAGCAGGAACGCGATCCATGCGATCGCGCGCTTCATTTCTGCCACCTCTCGGTGCGGGCGCGCAGCCACAGATACAGTGCGTTGGCGAGCCCGGTGATCACGATCATGCCGAATGCCAGCGCATATCCGAGCCCCGGGCTGCCGAGCACGTCGCCGCGTATCTGCGAGAACAGCAGGATCGGCGCGATGTTGAGCTGCGGCCCCGCCAGCGCAAAGGCGGTCGCGACGGCACCGAAGGAATTTGCGAACAGCAGCGCGAACGTTCCGAGCAGAGATGGCAGCAGGATCGGAAATGCCACCATGCGCCAGTACTGCGCACCCGTCGCGCCAAGGATCTCCGCCGCCTCGCGCCATTCACGCCGCAGGGCGTCGAGCGCCGGCGTGATGATCAGGATCATCAGCGGCACTTGGAAGAACATGTAGGTGGCGATGAGCCCGGTGGTGCTGAACAGGTTGAAGCCGGTCGCCGCCCGCAGGTTGACGCCGAACTCCGTCCGCAGCCACACGGTGATGAGGCCGGCCGGCCCGATGGTCGCGATGAACGCGAAAGCGAGCGGCAGGCCGGCAAAATTGGAGGCGACGCCGGAGAAGGTGAGCAGCGGGGAGCGTATGAAGCGTGGAAGCCCGCCCAGCACGGTGGCGGCGGCCATGGCGAAACCGATCAGGCAGCCGAGCAGCGCCGACCAGAAGCTGACATAAATGGACACCCAGTAGGCGGCGCGGATCGTGGGCGTGTTGAGACCGACGATGTTGGCCAGGGTGAAGCCGCCATCCGGTCCGCGAAATGCGCCCAGCACGATCGAAAGCGCCGGCAGGATGAGAAACAGCAGCGCGAACAGAAAGAACGGCACCACCCCCAGCCACTGCGTTGGCAGGCGGCGCGACAGAGATAAGGTTTGCGACATGCGTTCCGTGGCCCCGCCGGAGGGCGGATGCGGGCTCACTTGGCCCGCATCCGCATGTCAGTGATCACTGCACCACGTTGGCGCCGACAACCTTGTCCCAACCAGCCTTCACGGCTTCGGAGTTGGCATTCACCGCGTCGAGGCTGGGGAACACGGCCTTCTCGTAGGCTTCCGCCGGCGGCAGCTTGTCGAGCAGTTCCTTGGGAACAGCGCCCTTGGAAACCAGGTCGTTGAACCGGATCGGGTGGCAGTAGCCCTTGAGCCAGCCGAGCTGTCCTTCGTCGCTGTAGAGATATTCCATCCAGAGCTTCGCCGCGTTCGGCTGCGGCGCGTAGGCGCTGATCGCCTGGACATAGACACCGGCGAGAACCGAGTCCGACGGTACGATCACGTCGACCGGCGGATTGCCGTTGAGCGAGTCCCGCCACGAAAGTGCATTGTAGTCCCACGCGATAATGATGGGCGTGGTTCCCTGGGCGAGCGTGCCCGCCTTGCCGATGACCGGGACGAAATTGCCGGCGTCGTTCAGCTTCTTGAAGAACTCGAGGCCCGCCTGTGCGGCCGCGGCGCCCGGCTCAGCGCCCTGCGCCATGCCGGCCGCGAGCACGCCAAGGATGGCCTGGTTCGACGCCCGCGGATCGCCGGCGAGTGCGATCTGGCCGGCATATTCCGGCTTCAGCAGATCGGCGAAGGACTTCGGCGGATTCGGAACCAGGTCCTTGTTCACCAGGAACGCCATCACGCCGTAATAATCGCCGTACCAATTGCCGTCGGCGTCCTTGGCGTCGGCAGGAATGGAATCCCACGTGGCGACCTTGTGCGGCTGAAGCAGGCCCTCGGCCTGCGCGGCGGGACCGAACGACAAGCCGACGTCGATGACGTCCGGAGCTTGCGGGCCCTTGTTGTCCTTGTTGGCACGAATTGCTTCCACTTCGTCGGCGGAGCCGGCGTCGGGATTAAGTTCGTTGATGGCGATCTCCGGATATTTCGCCTTGAAGCCTGCGATCACATCGCCATATCCGCACCAGCTGTGCGGCAGCGCGATCGTGGTCAGCTTGCCTTCCGCCTTGGCCGCGGCGATCAGCTCGTCGCTCTGGGCGGCGGCGATCGCCGTGGTGACCATCAGCGACGCGGCGGCAAGGGAAAGGACCTTTCCCGTAAATCTGAACATGGTTGTCTCCGTTGGGTTAACGCCGATCGGCGCCCCTGTTGCGGTTATTCTTGTCGTGTGACAGTCGAATGAAACCGGCTGTCAGCCCCTCTGAGGCCGTAAAAATCTATCTATTTTACAGTGCCGTAGCAATCGCCGCCACAATATTTCTCCGGCTAACCAATCACCCTTCCTTTCCCCTCGCTTTTCTTTCCTCGCCGCCGACGCGTCGCCTTGCGACGCGCCGTCAGAGCCGGCCCTCTATCGCGCTGTCCAGGATGGCCCGCGCCGCCTCCTTGGTCAGCTCCACCGGATTGCCGCCGGTCGACGGATCGGCCACAGCCGACACCGCGATGAAGTCCTTGCGCGCGGCATCCATGTCCAGGCCCTTGATCAGTTCCGGCAGCGTGTGCGGCACCTTCAGCTGCTCACGCAGGTTCAGGATCGCCTTGGCGAAACCGTCGAAGCCGCCGGCAATGCCGAGATAGGCGGCAAGCCGGGCGATACGCTCCTCCACCGCCGGCCGGTTGAAGGCCAGCACGTAAGGCATGAACACGCCGTTGGTCATGCCGTGATGGGTGTCGTAGAGCGCGCCGATCGGATGCGACAGCGAATGGATGGCGCCCAGCCCCTTCTGGAAGGCGGTGGCGCCCATCGCCGCCGCGGCCATCATGTGCGCCCGCGCGGTGATATCCGTCCCGTCGGCATACGCCTTGGGCAGGTTTTCCAGCACCAGCCGCATGCCCTCCAGCGCGATGCCGTCGGCCATCGGATGGTAGCCCGGTGCGCAATAGGCTTCCAGGCAGTGCGCCAGCGCGTCCATGCCGGTGCCGACCGTGATGAAGGGTGGCATTCCGGTGGTCAGCTCCGGGTCGGCGATGACGATCGCCGGCAAAAGCTTGGGATGGAAGATGATCTTCTTGGTATGGGTCACCTCGTCCGTCAGCACGCCGGCGCGGCCGACTTCCGAGCCGGTGCCGGCGGTGGTCGGCACGGCCACGATCGGGGCGATCGCATCCGAGTTGGCGCGCGTCCACCAGTCGCCGATGTCCTCGAAATCCCAGACCGGCCGCGTCTGCCCGGCCTGGAAGGCGATCAGTTTTCCGAGATCGAGCGCCGAGCCGCCGCCGAAGGCGATCACGCCGTCATGCGCGCCTGCCTTGAACACCGCGATGCCGGCCTTGAGGTTCGCCTCCACCGGGTTGGGCTTTATGTCGGAAAAGGTGCCGTACGGCACCTTCGCGTCGTCGAGCAGCTTCAAGGTCGAAGCCACCACCGGCAGCTTCGCCAGGCCGGGATCGGTGACGAACAGCGGCTTCTCGATGCCGGCGGCCGACAGCACCTCCGGCAGTTCCCTGATGCGCCCGGCGCCGAAGCGGACGGTAGTCGGGTAGTTCCATTTGGAGACGAGGTTGGTCATGGGTTCCTTCGTTGTTCGTCGGTCGTGGGTGGTCGGTCGAATGGTTCACGAGCGTCACGACCGACGACCGACGAACCACGACCGACAGTCACACCTCCCGCAGGTGAAAACTCTTCGGCCTGGTCAGGTTGTCGTACCCGATGGCCGACAGCGTCGCGCCCTTGCCGGTGTCCTTGACGCCGGTCCACACCAGCGCCGGGTCGAGATAGTCGCAGCGGTTCATGAACACCGTGCCGGTCTCGACGCGGTCGCCGATGGCCGCTGCATGGTCGGTGTCGCCGGTCCAGATCGAGGCGGTGAGGCCGTAGGGAGAATCGTTCATCAGCGCGATCGCCTCCTCGTCGTTGCGCACCTTCATGATGCCGACGATCGGCCCAAAACTTTCCTCCCGCATGACCGACATCTGGTGGTCGACATCGGTCAGCACCTCCGGCGCCAGATAGGGCGAGCCGACCACGTCCTTGTCGACCTTCATGTTGATATGCGCGGTCGCGCCCTTGCGCAGCGCCTCCGCCTTCTGCTCGCGGATGAAGTCGGCGAAGCGCGCCTGCGCCATCGGCCCGAGCGTCGTGCCGGCGTCGAGCGGGTTGCCGACGACATAGTTCTTCGTCTCGGCGATATAGCCTTCGACGAACTCGTCATAGACCTTCTCGTGCACGTAGACGCGCTCGATGCCGCAGCAGCACTGGCCGGAATTGTAGAAGGCGCCGTCGACGAGGTTCGCCACCGCATGGTCGAGTTTTGCGTCGGGCAGCACATAGGCCGGATCCTTGCCGCCGAGCTCCAGCCCGAGCGTCATGAAGGTGCCGGCCGCCGCCTTTTCGATCGCCCGCCCGCCGGCCACCGAGCCGGTGAAGTTGACGTGGTCGATCTTTCCGCTTGCGAGCAGCCTTTCCGTCTGCCCGTGGTTCAGCACGAGGTTCTGGAAGACGTGTTTGGGCAGCCCCGCCGCCTCGAACGCTTTTGCAAAACGCTCGCCGACCAGCAGCGTCTGCGCCGCATGCTTCAGGATCACCGTCGAGCCGGCGATCAGCGCCGGCACGATGGTATTGACCGCCGTCAGATACGGATAGTTCCACGGCGCGATCACCATGACGACACCGAGCGGGTCTTTTTTCACATAGCGGCGGAACCCGTCCTTGGGATTGGACGCCATCACCGGCGCCAGCGCCTTCTCGGCGATCTCGACCATGTAGGCGACGCGTTCCCTGACGCCGCCGAACTCGCCGCCGTAGCGGGTCGGCCGGCCCATCTGCCAGGCGAGCTCGGGCACGATCTCGTCGCTCATGGCGACAAGCGCCTCCAGCATCTTCAGCATGTAGTTGCTGCGCTCGGCGACCGAGATCTGTGCCCAGCCGACCTGCGCCGCCTTCGCCCGCTCGACCGCCGCGTTCACCGCCTGGTCACTCGCGACCGGCCGCTCCGCATAGATCGAGCCGTCGATGGGGGATTTGAGTTTGATGGTTTCGGTCATGGATTTTCCAGTCTTCATTCTAGCAGGGTATCGCCTGCACGTGCCCCTGTTCGGCATAGTCGAGGATTTTGCTGTCGCGCGTCATGACACGGTAGCCGTGCTCGCGTGCCGTCGCGATGAAAAGCCTGTCAAAGGGATCCCTGGGCGGCGCACCAGGAAGAAATGACGAATTGATCAGAATTTCGGACGTGAGCGCTGCCAGCTCCGAAAATGGAGGAATGATCAGGCTGTCGAACCACGATTTTGCCGACATTGCCGACAACACCCTGCGTCTTGCGACTAGCATTCCCATCTCCCAGGCGCTTGTTGGCGAAATCATTACGGGTGTCCGCATCCCGGCGCTCTCGTCGAGCGCCATCTGGGCTTCCGCACTGAGCTTCGCTCCTTCGGTGATCCAGATGGCCGCACAGGTGTCGAGCAATATGTTTCCAGGCATGTGGTCAGTCTCTGACCTCTGGGCCGTATTTCCGGTCGAGATAGTCGGCCAAATCCGGATCAGCCGGCTCCGTAAGATCGACGTCCGGGAGCAAGGTGATCACCCCCTTCAAGCAGCCGAACAAAGGATGAGGGTGCGCAGATCGTCCGAGATTGACTGCTCCATGGAACTCGGTCTGTTCTTCCATGAAACCAATCCCCTCCGGTAATGCAGCTCCCGACTGACCCGATGTTGCAATGGGGTCCATTGACGCGCCTCCTCCCTTGCGATCCTTTTTGGGTGGGCCGACTTTTTTTGCGGGAATGCTCTTCGCGTGAAAGGTCACCTCCTCAAGCGTCGCACCCAAGATTGTTGCGATTTTGTCAATTTCCGAGAGTTTGAACTGACGCTCGCCACCCAGCGCACGAGACAATCCGCCTTTGTCGACGCCCAACCGCTTGGCCATCTCACTTTGACTGAAGCCTAATGCATCCATCCGATCTATAAACCACTGCTTACCCCGGTTCTGACCCATAGCGATCTCCTATTCCGGAAATCACAACATATCTCAACGTTGCAAAATTCTCAATACCGCTCAAACCCCCTGTGCAGCTCCCAGTCCGTGATCCGCCGGTCGTATTCGAGCTGCTCCCAGCGGGCGGTGTGCACGTAGTGCTCCACCACCTCCTCGCCGAGCGCCGTCTTCAGCATGGCCGAGCCGGCGAGCGTCTCGGTCGCCTCGCGCAGGGTCTTCGGAATCTCGGGCAGCTGCGCGGCCTGGTAGGCGTCGCCGACGAACGGCGCCTCTAGCTCAAGCTTCTCGTCGATGCCGGCCAGACCCGCGGCGATCAGCGCCGCGAAGGCGAGGTAGGGATTGAGGTCGGCGCCGCCGATGCGGCACTCCATGCGCACGCCCTTGGTGCCCTCTCCGCACAGGCGGAAGCCGGCGGTGCGGTTGTCCTCGCTCCACATGATCTTGGTCGGCGCGAAGGTGCCGGACTGGAAGCGCTTGTAGGAGTTGATGTAGGGCGCCAGGAACCAGGTGAACTCCTTGGCGTATTTGAGCTGCCCGGCCGACCATTGGCCGCCGAGCTCGGTCAGCCCGTAGGGCCCTTCCCGGTCGAAGAACAGCGGCGTCTTGCCGTCGGCGCTCCACAGCGAATTGTGGATGTGGCTGGAATTGCCGGCCAGCCCGTAATTGTACTTGGCCATGAAGGAGATCGCCTTGCCCTCGCTGGTCGCGATCTCCTTGGCGCCGTTCTTCAGGATGACGTGGCGGTCCGCCATCTCCAGCACTTCGGCGTAGCGGACGTTGATCTCCTCTTGGCCGGGCCCCCACTCACCCTTGGAGTTCTCGATCGGGATGCCCGCCGCCTCCATCTCGTTGCGCAGGCGGCGCATCACGCCTTCTTCCTTGGTGGTGATGCCGATCAGATAGTCGCCGATATAGGGCGAGGCGGTCTCGAGGTTCTGCCAGTGTTTCGCCCGCGCCGAATCGTAGCTTTCGGAGAACAGGTAGAATTCGAGTTCCGAGGCGAAATAGGCGAGCCAGCCGCGCTCCTGCAGCCGCTTGACCTGCTTGCGCAGGATGGCGCGCGGCGAGTGCGCCAGATCCTCATGCGTATGGTGGTCCTTGAGGTCGTTCAGCACCAGCGCCGTCTTCTCCAGCCACGGTATCTTCCGCAGCGTGGAAAGGTCGGGCTTCATGATGAAGTCGCCATAGCCCTTCGACCAGCTCGCCGCCTTGTAGCCGGGCACCGGCTCCATATCGATGTCGTTGGCGAGCAGGTAGTTGCAGCCATGCGTCTCGTCATAGGCGGATTCGACGAAATACTTCGCCAGGAACCGCTTGCCGACCAGCCGGCCCTGCATGTCGACGGCGGCGGCGAGCACCGTGTCGATCTCGCCCGCGGCGACCGCTTGCTTCAATTCGTCGAAAGTCAGGTTTCCAGCCATATTTCCCTCGTCCGGCGCGATCGCGCCATGCTTCACGTCGCCGTCATGCATCGATGCCGATGATCGCACCAGGCCCGGCCCAGGATAGGCCGGGCCCCATGTGCACCCCTGAAGGGTCAGCCCTGCGTGTAGACGCCGCCGGCCTTCTTCAGGATCTCGTTGTACTGCTTGAAGATGCCGACCACCTTCGCCTTCAGCTCGCCCTCGGCGGCGACCTCGTCCCAAAACTTGAAGGCGGCATTCTCCACCTCGGCCCATTCGGCGGCGGGGATGGTGGTCAGCTTCAGCTTTTCGCCGGTGGCGCGCAGTTTCGCCTCGCCGCCCCAGTACCACTGGTTGCGGTAGGTGTGTCCGGCGTCGACGCATGCCATCCATAGCTGCTTCAGGTGGTCCGGAATATCGGCCCAGCTCTTCTCGTTGACGAACCACGAGCCGATCCAGGCGCCAGAGATGTTGTTGGTGGTGAAGTGGTCGGTCACGTCGGCCCAGCCGACCGTGTAGTCCTCGGTGATGCCCGACCAGCTCATGCCGTCGAGCTCGCCGGTCTGCACGGCAACCTGGACGTCCTCGTAGGGGATCGACACCGGCACCACGCCGAACTGCGCCAGGAAGCGGCCGGCCGTCGGGAACGTGTAGAGGCGCAGGCCCTGCAGGTCGGCGAGCGAATTCAGCGCCTTCTTGGTGTTGAAGTGGCAGGGGTCCTGACCCGCGGCCGAGAGCCAGACCACGCCGCCCGCCTTGGCGTAGGCGTCGCGCCAGATGTCGGCCAGGCCATACTGGCTGAACAGCACCGGCACGTCGAGAATGTGCTTCGTGGCGAAGGGAAAGTAGCCGCCGAACAGCGAGATCTCGACCGGCGCCGCCATCGAATCGTCGTCCGAATGCACTGCGTTGATGGTGCCGGCCTGCATGGCGCGGAACAGTTCGCCGGTCGGGACGATCTGGTCGGCGTAGTAGAGTTCGATTTCCATCTCGCCCTTGGCGGCCTTGTTAAACATGTCGACCGCCGGCTTGGTGACATGAGGGCCGAGTGCCGCGCCGGCATAGGTCTGGAGCCGCCACTTGATCGGTGTCTGGGCGATCACGGCGGGGGCGGCGAGCGTCGTCGCGCCTGCCGCTCCGGCGGTCACCAGGCCGGCCTTTTTCAGGAAATTGCGTCTGCTGTGGATCGTCGTCATCGCTTCTTTTCCCTCTGGTTTGGACTTCATGCAGGTCACTTCGAGTAGACGTAGTTCGGCAGCCACGTCGCGATCCCGGGGAACATACCGATGATCAGCAATGTCAGCAGCATGATTCCGACGAACGGAAGCACGGACCGATAGATGTCGGGAAGCGTGACCTCCGGCGGAGCCATGGCGCGCATCAGAAACAGATTGTAGCCGAAGGGCGGCGTCAGATAGGCGATCTGGCAGGTGATCGTGTAGAGAACGCCGTACCATACGAGGTCGAAACCGAGCGCGCCCGCCAGCGGGATGAACAGCGGCGCGACGATCACCAGCATCGCCGTGTCGTCGAGGAACATGCCGAGCCCGAGGAAGGTAAGCTGCATCAGCACCAGCACCTGCCAGGGTTCCAGCCCCAGTTCGCCGAGGAAAAGTCCTTCGATCGACTTCACTGCCCCGAGCCCGTCGAAAACCGCGCCGAAGCACAACGCCGCCGTGATGATCCAGAAGAACATGCAGGAGATGCCGAGCGTCTTCTTGACCGTATCGTGCATGATCTTCCAGTTGAGCCCGCCCCGCCACCATGCCGCGAGGATCGAGGACACGGCGCCGACCGCCGAACTCTCCACCAGGCTGGTGACGCCGGTCAGGAAGAGCCCGGTCATGGTGATGAAGATCACCAGCGGCACCACGCCCGCGCGTGCCAGGGCGAGTTTCTGGGCGAATGTGTACTCGTCCCGCTCCGCCTTCGTCAGCGGCGGTCCGAGGTTCGGCTGCAACCAGCAACGGACCACCACGTAGAGGATGAACAGCGACGCCATGAGCAGGCCGGGGAACACCCCCGCCATCCAGAGGTTGCCCACCGGCTGGCGCGCGATCATGCCGTAGAGCACGAGCACCACGCTGGGCGGAATCAGGATGCCGAGCGTCGACCCGGCCTGGATCACGCCGGTCACCATCACCTTGTCGTAGCCGCGGCTGAGCAGCGCCGGCAGCGCGATCGTGCAGCCGACCGCCATGCCCGCCACCGACAGGCCGTTGATGGCCGAGATGATGACCATCATGAAGATCGTCCCGACCGCGAGACCGCCGTGCAGGCCGCCCATCCAGACGTGGAACATCTTGTAGAGGTCGTCGGCGATCTTCGATTCCGCCAGCATGTAGCCCATGAAGACGAACAGCGGCAGCGTCAGCAGCGGATACCACTTCATCACCTTGATGATGGCCGTGAAGGGTATCTCGATGCCGCCGGTGCCCCACAGCAGCGCCGCCGCCGCCGCGCCTACGAAACCGATGACCGCGAAGATGCGCTGCCCCGTGAGCAGCAGGAGCATCATCGACGAGAAAAGGAGGGTCGCGATCAGGCCGTAGCTCATACCCGGGGCCCCTCTCTCAGCGACTCGGTTCCAAGCGACTCGCCCCGGAGAAACGCCCAGTCCTTGAAGAAGATCGCGATCGCCTGCAGCAGCGTCAGGAAGATCCCCATGTTAAGCACGACCTTGATCGGCCACATCAGAGGCGCCCAGGCCGAGAAGCTCTTCTCGCCATACTGTACGGCGTAGATCAGCGAGGAGATTCCCCCGATCAGCAGCATGACCAGAAAGCCGATCAGCACGAAGGAGGTGACCAGATCGATCTTCGCTTTCCCGCGCATGGTGAAGCCGCTGTAGAGCAGGTCCATGCGCACATGCTCGCCTTCCTTCAGCGTATAGGCGCCGCCGAGCGTGAAATACGCGACCATGACGAACTGCGCCATCTCGACGGTCCAGATGGATGGCAGGAAGAACACCTTCATGATCGAGGCGTAGGACAGGATGCCGATCATCAGGAAAACGAGATACATGGCAAAAAGGCCGGAGTACCGGCTCAGCGCGTCGATGACGCGGACATAGGTTTTTACCGCATTCGGCATTCATCTGCCTCCGGGGAACTTGAGGCCGGACATCTCGGCCGTACAGGCCGGACGGAGGCCGATGGTGACATTCCATCCGGTCATCCGGCAACCTGCAAGGCATCGATCGTCGGCTCTACCTGCGCAAGAATGCCCGCGAGCAGATCCCCCCACTTCCTTTGTCCGGCTTCGTCCCGGATCTCGTCGTTGCGGATTTCGATCATGGCGCACGGCAGCCCGCGCGACCGCGCATGGCGCTCCAGCGTGAAGTAGACGCGGTCCGCCGGTGAGTAGGGCTGGTTGTCGCCGACCACGATGTCGCCTCGCCGTTGAAGAGCATCGGCCATCGCTGCGGAGAGCCGGACGTCGTCGTCGTGCAATATGCCGATCTGCCAGGGTCGGCCTACCCCCTTGTAGACCGGCGTGAACGAATGCAGCGAAACCAGCCAGGTCTCCCGGCCGGCCTTGAGCCGTTCATCGACGAGGCCGCCCACCGCCTGGTGAAATGGTTGCCAGGATAACGCGATGCGCGCCTCCCGCTGTGCAGGGGAAAGATTTTCGTTTCCCGGAATGGCTGTGGTCTCGCTGATCGTCGGGACCAGGTCGGGTGCGTCCAGCGCACGATTGCAGTCGATGGCGAGCCGCGACACCCGCGATTCGACCAGCGCCGCGTCCAGTTTCCGCGAAAGCAGGCGTGCAACGGGCAGGGCTCCGGGATCCCAGGCGATATGGGAGTCGAGCGCGGCGGCCGGAAGCCCGAGCGACGCCAATTCCGGCGGCAGGAAATTCGAGGCGTGATCGCAAAGCAGCACGAAGCGGCTGGCACCGCTTTCGTTGCTGATACTTACGGGTTCGAAGCGGCCCGCGACGGCCGCCGGACGATCGTGCATTGCTTCCCCGTTCCCCGCGGCGCTGTAACGAATGATACGTTCCAGCTTGTCATTGCGCCATCGCGGATGATTTCATACACTTCGCCGGAGTTTGTCAAACGGCTTTTGGCATCGTGCGGGAAAGTCGAGGCGAGCCTTGGGAGGTAAGCAGTTGGAAGCCAGCGTCGCCGAGCGGATCGCCGAGCGGATGGACGGCATGCCGGCGGGCGAGCGCCGTGCCGCGCAGACGCTGGTCGCCAACTACCCGCTGATCGGCCTGAAGACCGTCGCCGACTTCTCGGTAGCCGCGGGCGTCAGCTCGCCGACGATCCTGCGCTTCGTTTCGCGCCTCGGCTTCCAGAATTATCCGGAGTTCCAGGCCGCCCTCCAGGACGAGCTCGCCGAGCAGCTGCAGTCGCCGGCATCGCGCGCCGCGGCACCAAGGCGGACCGACGCCGGCGGCGCCTCGCCGGCCGTGGAGGCGACGCTCGACAACATCCGCGAGACCTTCCGCCACGTCTCGGCCCGCCAGCTCGACGACATCGTGGCGCTGCTCGCCGGCAGGCGGTCGAGCATCTATCTGATCGGCGGGCGCTTCACCGACCCGCTCGCCCGCTACATGGCGGCGCATCTGGCGATCGTCCGGCCCGGCGTCTTCCATCTCGCCGGCCAGGAAAGCAACTGGCGCGACCGTCTCATCGACATGGGCAGGCGCGACGTGCTGCTGGTCTTCGACATCCGCCGCTACCAGGACAGTCTGCTGCGTTTCGCCGAGACGGCGAACCGGCGCGGCGTGCAGATCGTGCTGTTCACCGACCAGTGGCTGTCGCCGATCGCCCGCTTCGCCCGCCACGTGGTCGCCGGCCGCACCGGCATGCCGTCGCCCTGGGATTCCTCGGCGGCGCTGATGGTGGTGGCCGAGACGCTGATCGGCGGCCTCACCCAGGCGCTGGAGCCGGAAGCGGGCCGCCGCATCCGCGACATGGAAAGCCTGCGCTGATCGGGCAAGGCGCGCCGACCCCAGGCGTCGGCGCTTACCTTACGGATAATTTAGGTGCCAAGGCGCCCGGAAAACGACATAAGCGTCGCTGACAAAATCGGCTATGATGCGTGCGGTGCTGTCTGCACGCCGGCACAATGTCTGCCGTTCTGCCGACCGGGTAGCATCTAACCTGCGGAGCGCCGATGGCGGCCTGGAAACAACTGGTGATCGCGATCGTGCTGCTCGCCGCGGCGGCCTTCGCCTGGGTCCGCTACTATCCGGGCGCGCCGGATATCCTTGCCGGCTGGGGCATCGAGGCCGACTGGGCCCGCGCCGCCACGTCCGGATCGGACGAGGCAGGCGGTCAGGCGGCCGGCCAGGCCGCGCGCCGGCCGGCCACCGTCGTCACCGCGCCGGTGACGGCCGCGACCATCAACGACAAGCTGTCGGCGATCGGCACCGGCCGCGCCAACGCCTCCGTTTCCATAAAACCCTATTCCTCGGGCCGGCTGACCGAGCTCCTGGTCGAGCCCGGCGCCCGGGTGGCGCGCGGCGACGTACTGGCACGGCTCGACTCGGATGGCGAGGAGATCGCCGTCGACCGCGCCAGGATCGCCCTCGAGGACGCGCAGGCACGGGTTACGCGCGTCACCGCGCTGCGCTCGTCCAACGCCGCCTCCACCGTCCAGGTCACCGAGGCGCAGCTCGCCGTGGACAACGCGCGCCTTGCCCTGCGCGACGCCGAGCTCGCGCTCGACAGGCGCGCCATCGTCGCGCCGATCGCCGGCATCGTCGGCATCCTGCCGGTCGAGGTCGGCAACTACGTCACCGCCGAGACGCAGATCGCCATGGTCGACGACCGCTCGTCGATCATCGTCGATTTCTGGGTGCCGGAGCGCTATGCCGGCCTCATCGCAGTCGGCGAGCCGCTCACCGCGACCTCGATCGCCCGCCCGAGCGACCTGCTCGAGGGCGTCGTCAGCGCCGTCGACAACCGGCTGGACGAGCAGAGCCGCACCTTGCTGGTGCGCGCCCGCATCGCCAACGAGGACGACACGCTGCGCGCCGGCATGTCGTTCCAGGTATCCATGCGCTTTCCCGGCGACAGCTACCCGTCCGTCAACCCCCTGGCGATCCAATGGGGTTCCGACGGCGCCTTCGTGTGGACGGTGCGCGCCGGCCTCGGCACGCGCGTGCCCGTGCGCATCGTCCAGCGCAACACCGAGAACGTGCTGGTCGCCGGCAGTCTCGCCGTCGGCGACCAGGTCGTGACCGAAGGCATCCACCTCGTCCGCGAGGGCGCCGAGCTGCTGATCGCCGGCGCCGAGTCGGCCGGAGACGGCGGCCCCGCCGCGCCGGCGACGCGGCGCAGCGGGTCGTAGGAGCGGCGGCCGATGAGCGAGACCACGGGCGAAGCCGGCGGCAAGGGCATCACCGCCCTGTTCGTGCGCCGCCCGGTGCTCGCCTTCGTGCTCAACACGCTGATCGTCGTCGCCGGCCTGGCCGCCTTCTACGGCGTCGAGATCCGCGAGCTGCCGGACGTCGACCGGCCGGTGATCACCATCAACGCCGATTTCGAGGGCGCCGCCGGCGAGACCATCGACCGCGAGGTGACCGCCGTCATCGAGGGCGCCGTGGCGCGCGTCTCCGGCGTCAAGGCGATCTCGTCGACCTCCTCCTATGGCCGCAGCCGCGTCACCATGGAGTTCAACGACGGCGTCGACCTCGACGTCGCAGCCTCGGACGCGCGCGACGCGGTGAGCCGCATCCAGAACCAGCTCCCCACCGACATGGACCCGCCGCGCATCGTCAAGGCCGACGCCAATGCCGACGCGGTGATGCGGCTCGCCATCACCTCCGACACCATGTCGGTCGAGGACATGACGATCCTGGTCGAGGACGAGATTTCCGACGTGCTCGCCGCCGTCCCCGGCGTCGCCGACGTGCAGGTCTACGGCGACCGCGAGAAGATCTTCCGCGTCGACATCAACCAGGCCAAGATCGCCAGCTACGGCCTGACCGTCGTCGACATCCGCGACGCGCTGGCCTCCGTCGCCTTCGACACGCCGGCCGGCTCGCTGACAACCACCAACCAGGACCTCATCGTCCGGGCCACCGCCAACGTCACCACGCCCGAGGCTTTCGAGAACATCGTCATCGCCGGCCGCACCAAGCTGCGCGACGTCGCCACCGTGACGCTCGGCGGAGATCCCAACACGACGTCGCTGCGCTCCGACGGCAAGACCGGCATCGGGCTCGGCATCATCCGCCAGGCGCAGTCGAACACGCTGGACATTTCGGACGGCGTGCGCGCCGCCGCGCAGCGCATCCAGCAGACGCTGCCGGAAGGGATGAACATCCGCGTCAACAGCGACGACGCCATCTTCGTCAACGGCGCCATTCACGAGGTGGAGATCGCACTCGGCCTGTCGGTCACCATCGTGCTGCTGGTCATCTACCTTTTCCTGCTCGACTGGCGCGCGACGCTCATCCCCGGCCTCGCCATGCCGGTGGCGCTGATCGGCACGATCGCGGCGATCTATCTCGCCGGCTTCTCGATCAACATCCTCACCCTGCTGGCGCTGGTGCTCGCCACCGGCCTGGTGGTCGACGACGCCATCGTCGTGCTGGAGAACATCGTGCGCCGCCGCAACGAGGGCATGGGCCCGCGTGCGGCCGCCGTGCTCGGCACGCAGGAAGTCTTCTTCGCGGTGGTCGCCACCACCGCCACGCTTGCCGCCGTCTTCGTCCCGCTCTCCTTCCTGCCCGGCCAGACCGGCGGACTGTTCCGCGAGTTCGGTTTCGTGCTGGCGATGGCGGTGCTGCTGTCGTCGGTGGTGGCGCTGTCGCTATGCCCCATGCTCGCCTCGCGCATGCTGAGAGCCCACAGCGGCGAGGCGCATCACCACGGCCCGATCGGCCGGCTGGGCAGCGGGCTCGCCGCCCTCTACAAGCGCTGCCTGATCTCCTGCCTCAACGCACCGCTGATCGTCATTCTCGTCTCGGTGCTGTTCGCCGCCGGCGCCTGGGGCGTCTTCGGCATGATCCGCCAGGAACTGACGCCGCCCGAGGACCGCTCGATGGCGATGCTGCGCATCACCACCCCGCAGGGGGTCAGCCTCGACTACACCACCCAGCAGATACGCCGCATCGAGGAGCTCGTGCAGCCGCTGCGCGACCGCGGCGAGATCGTCAGCATCTTCGCCAATGCCGGCATGAACAACACGACCAACAGCGGCTTCATGGTCATGGCGCTGGCGCCGTGGGACGAGCGCGAGCGCGGTGCCCAGCAGATCGTCGCCGACATCGACCGTCTGGCCAAGCAGGTGCCGGGCGTGCGCGCCTTCCCGTTCTCGCCCAACAGCCTCGGCATTCGCGGTGCCGGCAGCGGCCTGCAATTCGCCGTCGTCGGCAACAGCTATGCCGAGCTCGGCGAGGTGGCGAACCGGATCATCGCCGAGCTGGAGAAGGATCCGCGCTTCGACCAGCCGCGGCTGTCGACCGACGCCACGCAGCCGCAGCTCCAGGTGGAGATCGACCGCGAGCGCGCCTCCGACCTCGGCATCAACATCACCGGCCTGTCCGACACCATCCAGGCCATGCTCGACGGCCGCGAGGTGGCTGAGGTCTTCATCGAGGACCGCAGCTATCCGGTGAAGCTGATCTCCACCAGCAATCCGGTCAACGACCCGACCGACCTCGAAAACGTCTTCGCCAAGGCGACCGACGGCCGCTACGTGCCGGTGTCGACCTTCGCGACGCTGACCGAACGCGCCGTGCCGCCGTCGCTGCAGCGCGAGCAGCAGCTGCGCGCCGTCGCCATCACCGCCGGCCTTACCCCCGGCTTCGCCCTCGGCGACGCGTTGCGGGCGGCCGAGCAGGTGGCGAAACCGCTGCTGCCGGCCGGCAGCCGCATCATCCCGCTGGCCGAGGCGGCGACGCTCACCGAGACGTCGAGCGGCATGCTCACCATCTTCGGCTTCGCGCTGGTGATCATCCTGCTGGTGCTCGCCGCGCAGTTCGAGAGCTTCATCAGCGCCATCATCATCATGGCGACCGTGCCGCTCGGCCTCGCCTGCGCCGTCTATGCGCTGCTGATCACCGGCACCTCGCTCAACGCCTACAGCCAGATCGGCCTGGTGCTGCTGGTAGGCGTCATGGCCAAGAACGGCATTTTGATCGTCGAATTCGCCAACCAGTTGCGCGACCGGGGCCTCGGCGTGCGCGAGGCGATCGAGCAGGCCTCGCTCATCCGCCTGCGGCCGGTGATGATGACCATGATCTGCACCGTGCTCGGCGGCCTGCCGCTGATCCTCGCCACCGGCGCCGGCGCCGAGGCCCGCATCGCGCTCGGCTGGGTCATCGTCGGCGGGCTGGGGCTGGCGACCCTGTCCACCTTGTTCCTCACCCCGGTCGCCTATCTGCTGCTCGGCCGCTTCGTCACCCCGCATGCCGACGAGCAGGCGCGGCTGAAGCGCGAGCTGCAGGAAGCCGCCTATACCGGCGTCGAGCCGGCGGAGTAGGCGGCCGCTCTCCCCTATTGAGGCAGGGCTATCGCATATGGGTTCACCCCCACCCCTAACCCCTCCCCACAAGGGGGAGGGGGACTGGCTGGCCTCTCCGCCAGGCGCCAATCGTCGACGGTTTCGTGCGACATGGCGGCCACAAAGTCCCCCTCCCCCTTGTGGGGAGGGGTTAGGGGTGGGGGTACGAAGCAGCGAAATTCATCGCTGTTTGCCATATGCGATTCCCCTCCCCCTATTGAGGGGAGGGTGCCGGGCGAAGCGAGGCGGATGGGATCCAAGCGGACGAGCGCGACCTTTCGCGCAGATCTTGAGCGTCGGCTCTCCCGGTGACATCCACCTTCCTATTCAGTATCACTGCCCGGCCGAAACTGCCGGCTTCGACATCTTGCCGACGGCATCCGGAAGGAAGCGCCATTGAACACCATCACCCTCGAACAGGCCATCGCCGGCGTCGGCCAGGAAGCCGGCGTCTCGCCCTGGCGCGTCGTGACGCAGCATATGATCGACCAGTTCGCCGACGCCACCGACGACCACCAGTTCATCCACTGCGACCCCGAGCGGGCGGCCAGGGAGACGGCGTTCGGCGGCACCATCGCCCACGGCTTCCTCACCGTGTCGCTGCTGTCGGCGATGGCATTCGAGACGATCCCGCGCATCGCGGGCGCCGACATCGGCATCAACCACGGCTTCGACACGCTGCGCTTCGTCGCCCCCGTCAAGACCGGATCGCGCATCCGCACCCGCTTCGTGCTGGCCAAGCTCAAGGCGCGCCCGTCCGGCTGGATCGAGATCGCCCATGACGTGACGATCGAGATCGAGGGATCGCAGAAACCGGCGCTCACGGCGCGCTGGCTGACGCTGGCGTTCATTCAGCCGGAGGAGGGATAAGTGCTGGGGATAGTTACTTTTTCCGCGGAAAGGCAGATGCGCTTCAAGGGTGGCGCGGGCGGAAACAACGTAAACTGTCCCCCCGGAGTTCCCGCGCTCAGCGCTTCTTGCCCGGCCCGCCGGGAATGGCCGTCGAGGTCACCGAGACCGGATCGCTCGCCGGGAACGAATCCTCCAGGCCCTCGTCGAGTTCCTGTTCAAGAGTCTCGTCTTCGTCCGGCCGGTCTTTCGGCGGCAGTTCGTCCTTGGGTGGTCTGGGCGCACTCATCCCGGCACTATGACATGCCCAACGGCAACATCAAGATTTCGCCCGCGGCTTTGCCTGCGGTTGCCGCCGGCTCCGCGGCGGCATCGCCAGCCGATAGCCCTTGAGCAACGCGACCGGCCCCAGCACGGCGAACAACAGCTTCTGGACCCAGATCGGGATGCCGTGTCCGTAGGCATGTCCACGGAAGGCATGCAGCGCCAGGGCCTGCAGAAGCAGTGGCGGTTCGCCCTTGGCGTCGTACCAGGACGGGTTGTTGGCGATGTTCATCGACATGTTCAGGAACAGGCGCAGGAAATCGTGGGCGGGCCGGAATTTGGCGGTGAACAGCGTCTCGCCGTCATGGCCGTTGCGGAACAGATGCGGCGTGCCGCGCGTCACCACCAGGCCCTCCCCCGGCCCGAGCGTGTGCCAGGAGCCATCGACCATGATCCGCAGCATGCCGGTGTGCACGATGAATTCCTCGTCGGCATTTGGATGGAGATGCTGCCGCCCGGTGCCCGTCAGCATGCCGCCGCGCTCGAGGAAAACCTCGAACCGGACCTCGTCCGCCCCGTCGTCCATATGGGTGAAGATGAAGGTTTCACCGTTGAAATCGTTGCGGATACGCGTACCGGCGGGCGGGAGCGATTGCATTGCGAAATCCATGCGGCACATGGGCGAACGCATTCGGCGGCACCGCTTGGCGCCGTCGCCATATCTTAGCAAAGAATGTGGCGCGGTCGAATGGCTGGCAGGTCAGCCCTCGCGAGCTGCCGCAACTCGCTGAGCCGTTCGGTTCTTGACGGTGCTAGCCAGCCGCATCCCCCGCCGCTTCCGTCAGGAAATCGAGCACATAGTCCGAAAACGACCGCCAGCACTCGACTCGGAACGCATCCTCGGCGGTCCTGAGAATCACGATCTCGACCTTGCCCAGAATGGTGCGCGAGCAGGCGCCGACCGGGAAGGTTTGCAGCGACAGATCCTGCGGGCAGCCGGCGGCGAGCGTCGCCTCCGCACCCGGCCCAGACGCCGAGATGGCGACGTTGCGGTGCGAGATGCCGACGGCCGAATGCAGCGCCTTGACCTTGGCGCAGTCGGCGAGCGGATCGCCGGTCTGGTCGATCACCAGCCATTCGTCCGGCCCGAGCCACAGCGCCGTGCGCGCGCCCGACGACGCCGACGTCTTCGGCTTCACCGGCAGGTCGAGCCCGAGCGCCCTGGACAGCGCCGCCACCGAGGCGGCCGGCGCGCGCAGCGACATGCGCTCGGCCGGCGGCAGCACCGACAGGCGTGCGCCGCCCGCCAGCACCTCGCGCCCGGCCAATGCCGGCCGGCGGAGGGTTCCCGTGGTTGCGGTCTTCGCGGCGGCCTTAGCCATTGAGGCGCTCTCCCTTCGGATCGTAGAACACCATGCCCGTCACCTCGACCTCGACCGTGCCGTCCGGCATCGGCACATGGAGCGTGTCGCCCAAACGCGACTTGCCGTCGACGACCAGCGCCAGCGCGATCGAATGGCCGCAATTCTCCGACCAGTAGCTCGAGGTGACGTGACCGATCATCTTCATTGGGATCGGCTGCTTGGGATCGCCGACGATCTGCGCGCCTTCCTCCAGTACGATCTTCGGGTCGCGCGTCTTCAGCCCGACAAGCTGTTTTCTGCCCGCTGCCACGAGGTCGGGCCGCGACAGCCCGCGTATGCCGACGAAATCCTTCTTCTTCTTGCCGATCGCCCAGTCGACGCTGGCATCGGCCGGCGTCACCGTGCCATCGGTGTCCTGGCCGACGATGATGTAGCCCTTTTCGGCGCGCAGCACATGCATCGCCTCCGTGCCGTAGGCGCAGGCGCCGTGTTTCTGGCCCTCCGCCCACAGCGCCTCCCAGACGGCTTCGCCGTAGTCGGCCGGCACGTTTACCTCGAAACCGCGATCGCCGGTGAACGACATGCGGAACAGCCGTGTCGGCAGCCCGCAAATCTTTCCCTCGCGCACCGACATATGCGGGAATGCCGTGTCGGAAAGGTCGATCCCTTCCACCAGCGGTGCGATGATCTCCCGGCTTTTCGGCCCCTGCACCGCGATCACCGCCCACTGCTCGGAGATCGAGGTGAGCCAGACGTTCAGATGCGGGAACTCGGTTTGGAGATAATCCTCCATCATGTTCATGACCCGCGCCGCGCCGCCGGTGGTCGTCGTCACGTGGAAGCGGTCCGGCGCCAGCCTTCCCACCACGCCGTCGTCATAGATGAACCCGTCCTCGCGCAGCATGATGCCGTAGCGGCAGCGTCCGGCGTCGAGCTTCTCCCACGGGTTGGTGTAGAGCAGTTCCATGAATTTCGCCGCGTCCGGCCCGACCACCTCGATCTTGCCGAGCGTCGAGGCGTCGAACAGGCCGGCGGCCTGCCGCACCGTGACGCATTCGCGGTTGACGGCGGCGTGCATGTCCTCGCCGGCGCGTGGAAAATACCAGGCGCGCTTCCACTGGCCGACATCCTCGAACACGGCGCCGTGGCGTTCGGCCCAGGGGTGGATCGGCGTGCGCCGCGTCGGGTCGAACAGCTTGCCCTTGGCGTGGCCGACGATCGAGCCGAAGGTCACCGGCGTATAGGGCGCGCGGAACGTGGTGAGCCCGACCGCGGGGATCGGCTTGCCCAGCGTCTCGGCGGCGATCGCCAGCCCGTGCATGTTCGACGTCTTGCCCTGGTCGGTCGCCATGCCGTTGGTGGTGAAGCGCTTCACATGCTCGATCGAGCGCATGCCCTCATGCACCGCCTGGCGGATGTCCTTGGCCGTCACGTCGTTCTGGAAGTCGATGAACGCCTTTACGGTCGTGCCGGCGCCGGCACCGGGTCCGCTGCCCAGCATGCCGCCGGCCCAGGATTCAGAGGCATCGACCTTCGGAGGATTGCTCAAGGCACCCCCACCCCTTACCCCTCCCCTAAAGGGGGAGGGGGGCGTGAACGCCTCAGAATCCCCCTCCCCCTTTAGGGGAGGGGTAAGGGGTGGGGGTGCCTTTGCACGAGTTCTACCGGCCTCCCTGGCCGCCTTCTCCCCGGCATCAAACGCTTCGGCGACCGTCGCCTCCAGCCCGTCCGTGCCGTTGCAGGCGCCGACCGACACGCAGTCCTGCGCATAGGTGCCGGGCAGGAAGCGCTTCGTCGCCTCGTCGAAGGCCACTTTCCCGCGCGACTGCGAGAACAGGTGAACCGAGGGCGTCCAGCCCGACGAAGTCAGCAGCGCGTCGATGGCCACCGTGCGCCCACCACCGCCGCCCTTCGGCTCGATGGTCATCGACGACACCCGCAGCTTGCCGCCGACCTTCGTCACCGCACGGCCGTGATTGACCTCGATGCCGAGCGCCCGCGCCTCCTCGACCGCCGGACCCGACGGGTTGTCGCGCAGGTCGACGATCGCCGCGACATTGACGCCGGCCTTCTTCAGGTCGAGCGCCGCGTAATAGGCGGAATCGTTCGCCGTATAGACGCCTACCGTCCTGCCGACGGCGACGCCGTAATGGTTGAGATAGGCACGCGCCGCCGACGCCAGCATGACGCCCGGCCGGTCGTTGTCGGCGAACACCATATGCCGTTCGATCGCGCCGGTGGCGAGCACGACGCGCTTGGCGCGTACCTGCCACAGCTGCTCGCGCGGCGCATGCCTGTCCGGCCTCGCGACATGGTCGGTGACGCGCTCGACCAGCCCGACGAAGTTCTGCGCATAATAGCCGAAGGCAGTGGTGCGCGGCAGCAGCCGGACGTTGTCCATTGCCGCCAGCTTGGCGGCGCTCTGCTGCGCCCAGGCCCAGCCGTCCGTGCCGTCGATCTTCGCGCCCGCCTCGTAGCGCAGCGCGCCGCCGAATTCCGCCTGCTCGTCCGCGAGGATCACCCCCACCCCGCTCTCGGCCGCCGCGAGTGCCGCCGCGATGCCCGCCGCGCCGCCGCCGATGACCAGCACCTCGCAATGGGCGAAGCGCGAGGCATAGTGGTCCGGGTCCGGCTGGTCCGGCGCCACGCCCAGCCCTGCCGCCGCGCGGATCTTCGGCTCGTAAACCTTCTTCCACGCCGCCTTCGGCCACATGAAAGTCTTGTAGTAGAAGCCAGCCGAGAGCAGCGGCGAAGCAAAATCGTTCATCGCGCCGACATCGAAGGACAGCGACGGCCAGCGGTTCTGCGAGACCGCCGTCAGCCCGTCGTAGAGCTCCTGCACGGTGGCGCGCACGTTGGGCGTCCTGCGCGCCGAATCGCGCTCGACGCCGACCAGCGCATTCGGCTCCTCCGCACCCGCGGACATGATGCCGCGCGGCCGGTGGTACTTGAACGAGCGGCCGGTAAGGTGCACGCCGTTGGCCAGCAGCGCCGAGGCCAGCGTGTCGCCGGAAACGCCGGAAAAATGCTTGCCGTCGAAGGTGAAGCGCAGGCTGCGCGCCGGCGTCAGGCGCCCGGCGCCGGGAATGCGGAAGGGCTGGGTCATGCGGCACCCGTGAAAATCGTGCTTGGACGGCGCCCTGTCGCACCCCCCTCTGTCCTGCCGGACATCTCCCCCGCAAGGGGGGAGATTGGCAGCTTCATCGAAGCCGCCCTCCTTGCAACGTTGGCGATTGGCGAAATGCGAGCGGTCAGGGCAATCTCCCCCCTTGCGGGGGAGATGTCCGGCAGGACAGAGGGGGGTGCGAAGGAGCGCCGCATCATTCCGTCACCTGCTCCTTGAGCCTGGAAGACGATGTCTCATTCAGCTCCGCCGGCTCGCGGTTCGCCCAAGCCGCCGGCCCCGCGTCCTCGGCGGAAATCTCCGGTTTCGGCTCGCCGGCCTTGTAGGTCACCAGAAACCTGTCGGTGACCGTGTTGCGCGCCGCGTTGAAGAAGCGGGCGCAGCCATGCACGTGCCGCCAGCGCTCGAACACCACCCCCTTCGGGTTGGAGCGGATGAAGAAGAACTTTTCGAAATCCTCGTCGGAGATCGCGGCGATGTCGCCGGAGCGCGCGACATGCGCCTCGCCGGCATGCCGGAATTCCAGCTCCGGACGCTCTTCCTCGCAATAGGGGCAGCGGATGAGAAGCATTGCACCGACGTCCTCGACTAGCTTGATATCTGAAGTGCGTTCAGCAGACGGGCACCGATCCGGTCCGGCGCTTCGAGCTGCGGCAGATGGCCGACGCCGGCCAGCACTTCGAAGCTCGACCGTGGTATTTTCGTGTGCAGCAGGCGTCCGCGCGCGATCGGTATCCAGGGATCGTCCTCGCCCCACAGGATCGCGACGGGACAGCGGATCGCATCCAGCCCGTCCTCGAATTCCCGCGTGTACCGTTCGTCCGCCTGCGCGAACTGGGCGTAGAAGCTTGCCCGCCCTTCCTCGCTCAGCCACGGCGCCCGAAGCCGCTCGAAATCGTCGCCGGAGAGATCATTGACCAGTGCGCCCTTGATATACGCGCCGGCGACGGCCTCATGGATATGCGGCGGCAGACTGGTGAACGCTTCGATGTGACGGCCGACATGGTCGAAGAAGGCCGACCCCCACGGGCTGAGCGCCACGACATTCATCAGCACCAGCCTCTCGTATCCGACGCCGCCGAGCAGATGGGCGCGCAGCGTGACGGCGCCGCCCATGTCGTGGGCGACGACGTTCGGATTGGACAAGCGCCAGAAGCCCAGCATTTCGGCGAACACCTCTCCCTGCACGTCCAGCGCCGTCGAATGATCCCCGCGCTTCTCCGACTGGCCATAACCCGGCATGTCGTACCAGTGGACCGTGAAGTGCCGGGTTAGCGCCGGGATCACGCGGTGCCAGCTGAACGACGACCAGGGCCAGCCATGCGCGAGCACGAGATCCGGTCCGCTGCCGGCCTTCCCCCAGGCGACCTCGCCTGCCCGGGTATTCGCCCTTCGATCGACGGTCCACATCGGCTGCGGACCCTAGTGCGCCACCGCGGCCGCGGCGGCCTCGTCGATCAGCCGGCCGGTGCGGAAGCGTTCCAGCGTGAACGGCGCGTTGATCGGATGCGGCTCGTCACGGGCGATGGTGTGGGCGAAGACATGGCCGGAGCCGGGCGTCGCCTTGAAGCCGCCCGTGCCCCAGCCGCAATTGACGTAGAGCCCCTTGACCGGCGTCTTGGCGAGGATCGGCGAGCGGTCCGGCGTCACGTCGACGATGCCGCCCCAGGAGCGCAGCATCTTCATGCGGCCGAACATCGGGAACATCTCGCAGATGGCGTCGAGCGTGTGGTTGAGGATGTGCAGCCCACCCGTCTGTGAGTAGGAAGTATACTGGTCGGTGCCGGCGCCGATCACCAGCTCGCCCTTGTCGGACTGCGAGATATAGGCATGCACGGTGTTCGACATCACCACGCAGGGGAACACCGGTTTGACCGGCTCCGACACCAGCGCCTGCAAGGGATAGCTCTCCAGCGGCATGCGCACGCCGGCCATGTCCATCAGCACCGAGGTGTGCCCGGCCGCCACCACGCCGACCTTCTCGGCGCCGATGAACCCCTTCGAAGTGTCGACGCCGGTGACGCGGCCGTCGGAAGCGCGGCGGATGCCGGTCACCTCGCAGTTCTGGATGATGTGCACGCCGCGCGCATTCGCCCCGCGCGCATAACCCCAGGCGACCGCGTCGTGCCGCGCCGTGCCGCCGCGCCGCTGCAGCGTCGCACCCACGACCGGATAGCGCGCTTCCCGGCTGATATTCAGCGGCGGGCAGAAATCCTTGGCCTGCTCCGGCGTCAGCCATTCATTGTCGATGCCGTTCAGCCGGTTGGCGTGCACGTGGCGTTTCAGCACCTGCACGTCGTGCACATTGTGCGCCAGCATCATGACGCCGCGCGCCGAATACATCACGTTGTAATTGAGGTCCTGGCTGAGCCCGTCCCACAGCTTTACCGCGTGGTCGTAGATGCCGGCGGACTCGTCGTAGAGATAGTTGGAGCGGATGATGGTGGTGTTGCGGCCGGTGTTGCCGCCGCCCAGCCAGCCCTTCTCCAGCACCGCGACATTGGTGACGCCGTGCTCCTTGGCGAGGTAGTAGGCGGTCGCCAGCCCGTGCCCGCCGGCGCCGACGATGATGACGTCGTATTCGGAGCGCGGCTCGGGCGAACTCCACTGCTCCGGCCAGCCCTTGTGGCCGCGCATGGCCTCGCGGGCGATGGCAAAGACCGAATATTTTTTCACGTTTCCAGGGCCTCGCGCTTTGCGCCGGGTTGCTACCACCGCCCGGCGCGCGAGGTGTATCACTAGCGAAAACAGGCTGTCACCCTTGCGCTAATTGCGACGGCCCTTGCCGCTTTGCGCCGGGGCTTCTGCCTGCCCTCCCCCTCCCCTGCCATTTCAAAATGGGAGATGGCCCGTCAATTGCGAAATCCGTCAACACGATTGCCGTTGAGGGACTTAGACAATCCGGCACGTTTCGGGTGGTTGCCCCGCTCCCGATCTGCGACGACCGCGCCATCGCCGGCTCCGGTCGGCACGACAACAGGGAGCAAAACCATGTTCGATCTCACCGACAAGGTCGCCATCGTCACCGGCGCGTCGTCCGGCATCGGCCGGGCGGCTGCAAAACTCTTCGCCGAGCATGGCGCTGCCGTCGTGGCGGCGGCCCGCCGCGCGGATGAACTGGAAAGGCTCGTCGCCGAAATCGAAGCGAGGGGCGGAACGGCCGCCGCGCTGGCCGGCGACGTGCGCGACGAGGCCCACCAGAAGACGCTGGTCGCGCTGGCAGCGGAAAAATTCGACGGCCTCGACATCGCCTTCAACAATGCCGGCTGGACCGGCGAGATGGGCGAGACGCCGGATGTCTCGGTCGAAGGCTGGCGCGACACGATCGACACCAACCTGACCAGTGCCTTCCTCGCCGCGAAGCACCAGATCCCGGCCATGCTGAAGCGCGGCGGCGGCTCGCTGATCTTCACCGGCAGTTTCGTCGGCGTCACCGCCGGCATGCCGGGCATGGCCGCCTATGCGGCGGCGAAGGCCGGGCTGATCGGGCTGACGCAGGTGCTGGCGGCCGAATACGGAAAGCACGGCATCCGCGTCAACGCGCTGCTGCCGGGCGGCACCGACACGCCGGCCGCGACCTTCAAGACGACCGACGAGCGCGCCTTCGTCGAAGGACTGCATGCGCTGAAGCGCATCGCCCGGCCGGATGAGATCGCCGCCTCGGCGCTCTACCTCGCCTCCGATGCCTCCAGCTTCACCACCGGCACGGCGCTGCTGGCCGACGGCGGGGTTTCCATCAACAAGACGTGACGCGACACATTTTCGAACTGTTAAGCTTGGCGATCAGAGCCCAGTCGCCAGACGGCCGCGCAAGCGTCCATGAATTTCCGCGCCTCTGAGGTCGTATCGCGCGCATCCTCGTCGGATACGCTTTCGACCAAGTTGTAGTCGGCTGTCATCCTGTCGGTTCTGGCTCGGCTGAGCATTCTCCCGCAATCGCCGAGAGTTCCAGGCTTGCCCTCGACGAGCTTGCCGAAATGCTCGATGAGATGCTCGTGGCTCTTCGGCACATCCTTGCGCTTGCCAACTCCGCCATTGGCGAGCAACGCGGCTGCGGCACAATGCTCCATGGCATAATAGGCGGAATGCACACACGCATTAGGGGCCTGCCCCCATTCCGCAAGCTTCTCGGCTTCTGCGAGATGGATCAGGGCCTTCTGGAACTCCTGATTCGAAAGTCGCAAACGGTCGAGGTCGGATAACGGAATGACTGGATCGGGTCGAGGTTTGTTCGGGTGTTTCTTCTTCGCTGGATGCCTCATTGCCTTCCGCGTCATGGAATGGCCACGCCATCACGCAGGATAGAAACCGCCAGACTACTTCCATTCGGGTTGTCCAGCAGGTCGTCGGGCACGGAAACAGGCCTGATGTGAACGCCCTCCAATATATGGGGGTAGGCGATATCGGCGAGCTTATGATCGAGTATTCGGCGGTTCTCGAAATGGCGGACAAAAACCGCCACGTCATAGTCGGAGTTGGCGGCCGCGTCGCCTCGCGCCCGCGACCCGAACAAAACGATGTCGGTTACCCTTCCCGCGAAGGCCTTGTCTACGTCGCGCCGAAAAGCGCGCAACCGCCGGGCTGCGCGGCCGGACACCAATTGATCCAGTTCCTTTTTTTTCAGCGCTACAACCATGAGGCAGATTACACCGAACTAGACAGAGCCTTCAAGAACAGCGTCAAGTGGCGCGTCGGGCGAGGATCCAAAGTGTTCACGCATATCAGGCTGCGTGGCCATTTGCCTCCCGTCATCGCGCCTGTGGGAATCGCACCCCGAACCCTTCGCGTGCGCCGAAACGAGATGCTAAGGACGGTGCCTTGAACAAGGGCGCCGGATGAAGGTTGGCATCGACATGGGCGCCGCGGCGGGCGGCGCCGCGGCCGAGCTCGATCTGGAGGAGCTGCTGGCGACCCGCCTGCTGGTGCAGGGCAATTCCGGGTCCGGCAAGTCGCATCTTCTGCGTCGGCTGCTCGAGCAGAGCGCCCCCTGGGTGCAGCAATGCATCGTCGATCCCGAAGGCGATTTCGTCACGCTGGCCGACCGATTCGGCCACCAGGTGGTCGACGCCGCCCGCACCGAGGCCGAGCTGACGCGAATCGCCGGCCGCGTGCGCCAGCACCGCGTCTCCGTGGTGCTCAACCTCGAAGGGCTCGACGTCGAGCAGCAGATGCGCGCCGCCGCCGCCTTCCTCGGCGGCATGTTCGACGCCGAGCGCGACCACTGGTATCCGGTGCTGGTGGTGGTCGACGAAGCGCAGCTTTTCGCGCCCGCCGTTGCCGGCGAGGTCTCCGACGAAGCGCGAAAGCTGTCGCTCGGCGCGATGACCAATCTGATGTGCCGCGGCCGCAAGCGCGGGCTGGCCGGCGTCATCGCCACGCAGCGGCTGGCGAAGCTGGCCAAGAACGTCGCGGCGGAAGCCTCCAATTTCCTGATGGGCCGCACCTTCCTCGACATCGACATGGCGCGCGCTGCCGACCTGCTCGGCATGGACCGCCGCCAGGCGGAAATGTTCCGCGACCTGGCGCGCGGCCATTTCGTGGCGCTGGGTCCGGCCCTGTCGCGGCGACCGCTGCCGATCACCATCGGCGCGGTCGAGACCTCGGCGCGCTCGACCAGCCCGAAGCTGACGCCGCTGCCCGAGGCGCCGGAGGGCGCGCGCGACCTGATCTTCACCCCCGGCCCCGAAGAGGCGCGTGCGGTTGTGCGCAAGGCTCCGCCTCCCGCGCCGATACCCACCGCCGACCTTCTGGCGCAGCTGTCGCGGCCGAAGCCGGCGCCGATGCCCGCCGAGCAGCCGGTTTTCGCGGTGATCGACGAGGCCGAGCGCGAGGCCGGCATCGAGGCCGTGCTGCGCGAGATCCTCGAGGACGCGGATGCCGCCTTCCGCTCCGACGCCGTGCTCTACCAGGATTTTCTCGTGCGCTGCCGCATCCGCCGCGTGCCGGGCGAGCCGCTGCCGCTCTCCGGCTTCCGCCGGCGGCTGGCGGTGGCCCGGGCCGGCGTCGACGAGCGCTCCGCCGACGGCGAGGTCTGGGCGACTGCGCTGGCGCTGTCGGAGGCGTTGCCGGACGACCTGCAGGGCGTTTTCCTGATGGTGGCGCGCGCCGCCGCCAATGGCGATCCCTGTCCTTCGGATGCGACGCTGGCGCGCGCCTATGGCAGCCACTCGCCGCGTCGGGCGCGCCGCCTGCTCGCCTATTTCGAGGAGCGCGGCCTGCTGGTGGCGCGTACCGACTTCCACGGCAAGCGGGTGCTCGCCTTTCCCGACCTCGGCTGCGAGACCGCGCCCGGCGACCCCGACGCGCCCGGCGAGGCCGCCGGCCAGCGCGACGCGGCGGAATAGACCGCGCCGCCTCGCGCGCATCCAGGAAGACTCCCCCAGACCATCACGAAGACGTGCGGAGACCGGACAGGAACGATCCGGCCGCCTTTGCGTTTCCGCCGGGTGCGGAGCGTTGTTTCTCCGGCCTGTGGTCGGGCGAAGCGCTTCTTCAGGCGGCTCCGATGGCCGGACCGCCTATTCGCGTTTGCTCAGGATGGTTCCCATGCAGGACAGCGCCGGACGGTCGATGATCAACGCGGCGATGGCAGCTCCCTACCTCGATCGGGAGGAGGAGCACGACCTCGCCGTGCGGTGGAAGGACGACCACGACCAGGACGCGCTTCACCGCATCACCGTCGCGCATATGCGCCTGGTGATTTCCGTCGCGGCCCGCTTCCGGCATTTCGGCCTGTCGATGGGCGATCTCATCCAGGAGGGTTATGTCGGCCTGCTCGAGGCGGCGGCGCGCTTCGAGCCGGAGCGCGAGGTGCGTTTCTCCACCTATGCGACTTGGTGGATCCGCGCCTCCATGCAGGACTACATCCTGCGCAACTGGTCGATCGTGCGCGGCGGCACCAGTTCGGCCCAGAAGGCGCTGTTCTTCAACCTGCGTCGGCTGCGCGCCAAGCTGGCGCAGGGCGGCGAGATGCAGGCGGGCGCGGCGCTCTATCGCAAGATCTCGTCCGAGCTCGGCGTATCGGAAGCGGATGTCGCCCTGATGGATTCCCGGCTCTCCAATCCCGATTCCTCGCTCAACGCGCCGGTCGGCGACGACGGCGCCGGCTCGGCCGACCGCATGGACTTCCTCGTCTCCGACGCGCCGCTGCCCGACGAGGTGGTGGGCGAGGCGATCGACGTCGAGCGCCGCTCCAACTGGCTGCACAAGGCATTGGACGTGCTCAACGACCGCGAGCGCCAGATCATCGCCAGGCGCCGGCTGCAGGACGACGGCGCGACGCTGGAGGCGCTCGGCGAGTCGCTCGGCATCTCCAAGGAACGCGTCCGCCAGATCGAGAGCCGCGCCATGGAGAAGCTGCGCCTGGCGCTGGTCCGTGAAAACACGGCATTTCTCGCCTGAGACCACTCTTTCTTGCGCCGATTTTCTCTGATCTTCGACTGGAATTCGGCCGTTTAGAACGCATCCGATCGAAAAACAGCGGTGATTGTCGCGAGGGCCGGCGCCGATCTCGTCGCCGGATGCGCATCCGGCACGTCGACTGACCCAACGAAACACCCTATCAGCCCCTTGACCTCAATCTGACTCGAGGTCCTATCAGCCCGGCCACTGCGTCGCACGACGTGTTGGTTCGGAGAAGGTTCGTGGCCGAAAATACCGCTGAAAGGATCGACTGGCGCCAACTCTGGGCGAGCGGCGACCTCGCCCGCTTCTGCTTCATCTGCCTCGGCATCCTGCTACACGCCACCAACGAGACCATGGTTGCGACCGTCATGCCGGCCATGGTCGGCGATCTGTCCGGTGTCGAGTTGGTCGGCTGGTCGCTCGCCGTCTACGAGATCGGCGCGATCGTCGCCGGCGCGGCGGCCGGGCGCATGACCAGCTACGTCGCCTTGCGCACCAACATGATGGGCGCGGCACTGGTCTATTCGGCCGGCGCGCTGCTCTGCGCCACCGCGCCCTCCATGCCGGCCTTCCTCGCCGGGCGCCTGGTCGAGGGTTTCGGCGGCGGCGCGCTGGTGTCGCTCGCCTTCGTCTCGGTCGAGCGATTGTTCCCGCAGCGCATCTGGCCGCAGCTCTTCGGCGTCATCTCGGCCGTGTGGGGCGTCGCCGCCTTCAGCGGCCCGCTGATCGGCGCGCTGATGTCGGAGTTCCTGTCCTGGCGCTGGGCCTTCGGCGTCTTCGCGGCGGGCGGCGTCGCCGCCGCCCTCGCCTGCCTTGCCGTCCTGCGCGGCCCGGCCGCCACCAGGCGGCGCAACGACGGCGCGCCGCTGCCTCCCTTTCCCTTCGCCACGCTTGCCTGCCTTGCCGTCAGCGTCGTGCTGATCGCCTCGGCCGGCGTCGACGTCACGCCGCTGCGCTCGTCGCTGCTGCTGGCGGCGGGCCTGTTCGGCATCGCGCTGTTCTTCGGGCTCGACCGGCGCCTGCCCGCCGGGCGCCTCTTCCCGGCGAACCCGCTCAGCCTCGCCACGCCGCTCGGCAACGGCATGATCATGGTCGCCGCCTTCTCGGTCGCCACCGTCACCTTCACCGTCTACGGCCCGCTGCTTCTGACCAGCCTGCACGGCACCTCGGTGCTGACCACCGGCTACATCATCGCCGCCGAATCCATCGCCTGGTCGGTGCTGTCGATCCTCGTCGCCAACACCCCGCCCGAGCGCGAGCGCGGCATCGTGCTGGCGGGCGCATTGATGATCGCCGGCGGCGTCGCCGGCTTCGCCTATGCCGTGCCGGCCGGCAACATCCCGCTGATCCTCGGCTGCGCGATCCTGCAGGGCGGCGGCTTCGGCATCGCCTGGCCCTTCGTCACCCGCATCATCGTCACCGCGGCGCCGGCGGCCGAGCGCACCGTCGCTTCCTCGGCCGTTCCGACGATGCAGCGCATCGGCTATGCCGTCGGCGCCGCTTCCTGCGGCATCGTCGCCAATGCCAGCGGCTTTGCCAGCGGGCTGAGCAGCCAAACGGCCGCCGGCGTCGCCGCCTGGCTCTTCCTTGCCTTCCTGCCGCTCGGCGTGCTTGGCTGCCTCGCCGCCTGGCGGCTGCCTGCAAACTCCGCCTCCCCCGCTCCTGCCTGAGAGACCGACCATGCCGGAAACGACGACCCTCATCGCCTTCGCCCTGATCGCGCTCGGCATGGTGCTGACGCCCGGCCCGAACATGATCTATCTGGTGTCGCGCTCGATCAGCCAGGGGCCGAAGGCCGGGCTGATCTCGCTGGGCGGCGTCGCGATGGGCTTCGTCTTCTACATGCTCGCCGCCGCCTTCGGCATCACCGCCCTGCTGATCGCCGTGCCCTTCGCCTACGATGCGCTGCGCTTCGCCGGCGCGGCCTATCTGCTGTGGCTCGCCTGGCAGGCGGTGCGGCCCGGCGGCCGCTCCCCGTTCCAGGTGCGCACCCTGCCGAAGGACGGCCCGCGAAAACTGTTCCTGATGGGGCTTCTACCAATCTGCTCAATCCGAAGATCGCCATGGTCTACCTGTCGCTGCTGCCGCAGTTCATCGACCCGGCGCTGGGCAACGTGTTCGCGCAGTCGCTGATCCTCGGCGCCACCCAGATCGTCGTCAGCGTGACGGTGAATGCGATGATCGCGCTGGCGGCCGGCTCGATCTCGCTGTTCCTGGCCAGGAACCCGCTGTGGATCACGCTGCAGCGCTGGCTGATGGGCACCGTGCTCGCCGGGCTGGCCTACAAGATGGCGACGGAAGCGCAGCGATAGGCCTGGCTCCCGGCAATGTCGCGCCGGCGACGGACCCGTTCATCGCGAAGCTGCTTCCCCCTCGCGAAAAACCTTCGGCGGCTCACCAGCGGATCGAAGGGTCCGGAACAGGAATCGCGTCGAGCAGCTCGCGCGTATAGGGGTCCGACGGCGCCTCGAAGAGCTGCCTTGTCGGTGCGTCCTCGACGATGCGGCCGCCCTGCAGGACGATGACCCGGCCGCACAGCCGGCTGATGACCGAGAGATCGTGGCTGATGAAGGCGAGCGTCAGGCCGAGCTCCTTCACCAATTGTTCCAGCAGGTTCAGCACCTGTGCCTGCGAGGACACGTCGAGGCCGGAGACGATCTCGTCGGCGAGGATGAAGTCGGGACGCATGGCGATGGCCCGCGCGATGCCGACACGCTGGCGCTGGCCGCCGGACAGTTCGTGCGGATAGCGCGCGGCGAACGCTTTCGGCAGGCCGACCTGGTCGAGCGCCTCGAAAACGCGCGGATCGCCCGTGCGTGCGCCGAGCGGCGCGGCGATGATGCGGCCGATGGTGAGGCGCGGATTGAGCGAGGACATCGGATCCTGGAAGATCATCTGGATGCGTCGCCGCAATTCCCGCAGCCGCCCGTCCGGCAGGTGGGTGATGTCCTGCCCGTCGAACAGGATCGTTCCGCCGGTCGGCTGGATCAGCCGCACCAGGGCGCGCCCGAGCGTGGTCTTGCCGGAACCCGAGCCGCCGACGATGCCGAGCACCGCGCCGCGCGGGATGTCGAAGGAGATGCCTTTCAGAATCTCCAGCCGCGGAGCCGGACCGAACAGCGGCTTGCGCGCCATGTCGGGCACGTCGAGCCGCAGGCCGGCGATACGGAACAGCGCCTCAGCCATGGGGGCTCCATGCCGCGTCGGCCGCCGCGATCTCGGCAGCGACGGTATCGAGCACGTCGCGCGGCACGGGACGCAGCGACGAGGCCGGATCGTTGTGGCGCGGCGTGGCGGCCAGCAGCGCGGCGCTATAGGGATGGCGGGGCGCGGCGAAGAAGGCGTCGACGGTGGTGTCCTCCACCACCTTGCCGGCATAGAGCACCGACAGGCTGTCGCAGATCTTGGAGACCACGCCGAGGTCGTGGGTGACGAACAGCAGCGCCGTGCCGTGGCGCGCCTGCAGCTCCGAGATCAGCCGCAGGATCTGCTTCTGCACGGTCACGTCCAGCGCCGTCGTCGGCTCGTCCGCCACGATCAGCTTCGGCTCGGCGGCGAAGGCCGAGGCGATCAGCACGCGCTGGCGCATGCCGCCGGACAGCTCGTGCGGGTAGAGGCGCACCACCCGCTCCGGCTCGGGGATGCGCACCTCGCCGAGCAGTTCCAGCGCCCTCGCCCTCGCCCGTTCCTTCGTCCAGCCGAGGATGTCGACCAGCCGGTCGGTGATCTGCGGGCCGATGCGCCGCGACGGGTTGAGCGCCGTCAGCGGGTCCTGCGGGATCAGCGCGGTGCTGGCGCCGATCAGCCGCCGCCGCTCTGCCGGCTTCATGCGCAGGAGATCGTGGCCGTCCAGAAAAATCTCGCCTTCGACGATCTCCACCGACGCCGGTAGCACGCCGAGCACGGCCTTGCCGATCATGCTCTTGCCGGCGCCGCTCTCGCCGACCAGGCCGCGCACCACGCCCGCCGGCAGGTCGATGTCGACCGAGCGCAGCAGCCGGTGGCCCGTGTTCCTGAGGCGCGCCGACAGGTTGCGGATCTGCAGGAACGCCGTCATCTGAGCACCGGGTCGAAGCGCTCGCGCAGGCCGTCGCCGAGCTGGGCGAAGGACAGCACGGTAAGGAACAGCGCGACCAGCGGGAACACCAGCACCCACCATGCCTGGTGGATGGCCACGCGGCCCTCGGCGATCATGCCGCCCCAGGTCGGCGCGTCGGTGGAGATCGACAGGTTGACGAAGGACAGGATCGCCTCGACGATGACCGCGATGCCCATCTCCAGGGTCAGCAGCGCCACCATCGTGGGCAGCACGTTGGGCAGGATTTCCGACAGCAGCGTGCGCAGGCGGGTGAAGCCGGCGATGCGGGCGCTCTGCACATAGTCCATCTGGGACTGGTTCAGCGTCTCGGCACGCACCACCCGGCAGAAGCGCGTCCAGTCGATCACGACGATGGCGACGATCACCGAGGTCAGGCCGGTGCCGAGCACGGCGATCAGCAGGATGGCGAACAGCACCGGCGGGAAGGCCATCCAGATGTCGACCAGCCGGCCGACGATGCGGTCGGCCCAGCCGCGGTAGAAGCCGGCGACGAGCCCGAGCGCCGAGCCGACCAGGCAGGTGACGACGCCGGCGAGCAGCGCCACCGTCAGCGCCACGCGTGCGCCAAAGATCATGCGCGACAGCACGTCGCGGCCGAGGCTGTCGGTGCCCAGCCAGAAACCCGGTTCGGAACCGGCCATCCAGGCGGGCGGCAGGCGGCCGAGCATCAGGTCCTGCGCCAGCGGGTCCTGCGGGCTGATGAGCGGCGCCAGGATCGCGCAAAGCGCGACGAAGCCGAGCCAGAGCGCCGACAGCCACAGGCGCGCTCCGGCGCGCCGCTTGATCGCACCGCGTCCGTCAAGCACGGCGCAGCCTCGGATTGAGCAGCGCGTAGGTCATGTCGACGGCCAGGTTGACGAAGGTGAACATCAGCGCGAACAGGATGACGATGCCCTGGATCAGCGGCAGGTCGCGGTTGATCACCGCGTCGATCGCCATGTTGCCGAGCCCCTCATAGGAAAACAGCCGCTCGATGATGACGGTGCCGCCCATCAGGAAGGTGAACTGCACGCCGATGAGCGTCAGCGTCGGCAGCACCGCGTTGGGCAGCGCCTCCGACAGGATGACGCGGGTCTCGGAATAGCCCTTGGTGCGGGCGAGCACGGCATAGTCGAGGTTGACCGTCTCCTTGAGCGACTGCTTGAGCAGCTGCGAGATGATCGCGGCGAGCGGCAAAGCGAGCGCAAGCGCCGGCATGAACATGTGGCCGACGAGGTCGGCCAGGATGTCGAAGCGCAGCGTCACGATGCTCTCGAGCAGGTAGAACTGGGTCGAGAACGGAAGGTCGAGGCGCGGCGACACGCGGCCGGAGATGTGGAACAGCGGCACCAGCACGCCGAACAGCAGGATCAGCACCAGTCCCCACAGGAAGTCCGGTACCGACAGGCCGATGCCGTTGGCGATGTCGACGCCGGCCTCCGCCTTGCGGCCCCGGAAGCGCGTGCCGAGCACGGCGAGGCTGCCGCCGAGCGCCACCGCGATCAGCAGCGCGACCAGGCTGAGCTCCAGCGTCGCCGGCAGGCGGTTGAGCACCAGCGACAGCACCGGCTGGCGGGTCGAGATCGACGTGCCGAAATCGCCGTGCAGCACATTGCCGAACCAGATGGCGAATTGCTGCGGGATCGATTTGTCGAGCCCGTAGAGCGCCCGCAGCCGGTCGATGTCGGCGTCGGTCGCGCCGGGCGGCAGCATCATGGCGATTGGGTCGCCGGGAACGATGCGGACGATGAAGAAAACGATCACCGCCACGCCGATCAGGGTGATCAGCGTGGTGGCGAGACGCCCGAAAATAGTACGCGCAAGCTGCATGTAGGGTGTCTGCTCGCCGGACTAGAGCGCAATGCGATCAATATGAATCGGCATTCCGCTCTGTCTCTTTATCTGGGCATGATCCGTCCCGAAGAATCTGCGATTTTTCGGGATCATGCACCGGCCGGCGGGCCACTGTCTCAGGCGCGCTTGATCAGGTGCGGCAGCAGCGCGCCCGACTTGTGCGGCGTCACGGTTATCCCGTCGCGATGGACGATCGGCTGCGCGTACTGGATGAGCGGGACCACCAGGCCCTCCTCGGCGATGTAGCGGGAGACGTCCTTCCAGCCCTGGATGCGCTGGTCCTCGTCCTTCTCGCCCCACAGCGGCCCGATCTTGTCGATGAGATCCTGGCCGTCCCACACCGAATGCGGGCTCGGGCCGAACATGGCGAAGCCGGTCGAGGTGGTCGGGTCGCCGACGGCGTTGCCCCAGTTGTAGAAGGCGGCCGGCGCCAGCTTGTCGGCGGCGCGCAGCTCGTAATGCTGGGCGATCTCGTAGACCTCGATCTCGGCCTCGATGCCGACCTTGCGCCACATGCCGACGATCGCCTGGATCATCTCATAGTCCTTCGGCTTGAAGCCGCGCGTGGTCTGAAGCTTGAACTTCACCGGCTTGTCCGGCGAGTAGCCGGATGCGGCGAGCAGCTTGGTCGCCAGCTCGGCGTCGTAGGGGACCTTTATGGAGGCGTCGTAGGCGACGTATTCCGGCGTCTCCAGCGTCGACAGCGGCACGCCGTAGCCGCGCAGCAGCCGGTCGACTAGGAGCTGCTTGTCGATGGCGTGGTTGGCCGCCAGCCGGACGTTCTTGTCCAGCATCGGGTCGACGTCGTTGAGGAAGATCATCGCGATGTCGGAGATGGTCTCGTTGGAGCCCTTCAGCCCGCCGGCGGTCAGGCGGTCATATTCCTCGTAGGGGATCTCCAGCGTGACGTCGGAATTGCCGGATTCGATCTCGGCGACGCGGCTCGCCGCGTCGGTGACGAATTTTATGGTCACCGTGTCGAAATCCGGCTTGCCGCCCCAATAGGTCGGGTTGGCCTTCAGCCGCACGAACGCGTTGCGCTCGTAGCGGTCGACCATGTAAGGGCCGGTGCCGATCGGCTTGGCCTCGAAGCCTTCGGCGCCGACCTTCTCGTAATAGGCCTTGGGCAAGACGTAGCCGGTCAGGAACGACATCCATTTGAAGATGGTCGGCTCGAATTCCAGCACGTCGGCCTCGACGCGGTTGCCGTTGACCTTGAAGTTGCCGACCTTGGCCCAGACGAACTGGATCGGGTTGCCGGTTTCGGCCTTGCCGGCGCGCTCCAGCGACCAGGCGACGTCCTCGGCGGTGAAGGGGCTGCCGTCGTGCCAGGTGACGCCCTCGCGCACCACCAGGAAGATCTTGCTGCGGTCGTCGTTCCAGCCCCATTCGGTGACCAGGCCGGGGCCGAAGCTCAGGTCCGGGTTCTGGTGGATGAACATGTCGAAGACGGACTGGTAGAAACCCTGGATGGTCGGGTTGACCGCCGAGGGGCCGACCGTCGGGTCCCAGGACGGCAGGTTGACGTTATAGGCGATGGTGAGTTCGTCGGCTTCCTGCGCGGAAGCGAGCTGCGGGATGCCGAGCCCCGCGGCGGCGATGCCGGCGCCGGTGAGCTTCAGGAGGGTGCGTCGATTTGGATGTCTGGTCATGTCTGCGTTCCCCAGGTGTCGTTATGAAATCGATGAAATCAGCCGCCCGCCAGCTGCTGGGCGAGCCGGTAGCCCGACCCCGCGCCGACGCCGGCCCCGGGCCAGGTCGAGGCGCCGGTGAGATGGAAATTCTTGACCGGCGTCTTCCAGCCGGCGGCGCCCGGCGCCGGGCGGAACAGGAAATTCTGCGACAAATGATGGCTGCCGCCGACCTGGTCGCCGCCGACCAGGTTCGCATTGTCGCGCTCGAGGTCGAGCGGGGTGACGACGCGCCGCGCGATGATCTTCGATGAAAGACCGGGCGCGTAGCGCTCGACGATGCCGATCACCCGCTCGGCGTAGAGGTCGCGCACCGTTTCCCAGTCCGTGCTGGCGATCGCGCAGGCGGCGTCGCCGCGGATTTCGGCCGGCACCATGCGCACCTGCACCCACAGGACGTGCTTGCCCTCGGGGGCGCGGCTGGGATCGACGGCGGTGGGCTGGCCGACCACCAGCACCGGTTCGGTCGGCAGAAGGCCGGCCTGCGCCTGCGCATAGGCGAGCGCCATCGCGTCCATGCTCGGCGACAGATGCACATAGGCGAAGCGGCGGAGCGCCGCGTCCGGCCAGTCCGGCAGGTCGTCGAGGGCGAGATGGATCATCATCGTGCCCGGCGCATGGCGGAAGTCGCGCATGTGCCGGTCGAAGCGCTCGTCACCGGACCCTTGCGGCAGCAGTTTTGCGAGTGCGCGCGGTGCGACCGAGCCGATGACGGCCTTCGTCGCGGCGATGCGGCGCCCGTCGGCGAGCACGACGCCTGTGGCACGGCCGCCCGCGGTCTCGACCCGCTCGACGGCGGTGCCGCATTCGACGCTGCCGCCGCCGGCCTTCACCATGGCGACGAGGGCGGCGATCATGGTGTCGGCGCCGCCCTTGCCGAGCGCCATGCCGAAACTCTGGTTGGCCATGCCTTCGAGGTAAGGAAACACCGCGCCGCCGGCGATGTCGGGAGCGAAGTCGAGATGCATGCCCCAGGCGGCGAGCAGCGCCTTGACCTGCGGGCTCTCGAAGGTCTCGTCCAGCCAGGCGCGCGGCGACGACAACAGGAAACGCAGCAGTTCCTGCGCCCCGGAGAAGCCGTGGCGACGCAGGGTTGAAAACAGGATACTTGCAATCGCACGCTTTTTCATGGGGCTGCCGAGCAGCGCGAACAAGGTCTCGGCGCGGGCCGGGAACTCCGCCACCAGCCGCGCCCAGGTCTCGGTATCGCGCGGCGAGAAGGCGCGGATGCGTTCCTGCGTCGTGGCTAGGTCGGTCGACACGCCGAGCCAGCGGCCGTCCGGAAACAGCGAGGCGAAACAATCGGCAACCGGCACGAAGGCCAGGCCGTGTGCCGCCAGATCGGATGCATAGGTCTTATGGAAAGCCGAGCCTGCGAACAGGCTGAGGTTCATCGCCGCGAAGTCGTGGCGGAAGCCGGGCGCGGTCAATTCCAGCGTCTTCACGGCGCCGCCGGGCCGCTCCGCCGCCTCGAACAGCGCCACCTTCCAGCCCCGCCTCGTCAGATGCGCGGCGCACGCCAGCGCATTGTGACCGGCGCCGATGATCACGGCATCGTATGTGGTCATTCGTTTTGTTCACCCTCGACAGAGATATTTGCATATGCATCTAATTCCGTCTAGGCTGTTTTTCGGAGCGGGCCGGAAGAGGCCGCGCCAGGGAACGCGGCGCCGTTGGGGGCGCCCATAGCGAGGAGATTTCGACATGAGTGCTGCGACCGCGCTGGGCGATTTCGCCGAGTTGCTGCTGACCGGAAGGATCGAGGTCGTCGACCTGTCGGCGCCGCTCGGGCCGGACACGCCGATCCTGAAGCTGCCGCCTGAACTGGCCAGGGACACGCCGAAGATCGAGGTGCACCGCATTTCCGAATACGACCAGGACGGTCCGTTCTGGGCCTGGAACTGGCTGAAGCTCGGCGAGCATTCCGGCACGCATTTCGACGCGCCGCACCACTGGATCACCGGCAAGGATTTTTCCGACGGCTACACCGACACTATTCCCGTCCGCAACTACGTGGCGCCGGTCAACGTCATCGACTGCTCGGCCGAGGCGGCGGAGAACGCCGATTACCTGCTGACCGCCGACGCGGTGAAGGCGTGGGAAGCGAAACACGGCGCCATCGGCAAGGGCGAGTGGGTCCTGATGCGCACCGACTGGGACCGCCGCAACGGCTCCGAGGAAGCGTTCCTCAACGCCGACGCCAACGGCCCGCATTCGCCCGGACCGACGGTCGACTGCATCGAATACATCCTCGAGCGCGGCGCCATCGGCTGGGGCACGCAGTGCATCGGCACCGATGCGGGTGCCGCCGGCGGCATGACCCCGCCCTTCCCGGCGCACAATCTGGTGCACAAGGCAAACCGCTATGGCCTCGCCAGCCTGTGCAACCTCGACAAGCTGCCGGCCAAGGGCGCGATCCTGATCGCCGCCCCGCTGAAGATCGTGAACGGCACCGGCAGCCCGGTGCGCGCGCTGGCGCTCGTGCCCAAGGGCTGAGGCGTGGCCTACGATCACGTCATCATCGGCAGCGGCGTCAACGGCCTCGTCGCCGCGGCGCTGCTGTCGGGCAAGGGCGGCAAGGTGCTGCTGCTGGAGCGCTCCGACCGCCTCGGCGGCTGCATGATGAGCGCCGAGGCAACCTTGCCCGGCTTCGTCCATGACGTGATGGCGGCGACCTTCGTGCTGTTCGTCACCGGCCCGGCGCATGGCGCGCTCGGCGCCGACCTCGCCCGCCACGGGCTGGAGTTCTGCCATTCGCCGCATCCGACCGCCGTGCTGCGGCCGGACGGTACGAGCGCGGTGCTCACCACGGACCGGGCGGCCAATGTCGCGGCCTTCAACGGATTGGCCGTCGGCGACGGCGACCGCCACGCGGCCGATGTCGGCGGCATCGAGGCCAACGCGCCGCTGCTGTTCGGCCTGCTCGGCGGCGATTTGTGGAGCGCGGCCACCGCCAAGCTTCTGGGGCGCGAGGGCTGGCGGCGCGGGCCGCGCGGCCTGGCAAGCTATCTCGGCGGCGCGCTCGGACCGGCGCGCGGCTGGCTGGAGAGCGGCTATGCTTCGCCCGAGATGCAGGCGCTTTACGCGCCGTGGACGTTGCATTGCGGCCTGTCACCGGAAGACACCTATTCCGCCCAAATGGGCAAAGTCGTCGCCTTCGCGCTGGAAGCCGCCGGAGCGCCCATCGTCAAGGGCGGGGCCGGGAAGGCGGCGGCTGCGTTCCGCGCCCTGATTGAGGAGCGCGGCGGCACCGTGCGGACCGGCGCCGAGGTCGAGCGCATCCTGGTGCGCAACGGCCGCGCCGCCGGCGTGCGGCTGGCGGGCGGCGAGGAGATCGCGGCGGCGAAATCGGTCATCGCCTCGGTGGCACCGGGGCAGCTTTATGGCCGGCTGCTCGGCCAGGACGCGCCGGAGCCGGAGAAGAAGGCTGCCAAGGCGTTCCGTCACGGCCGCGGCGACTTCCAGCTCCACTACGCGCTCGACCGGGCACCGCGCTGGATCGCCGACGGGCTGGAGAAGGTGGCGCTCATCCATCTCGCCGACGGCATAGACGCGGTGTCGAAATCCCACAACGAGGCGACGCGCGGCCTGCTGCCGGAGACGCCGACGCTGTGCGTCGGCCAGCCGGCGGCGCTTGACCCGTCGCGCTGCCCGGCCGGCAAGGCGATCCTGTGGATCCAGGTGCCGGACGCGCCGCGCGTGATCAAGGGCGACGCAGCCGGCAAGATCGCGACCTCCGGGGTCTGGGACGAGGCCACGCGCGAAGCCTTTGCCGACCGCATCGAGACGATGCTGGCGCACCACATCCGCGGCTTCCGCGACACCGTGCTGAGGCGCCGCGCCTATTCGCCGGCCGACCTCGAGGCGCTCAACGTCAACCTGGTCGGCGGCGACCCCTATGGCGGTGCCTGCACCATCGACCAGTTCTTCGCCTGGCGGCCGTTCCCCGGCTCGGTCAACCACCGCACGCCGGTGAAGGGTCTCTACCATATCGGCGCGTCGACCCATCCGGGGCCGGGCCTGGGCGGCGGCTCCGGCTTTCTCGTCGCGAAGGAGATCGGATGAACGACCGGGTGGTCATAGGCGACGACACCGAAGGCCCGCGGCTGGGCGAGATCGGCCTGCAGCAGTTCGCGCCCTATCTGATGAACCGCATCATGGGGCGCTACAATGCCTCGCTGCGCGACGACCTGGCCAAGCTCGGCCTGACCACGCCGAAGATGCGGACGCTCGCCGTGCTGTCGGTCATCGACAATCTGGTGATCAGCCGGCTCGCCGTCTATGCCATCGTCGAGCAGTCGACGCTGAGCCGCGCTCTGGACGCGCTGGAGGCCGACGGCCTGGTGCGCCGCGCCGCCGATCCCGACGACAGCCGCGCCACGCGCGTCTCGATCACCGATGCCGGCCGGGCGGCGTTCGAGCGGCTGTGGCCGACCATGCGGCGGAGCTACACCAGGATGTTCGCGGGCATCGATGCGGAAGAGCGCGCCAACTTCGTGGCGACGCTGCAGAAGATGCTCGTCAACGTCCGCAAGCACGACTTCTGAGGAGATACCCATGGCCGAACGGTCATTCGCGAAAGAAGTCCGGAAGCTCAAGCTGGGCGAGGGCGAGACGTTCACCGGCGAAGGCATTCTGGCCATCACCAAGGCGCTGCTGCAATGCGGCGTCGGTTATGTCGGCGGCTACCAGGGCGCGCCGATCAGTCACCTGATGGACGTTCTCGCCGACGCGCAGGAGATTCTGGGCGAGCTCGGCGTGCATTTCGAGGCAAGCGCCTCGGAGGCGACGGCGACCGCCATGCTGGCGGCCTCCGTGCACTACCCGATCCGCGGCGCCGCGACCTTCAAGTCGACCGTCGGCACCAATGTCGCGTCGGACGCGCTCGCCAACCTCGCCTCGGGCGGCGTTACCGGCGGCGCCCTGATCATCGTCGGCGAGGACTATGGCGAGGGCTCCTCCATCATGCAGGAGCGCAGCCACGCCTTCGCCATGAAGAGCCAGGTATGGCTGCTCGACCCGCGCCCCAACCTGCCGTCCATCGTCGCCGCGGTCGAGCACGGCTTCGAGCTGTCGGAGGCGTCGAACACGCCGGTGATGCTGCAGGTGCGCATCCGCTGCTGCCACGTCCACGGCTCCTTCACCACGAAGGACAACAAGCGGCCGGCGATGACGGTAGCCGACGCGCTGGAGAACCCGCGCCGCGACACGCAGCGCATAGTGCTGCCACCCGCCTCCTTCCTGCACGAGAAGGAGAAGATCTCCAAGCGCCTGCCGGCGGCGATCGACTACATCAAGCGGCACCGGCTGAACGAGACCTTCGGCGGCTCCGGCAAGGTCGGCATCATCTGCCAGGGCGGCATGTACAACGGCGTCATCCGCGCGCTGCAGCGGCTCGGCCTGGCCGACCTCTATGGCGAGACCGAGGTGCCGCTGCATGTGCTCAACGTCACCTATCCGCTGATCGAGGACGATCTCGTCGCCTTCTGCGAGGGCAAGGATGCGGTGCTGGTGGTCGAGGAGGGTCAGCCGGATTACATCGAGCAGGCGCTCGGCGCCATGCTCTACAAGGCCGGCGCGACGGTGCGCCTCGAAGGCAAGGGCGTGCTGCCGATGGCCGGCGAATATACCGGCGACACGCTGCTGTCGGGCCTTGGCGCGTTCCTGCGCCAGCATGCCGGCGGCATGCTGGCGCCGGAGATCCGGGCGCCCAACGTACCGGCGCCGCCGATCTTCGAGGATCTCGCCAAGACCGTACCGATGCGCCCGCCGGGCTTCTGCATCGGCTGCCCCGAGCGCCCGATCTTCGCGGCGACGAAGCTCGCGGAGCAGGAGCTCGGCAAGCACCACATCGCCTCCGACATCGGCTGCCACCTGTTCTCGATCATGCCGCCATTCGAGCTCGGCGCCACCACCATGGGCTACGGGCTGGGGCCGGCTTCGGCTTCGGCCTTCAATTCGCCCGACGCCAGGCGCCGCTCCATCTCCTTCGTCGGCGACGGCGGCTTCTGGCACAACGGCCTGACCTCCTCGATCGGCAATGCCGTCTTCAACAAGAACGACGGCGTCATCGTGGTGGTCGACAACTATTATTCGGCCGCGACCGGCGGGCAGGACGTCTTGTCGTCGCGCGCCAGCAACCGGACCAAGTCGACGAAACATCCGATCACCGACGCCATCAAGGGCATGGGCGTGAAATGGGTGCGCCACATCGAGCGCACCTACGACGTCGGCCAGATGCGCGACACGCTGAAGGAAGCGCTGACGACCGAGGAGAAAGGCCCCAAGGTCATCGTCGCCTCGTCGGAATGCATGCTCAACCGGCAGCGGCGCGAGGCGCCGCTGAAGAAGAAGGCGGCGGCCGAAGGCAGGCGCATGGTCAAGACCAAGTTCGGCGTGGACGAGGACGTCTGCACCGGCGATCACGCCTGCATGCGGCTCTCCGGCTGCCCGTCGCTGACGGTCAAGCATCTCGACGACCCGCTGCGCGACGATCCGGTGGCGGCGATCGACGAGAACTGCGTCGGCTGCGGCAATTGCGGCGAGGTCGCCGACGCGGCGGTGCTCTGCCCGTCCTTCTACCAGGCCGACGTGGTCAGCAACCCGACGGGCTGGGACCGCTTCTGGTTCCGGCTGCGCCAGCGGGTGATTTCGGCGCTGCAGTCGCGGCGCGAGCGCCGGCGGCTGACCTTCGGAGCACAGGCGGCATGAGGCTCGGTCTGGCGAAAGGCCCCGACCGCACGGGTTCGGTCATAAAACTCTGCATCCTGGCGGTGGGCGGCCAGGGCGGCGGCGTGCTCACCAACTGGATCACCGACCTGGCGCAGCGGGCCGGCTGGCATGTGCAGTCGACCTCGGTCGCCGGCGTGGCGCAGCGCACCGGCGCCACGATCTACTATGTCGAGATGATGCCGAGCGATCCGGCCCGGCCGGACGCCCGGCCGGTGCTGGCGCTGAGCCCGGCGCCGGGCGACGTCGACATCCTGATCGCCGCCGAACTGGCGGAAGCCGGACGGGCGGTGCTGCGCGGCTTCGTCACGCCCGACCGCACCACGCTGATCGCTTCCAGCCATCGCATGCTGGCGGTGTCGGAGAAGATCGTGCCGGGCGATGGCCGCGCCGATGGCGGCACGGTGCAGCGCCGGGCGGCCGAGGCGTCGCGGCGCTTCGTCCATTTCGACATGGAGGCGCTGGCAAAACAGGCCGGCAGCGTGATCTCCGCCAGCCTGTTCGGCGCGCTCGCCGGCACCGGCGAGTTGCCCTTTTCGCGCGCCGAGTTCGAGGCGACCATCAAGGCCGGCGGCAAAGGGACGGAAGCCAGCCTTCGGGCTTTCGCCCTCGCCTACGACCGCGCCGCCGGCGTCGCCGCGGCCGAAAGCGCGGCGGTGATTCCAGCTGGCGACACCGGGTCGGCCGTGCGCGGCCCGCGACGGCTGGAGGAGCAATGGGAGGAGTTGCTGCACCGCGTCGCCGAGCTGCCGGAGCCGGTGCGCGAGCTTGCCGAGCCGGGCCTGCGAAAAGTGGTCGACTTCCTCGATCCGGCCTATGGCGGCGAATATCTCGAGCGCATCGAGCGCATCGCCGCCGACGACGAGGAGACGCAAGGCTTCGCCTTTTCGCGCGAGGCGGCGAAATACGTCGCCAACGCCATGGTCTACGACGACATCGTGCGCGTCGCCGACCTGAAGACCCGGTCGGCGCGGGCCGAGCGCGTGCGCCGCGAGGTGAAGCTGGGCGAAGGCCAGGCGCTGCTCACCACCGAATATTTCCATCCGCGCATGGAGGAGATCTGCGGCACGCTGCCGGCCCGGCTGGGGGCGGCGATCGAGGCACGGCCCGGCCTGATAAAGGCGCTCAACCGCGTGGTCGACCGCGGCCGCCGCATCCGCACCGACAGCATCCTCGGCTTCGGCATGCTGTGGGCGATCGGCGGCATGCGGCGCTGGCGCCGCGGCCTGCTGCGCCATCGCGTCGAGACGGCGCATCTGGAGGAATGGCTGGCGACGGCGCTGCGCGAGCGCGACGGCGACTATGCTCTCGGCGTCGAGGTGCTGAAGTGCCGTCGCCTGATCAAGGGTTATTCCGACACCCATAGCCGCGGCCTGTCGAAGTTCGACCGCGTGCTCGGCTGCCTGCCGCTGCTCAAAGGCCGCGCCGACGCCGCCGACTGGATCAGGCGGCTGCGCGAGGCGGCGCTTGCCGACGCGGACGGGGTGGCGCTCGACGGCGCGATCCGCACGGTGCGCTCCTTCACCGAGGAAGTGGACGAGCATACCGGCTGAGGTCTCCGCTCTCCAACGCGGCCTGGATGCGCTTGCGCGCGGCCGGCCAAAGCCGCACCGGCTTGGTCTCGCGCGAAGCGGCCGCATAGTTTAAGCTTAGACAATCGCGGCGCGCCCGCGCCGGCACGCGATTCGCGCCCCTGGCTGCTGGCCAAGGGGGCGCGCTTCAGGAGGGATGCCCGTTGACCGAGCAAGGCGGCGTGGACTGGATCGACAGCGAGACCAAGGTCGCCGAGGCGCCCGCCGACCATGGCGACGACCTGCGGCTGTGGCTGCGCCTGCTCACCTGCTCTACGCTGGTCGAGACCGAGGTGCGGCGGCGCCTGCGCGAGGACTTCGACTTCACCCTGCCGCGCTTCGACCTGCTCGCCCAGCTCGAGCGCGCCGAGCAGGGCATGGTGCTCGGCGAGCTGTCCAGGCGCATGATGGTGTCGGCGGGCAATCTCACCGCGCTGGTGGAGCGGCTGGTCGAGAGCGGCCATGTCAGCCGCACCACCTCGCCGACCGATCGCCGCGTCCAGATCATCGCGCTCACCGATTTCGGCCGCGCCGCCTTCCGCGAGATGGCCGACCGCCACGGCGACTGGATCGGCGACCTGTTCAAGGACCTGTCGGCGCGCGACCGGGTGGCGCTGATCGACGAGCTCGGCAAGCTGAAACGCTCGATCCGCGCGTCGCTCGCGGCAGGCGGCGGGACGTAACGGGATTCGTCTATTCGTTCGGCGCGCAGTTGCCTGGCCGGTTTTGTCCGACGCGATGCTTTGACCGTCGGCGCTGCCCCTCATCGCCCTGCCGGGCACTTCTCCCCGTAGGGACGGGAGAAGGACGCGGCGGCTGCCGATTTCGCCAATCAGCACTGCTGGAGATTTGCGAAGATGCGCCGCAGCAGGTGGCCCTCTCCCCATTCAGGGCTGTCGGATTCTCACGTCTTCCATCGTTGGCGCATCATGTTGATATGCTCTGCTTTATGAGTGCTTCGTTCTGCTCTGCCGGGCGTGTCGCTGCCGCCACGGCATGGATCCTATGGTCTCCGCGACGGCCTTCGGCCTGCTCCGCCATAGGATGACGAAAGGTGGAATGGTTCGGCTACTCGCCAGCGGCCCGTGAGCCTTTAACGGTTGCGATTAGCCTGTAACATCAACGCCTTCGTCATCCTAGGGCGGAGCCGGAGCGCAGCGGAGGCGAAGACCCTAGGATCCATGCCGTACCGGTTGTGAAGTGCTCCGGCGCCGACGGCATCCTATCAGATGTGTGAACGCGGTAGCCGTTCTTCACAGGGAGAGGATGCCAGCAGGCAGGTGAGGGGCAGCGGGACGGTCGGCGCCGCAGCCGATGGTACAAAAAAACTTTAAGCTTGAAATTTCTCGCGATCGAGTCCACCTTGTGTGCAGGGGTCGGCGCAGCGAATCCGTGCGCCCGCGCCCAGCTCGACCAACCGGAGGACGGCCATGCGGATAGTCTGTATCGGAGGCGGCCCGGCGGGACTCTATTTCGCCCTGCTGATGAAGAGCCGACACCCCGAGCACCGCGTCACCGTGGTCGAGCGCAACCGGCCCTACGACACCTTCGGCTGGGGCGTGGTCTTCTCCGACGCCACCATGCAGTCGATGCGGCAGTGGGATCCGAAGACCGCCGAGGCCATCAAGGTGGCGTTCAACCACTGGGACGACATCGAGCTGGTCTTCAAGGGCCGCAAGATCCGCACCTCCGGCCACGGCTTCGTCGGCATCGGCCGCAAGAAGATGCTGAACATCCTGCAGGACCGCTGCAAGGAACTCGGCGTCGAGCTGGTGTTCGAGCACGAGGTCGAGAGCGACGCGGAATTTTCCGACGCCGACCTGATCATCGCCGCCGACGGCGTCAATTCGCGCATCCGCGCCCGATATGCCGACGTGTTCAAGCCGGACATGCTGATGCGGCCGAACCGCTTCGTCTGGCTCGGCACCGACAAGCCGTTCGACGCCTTCACCTTCGACTTCCGCAAGACCGAGCACGGCTGGTTCCAAGCGCATGTCTACCGCTTCGACGCCAACACCTCGACCTTCATCGTCGAGACGACGGAGGACGTGTTCAAGGCGCATGGCCTCGACGAAATGGACCAGGACCAGTCGATCGCCTTCTGCGAAAAGCTGTTCGCCGAGACGCTGGACGGCCACAGCCTGATGAGCAATTCGCGCCACCTGCGCGGCTCGGCCTGGCTGAATTTCGGCCGGCTGATCTGCGACAAGTGGAGCCATTTCAACGGCCGCAGCCATGTCGTGCTGATGGGCGACAGCGCCCACACCGCGCATTTCGCCATCGGCTCCGGCACGAAACTCGCCATCGACGACGCCATCGAGCTGACCCGCCAGTTCGACATCGCCGGCCACGAGGCGAAGCACATCCCGGCCGTGCTCGCGGCCTACGAGGAGGTGCGCCGGGTCGACGTGGCGCGCATCCAGAACGCGGCGCGCAACGCCATGGAATGGTTCGAGGTGGTCGGCACCCGCTATGCCGACACGCTCGAGCCCGAGCAGTTCATGTATTCGATGCTGACCCGCTCTCAGCGCATCAGCCACGAGAACCTGCGCCTGCGCGACAAGGCCTGGCTGGAGGGCTACGAGCGCTGGTTCGCCGAGCGCGCCGGCATCCATCCTGCCGCCAACGGCGCCGTGCCGCCGCCGATGTTCACGCCCTTCAAGCTGCGCGGCCTGACGCTCGCCAACCGCATCATGGTGTCGCCGATGGCGATGTACTCGGCGGTCGACGGCCTGCCGGGCGACTTCCACCTCGTCCATCTCGGCGCCCGCGCCATGGGCGGGGCGGCGCTGATCTTCCCGGAGATGACCTGCGTGTCGCCGGACGCGCGCATCACCCCCGGCTGCCTCGGCCTGTGGAGCGACGAGCAGATGCCGGCGTGGAAGCGCGTCGTCGATTTCGTCCACAACCAGACGCCCGCCGGGATCGGCATCCAGCTCGGCCATGCCGGCCGCAAGGGCGCGACGCGGCTGGCATGGGAGGGCATCGACCAGCCGCTCGACGAGGGCGGATGGCCGCTGATCTCGGCCTCGGCGATCCCCTACCTCAAGAACTCGCAAGTGCCGCGGGCGATGACGCGCGCCGACATGGACCGGGTTCTCGAAGACTTCGTAGCGGCGACGCGGCGCGCCGCCGAACTCGGCTTCGACATGCTCGAGCTGCACGCCGCGCATGGCTATCTGCTGTCGAGCTTCCTGTCGCCGCTCACCAATGTGCGCGGCGACGAGTATGGCGGCGATCACGCGGCGCGGGCGCGCTTCCCGCTGGAGGTCTTCCGCGCCGTCCGCGCCGTCTGGCCCGAGGACAGGCCGATGTCGGTGCGCCTCTCCGCCAACGACTGGTTCGAGGGCGGCAACACGCCGGAGGACGCGGCGATCTTCGCCCGCATGTTCAAGGAGGCCGGCGCCGACCTGATCGACTGCTCGTCCGGCCAGGTGGTCAAGGAGGAGAAGCCGGTCTACGGCCGCCTGTTCCAGACGCCGTTCTCCGACAAGATACGCAACGAGATCCGCATGCCGACCATCGCGGTCGGCGCCATCTCGGAGGCCGACCACGCCAACTCGATCATCGCCGCCGGCCGCGCCGACCTCTGCGCCGTGGCGCGTCCGCACCTCGCCGATCCGTCCTTCGTGCTGCACGAGGCCGCCAGGATCGGCTTCGCCGGGCAGGCATGGCCGAAGCAGTATTATTCGGCGCGGGCGCAGTACGAGAACAATCTCGCGCGCGCCGCCGCTGCGGCCGCCGAGGCGGGCAAGCCGCGATGACCCGCCGGAATCGCGCAAGGGCAACAGGATGAGCGCCGGCCGCCACGCCCTGGTCACCGGCGCCGGCAGCGGCATCGGCCGGGCGGTCGCGCTGGCCCTCGCGGCGAGCGGCCACCGCGTCTCGCTGGCCGGCCGCCGCGCCGGACCGCTCGAGGAGGTAGGCCGCGAGATCGCCGCGACAGGCGGCACGAGCGCGGTCGTCGACGGCTTCGACGTCGCCGACCCGCGGGCGGTGGAGCAGGGTGTCGCACGGGCGCTTGAAGCCGGCGGCGACGTCGCCGTGCTGGTCAACTGCGCCGGCGAGGCGCCGTCGGCGCCGTTCGACAAGACCGGGCTCGACCTGTGGAACCGGGTGATCGGCATCAATCTCACCGGCGCCTTCCTGGTCACGCAGGCGCTGCTGCCGTCGATCCGGCGCGCCGGCAACGGCCGCATCGTCCACGTCGCCAGCACCGCCGGACTGACCGGCTATGCCTATGTGTCGGCCTATTGCGCGTCCAAGCACGGGCTGGTCGGCCTGACCCGCGCGCTGGCGCTGGAGCTGGCGCGCACCGACGTCACCGTCAACGCGGTCTGCCCGGGCTTCACCGACACGCCGCTGATCGCCGGCGCGGTCGAGACCATCGCCGGCAAGACCGGCCGCAGCCGGGACGAAGCCCGCGCCAGCCTCGCCCGCGTCAATCCGCAGGGCCGCCTGGTCACGCCGCAGGAAGTGGCCGACACGGTGCTGTGGCTGGTGTCGGAGAAGTCGTCCGCAGTCACCGGCCAGGCGATCCCGGTCGCCGGCGGCGAGGTCATGAGCGGCTGACGACGCGCCCGAAAACCCAAAACGGCAAAACCAGAGGGAGGAGCAGACATGACCACGGAAGCAACACTGGACAAAGGCATAACCCGCGACGGCGCCGGCTACCGCGAGACGACCTGGAACATTCTTGGGCAGGTGTACTTTCCCAAGGCGATCTGCGACTCGACCTTCGCTTTCGAGACCAACAGCGCGCCCGGCCAGTTCGTGCCGGTCCACATCCATCCGACCCAGGACGAATTCATCCTGGTCCAGGAAGGCGAGCTGGACCTGAAGCTCGACGGCCAGTGGGTCAAGGCGAAGGCCGGCGATCTGGTACGCATGCCGCGCGGCATCCCGCACGGCTATTTCAACAAGTCGGACAAGCCGACGCGCGCGCTGTTCTGGGTGTCGCCGACGCGCATGCTCGACCAGCTGTTCGAGAAGCTGCACAACCTCGCCGACCCCGCGGAGGTGGTGCGGATCTCGGCGGAGCACGAAGTCGAGTTCCTGCCGCCCTCGGCCAACGACTGAGCGCGATAGCGGGGGTTCGCAGGGACGGAAAGGCATGAGCATGAGCAACGCGATCCAGGACAAGAAGCGCCCGTTCAAGGGCCATCAGGCGCGGCATTTCGGCTTCGAGACCGACGCTGACGGCCGCGTTGCCACCATCACGCTGAACCGTCCGGAGAAGAAGAACCCGCTTACCTTCGACAGCTACGAGGAGCTGGCCGACCTGTTCCGGTCGCTGCGCTGGGCAAGCGATGTACGAACGGTGGTGCTGACCGGCGCGGACAACAACTTCTCGTCCGGCGGCGACGTGTTCGAGATCATCGAGCCGCTCACCAGGATGACGATGCCTGATCTTTTGACCTTCACCCGCATGACCGGCGACCTCGTGCGCCAGATGCGCGCCTGCCCGCAGCCGATTCTTGCGGCCGTCGACGGCATCTGCGCCGGCGCCGGCGCCATCCTGGCGATGGCGTCAGACTATCGCCTCGCCACGCCGGAAGCGAAAACCGCCTTCCTGTTCACCCGCGTCGGCCTGGCCGGCGCCGACATGGGCGCCTGCGGCATCCTTCCGCGCATCATCGGCCAGGGCCGGGCCGCCGAGCTGCTGTTCACCGGCCGGGTGATGACGGCAGCCGAAGGCCATGCCTGGGGGTTCTACAACGGCCTTCACGATCGTGCCGCGCTGCTGGACGAGACCCGCCGCTTTGCCCGCAACCTCGCCGACGGGCCATGGTTCGCCCATTCCATGACCAAGAAGATGCTCGACCAGGAATGGTCGATGGGCATCGAGGAGATGATCGAATCGGAAGCGCAGGCGCAGGCGATCTGCATGGCGACCGGCGACTTCCGCCGCGCCTTCGAGGCGTTCGCCGCCAAGGCCAAGCCCGACTTCAAGGGTGACTGAGCGATGACGGCGCATTCTTCCGCCCCGGCCGCCGGCCCGGCACGCGACCACCTCGACTGGCCGTTCTACGGCGACGAGCACCGGCGGCTTGCCGGCGAGCTCGACCGCTTCGTCGCCGGCGGCGGCCTCGGCACGATCGACCACGCCGATGCCGATGCCGCCTGCAAGGCGCTGGTGAAGCGGCTCGGCGACGCCGGCATCCTTCGTCACTGTGTGCCGCGGGCATTCGGCGGAACTTCCGACGCGATCGACAGCCGGGCGCTCTGCACCATCCGCGAGACGCTGGCCTATGCCGACGGGCTGGCCGACTTCGCCTTCGCCATGCAGGGGCTGGGCACCGGGGCGATCAGCCTGTCCGGCTCGGACGAGCTGAAGAGTCGCGTGCTGCCGAAGGTCGCCAGAGGCGAGCTGATCTCGGCCTTCGCGCTGACCGAGCCGGAGGCCGGGTCGGACGTCGCGGCCATGGCCTGCGCCGCCCGCCGTGACGGCGACGCCTACGTGCTCGACGGCGACAAGATCTTCATCTCCAATGGCGGCATCGCCGACGTCTACACGCTGTTTGCCCGCACCGGCGAGGCGCCGGGCACGCGCGGCATATCGGCCTTCGTCGTGTTCGCCGACACGCCCGGCTTCACCATCGCCGAGCGCATCGAGACCATCGCCCCGCATCCGCTGGCCCGCATCCGCCTCGACGCCTGCCGCATCCCGGCGTCGCAGCTTCTGGGAACGTCGGGCGAAGGCTTCAAGATCGCCATGCGCACGCTCGACATCTTCCGCCCGTCGGTGGCGGCTGCGGCGCTCGGCTTCGCCCGCCGCGCCCTCGACGAGGCGGCCGCCCATGCGCGGACGCGAAAGATGTTCGGCGCGACGCTGGCCGACCTGCCGACGGCGCAGAGCACGCTCGGAGAGATGGCGACGGCGATCGACGCGGCGGCGCTGCTGACCGCCCGCACCGCCTGGCGCCGCGACGTGCAGAAGCTGCCGACCACGCGCGAGGCCGCCATGGCCAAGCTGACCGCCACCGAGAACGCGCAATGGGTCATCGACCAGGCGCTGCAGCTCTTCGGCGGGCGCGGCGTGCGGGTCGGCGAGATCACCGAGCGTCTTTACCGCGAGATCCGGGCGCTGCGCATCTACGAGGGCGCCACGGAAGTGCAGAAGCTGATCATCGGGCGCGCCGTAACGGCCGCCCCCTCGACCGACCGGAAGCCATCATGACCATAGCCAAACTGACCGACCACGCCCCAGCCGGGACACCCCACCGCGTGCTGCAGCCGCAAGGCTGGGCCAAGCCCATCGGCTACGCCAACGGCATCGAGGCGCGCGGGCGCACCGTCTTCGTCGGCGGCCAGATCGGTTGGAACGCCCAGTGCAGGTTCGAGGCGCATGACCTGCCCGGCCAGGTGCGGCAGGCGCTGGAGAACATCGTCGCGATCCTGCGCGAGGCCGGCGCCGGGCCCGAGCATGTCACGACCCTGACCTGGTACGTGCTCGACCGAAAAGTCTACTCCGCGTCGCTCAAGGAGATCGGCGCCGCCTACCGGGCGACGATGGGCCGCAATTTTCCGGCCATGGCCGTGGTCGAGGTTTCCGGCCTTGTCGAGGACGAGGCGCTGGTCGAGATCCAGGCCACCGCCGTGGTCCCGGACTGAGCCGGCATGAGCGTCAGCCTGAGCCGCGACGGCGATGTCGCCGTCATCCTGATCGACAACCCGCCGGTCAATGCCGCATCGCAGGCGGTGCGCGCCGGGGTGGTGGACGCACTCGCGACCGCCAACGCCGATCCCGCCATTGCGGCGATCGTCATCGCCTGCGCCGGAAAAACCTTCGTTGCCGGCGCCGACGTCAAGGAGTTCGGCAAGCCGCCCGTTCCGCCGTTCCTGCCCGACGTGGTGCTTTCGATCGAGAACTCGGCCAAGCCGGTCGTTGCCGCCGTGCACGGAACGGCGCTCGGTGGCGGCTTCGAGATCGCGCTCGCCGCCCACGCCCGCATCGCCGTTGAAGACGCTTCGTTCGGCCTGCCGGAGGTGAAGCTCGGCATCGTGCCCGGTGCCGGCGGCACGCAGCGGCTGCCGCGGCTGGCCGGCATGGTGACCGCCATCGAGTTGGCGGCCAGCGGCCGGCGCATCTCCGCCGGCGAGGCGCAAAAACTCGGCGTGATCGACCGCATCGCCGAGGGCGGGCTGATCGCCGCCGCGACGGCCTTTGCACGCGAGCTGGCGGGAAAGCCGCTGCGCCGCACCGGCGACCTGCCGGTGCCGCCCTTCGACGAGCAGCAAGCTGCCGCGCAGATCGCCGCGGCGGACAGGAAGGCGCGCGGCCAGATTTCTCCGGGCGAGGCGGCGCGCCTGGTGAGGCTTGCGGCCGACCTGTCTCTCTCCGAGGGACTGGCGCGCGAGCGTGCAAAATTCCTGGAGCTCGTCGGCTCGGAGCAGGCGGCGGCGCTGCGCTATGTCTTTGCCGCCGAACGAGCCGCCGGCAAGATTCCCGGCCTGGAGGACGTCGCGCCGCGCGCGATCGGAAACGTCGGCGTGGTCGGTGCCGGGCTGATGGGGGCGGGCATAGCCGTCTCCTTCGCCGATGCCGGCTATTCCGTCATGGTCGTGGAACGGGACCAGCCATCGGCCGAAGCCGGCCGGTCACGCGTCGAGAGCCTCTATGACCGGATGGTCAAGTCGGGGCGGATCGACGCGGCCGGCAAGGCGGAGCGCCTGGGGCGGATGAACTTCTTCGCCGACCGCGCCGCGCTGTCGGGCAGCGACCTGGTGATCGAGGCGGTGTTCGACGACCTCGACGTCAAGCGGGAGCTGTTTTCCGCGCTCTCCGGCATCGTGCGGCCCGATGCGATCCTCGCCACCAACACCAGCTATCTCGATCCCAACGTGATCGCCGAGGTGGTCGCCAACCCGCAGCGTCTCGTCGGCCTGCATTTCTTTTCGCCGGCAAACGTCATGCGGCTGGTCGAGGTGGTGCGCACCGCGTCGGCCAGTCCCGAAGTACTGGCCACCGGCCTCGCCGTGGTCAAGCGGCTCGGCAAGCTCGGTGTCGTCAGCGGCGTCTGCGAAGGGTTCATCGGCAACCGCATCTTCACGACATACCGCCAGCATTGCGATTTCATGCTGGAGGAAGGCGCGCTGCCGCACGAGATCGACGCGGCGATCGAGGCATTCGGCTTCCCGATGGGGCCCTACGCCGTCAACGACCTCGCCGGGCTCGACATCTCCTGGGCGCGACGCAAGCGCAACGCGGCGACACGCGATCCGTCGGAGCGCTATGTCGTCATTGCCGACCGCCTCTGCGAAGCCGGCCGCTTCGGCCAGAAGACCGGCAGGGGCTATTACTCCTATGCCGGCGGCCGCAAGGCGGTCGACCCGGAGGTGACGGCGCTGATCGAAGCGGTGTCGCGTCAGGGCGGCCATGTCCGCCGCCGCTTCGGCCCCGACGAGATCGTCGGGCGGATCATGACGGCGATCGCGGCGGAGGGCCGCAAGATCCTCGACGAGGGCATCGCGCTGCGGGCCTCCGACATCGACCTGGTGCTGATCAACGGCTACGGCTACCCAGCCTGGCGCGGCGGCCCGATGTATCAGGCCGGGCTGGCGGCGTAGCGGGGCGAGCGTGTCTGGCGCCGGCCTGAGATGCCAGCCGGGCTCGGACAAGCCGGAAATTCGTCGCCGAGACGCGGCAATCGTCCCCTTGACCTTCCAGCGACTGGAAACATTACGTTGCCTTCCCAGATAGCAGGGAAAGGTACGCGGCGTGGCCCATCACCATCATCATGACCATCATTGCTGCGCGGGCAAGGCGCCGGCCGCACACGCCGTGCTGCGCGACCCCGTCTGCGGCATGACCGTCGATCCCAAAGCCGGCAAGCCGACGCTGGAGCATGGCGGGCGCACCGTCCATTTCTGCTCGGCCGGCTGCAGGGCCAAGTTCGAGGCGGATCCCGACGCCTATCTGGAAGCGAAGGACCCGGTCTGCGGCATGACGGTGCAGCGCGCCGACGCCCAGCATTTCCATCGGCACGAGGGGCGCGGCTATTATTTCTGCTCGGCCGGCTGCAAGCAAAAATTCGAGGCGGCGCCGGAAAACTATCTTGGCGAGCGGCAGCCCGAGCCGCCGGCGCCGAAGGGCACGAAATACACCTGCCCGATGCATCCGGAGATCGTGCGCGACGGCCCCGGCTCCTGCCCGCTCTGCGGTATGGCACTGGAGCGGATGGGCGTGCCGACCGGCGAGGAAGGCCCGAACCCGGAGCTGGTCGACTTCACCAGGCGTTTCTGGGTGAGCGCGGCGCTGTCGGTGCCGCTGCTTCTCATCACCATGGGGCCGATGCTCGGCCTGCCGGTGCGCGACTGGCTGGGCGAGCGCACTGCCGTATGGCTCGAGCTGGCGCTGGCCACGCCCGTCGTCCTGTGGGCGGCGCTGCCGTTCTTCCATCGCGGCTGGCAGTCGGTTCTCAACCGCAGCCCGAACATGTGGACGCTGATCTCGATCGGCGTCGGCGCGGCCTATCTCTACAGCGTCGTCGCGACGCTATTCCCGGACATTTTCCCGCACCAGTTCCGCGGCCACGGCGGCGCCGTGCCGGTCTATTTCGAGGCGGCGGCGGTGATCGTCGCGCTGGTCTTCCTCGGCCAGGTGCTGGAGCTCAAGGCGCGCGAGCGCACGGGATCGGCGATCCGCGCCCTGCTCGACCTCGCGCCGAAGACCGCCCGGCGGATCGGCGCCGACGGCGTCGAAACGGATGTGCCACTCGACGCGGTGCAGGCCGGCGACCTGCTGCGCGTGCGGCCCGGCGAGAGCGTGCCGGTCGACGGCGTGGTCGAGGACGGGCGCTCCTCGGTAGACGAATCGATGCTCACCGGCGAGCCGCTGCCCGTCGGGAAGGACAAGGGCGATGCGCTGACCGGCGGCACGCTCAACCGCAACGGCACGCTGGTCATGCGCGCCGAAAAGGTCGGCGCCGACACCATGCTGTCGCGCATCGTCGAGATGGTCGCCAAGGCTCAGCGCAGCCGCGCGCCGATCCAGGGCCTGGCCGACCGCGTCTCCTACTATTTCGTGCCGGCGGTCGTGCTGGTCGCGGTCTTCGCCTTCATCGCCTGGTCGCTGTTCGGGCCGCAGCCCAGCCTGGTCTACGCCATCGTCGCGGCGGTATCGGTGCTGATCATCGCCTGCCCCTGTGCGCTCGGGCTCGCCACGCCGATGTCGATCATGACGGCGACCGGGCGCGGCGCCCAGGCCGGCGTGCTGGTCAAGGACGCCGAGGCGCTGGAGCGGCTGTCCAAGGTCGACACCCTCATCGTCGACAAGACCGGCACGCTCACCGAAGGCCGGCCGAAGCTGACCGATGTCGTTGCCGCGGAGGGTTTTGACGAGGCGGAGCTGCTGTCCCTCGCCGCCGCGCTGGAGCAGGGTTCCGAGCATCCGCTTGCCGAGGCCATCGTCGAGGGTGCGCGCGAGCGCGGCACGACGGTCGGGAAGGTGACGGATTTCGAGTCCGTCACCGGCAAGGGCGTCAGGGGCACGGTCGATGGCCGCGCCGTCGCGCTCGGCAATGCCGCGATGATGGGCGACATCGGCGCCGATCACGGTGCGCTATCCGAACGGGCCGACCGGCTGCGCGCCGACGGGCGCACGGCCATGTTCGTCGCCGTGGACGGCAAGGCGGCCGGCATCGTCGCCGTGGCCGACCCGATCAAGGCCAATGCCGCCGATGCGATCCGCGCCCTGCACGACAGCCGGCTGAGGATCGTCATGGCCACCGGCGACAATGCGGTGACCGCTAGGGCCGTGGCTGCCAGGCTCGGCATCGACGAGGTGCGCGCCGACATGACGCCGGAAGCAAAACACCGGCTGGTCGAGGAGCTGCGCGGCCGAGGCGCGGGCGTAGCCATGGCAGGCGACGGCGTCAACGACGCGCCGGCGCTGGCCGCCGCCGATGTCGGCATCGCCATGGGCACGGGCGCCGACGTGGCGCTGGAAAGCGCCGGCATCACGTTGCTCAAGGGCGACATCTCCGGCATCGTGCGGGCAAGGCGGCTGGCGCGCGCGACGCTGCGCAACATCCGCCAGAACCTGTTCTTCGCCTTCGTCTACAACGTCGTCGGCGTGCCGATCGCGGCGGGCGTTCTGTACCCGATCTTCGGCACGCTCCTGTCGCCGATGCTGGCGGCGGCGGCGATGAGCCTGTCCTCCGTCTCGGTGATCGGCAACGCGCTCCGGCTGCGCGGCTTGAAGCTGTGAGCGGTCGCACCGATATGGGCCTTGAGCTTCCAGCAGGTGGAAGGTTTAGCCTGCTGCAAGCGAATACTGGAGACTGACCGTGAACATCGGAACCGCCGCGGAAAAATCCGGGCTGCCGCCCAAGACCATCCGCTACTACGAGGATATCGGCCTGCTCCGGCCCGACAGGGCCGGCAACGGCTACCGCGACTATTCGACCGCCGACGTGCACCGGCTGAAATTCCTGCAGCGCTCGCGCAGCCTCGGCTTCTCGGTCGAGGAATGCCGCCAGCTGCTGTCGCTCTACGGCGACCGGGAGCGGGAAAGCGCCGAGGTGAAGGCGCTGGCCGAGACCAAGCTGGCGGAGATCGACCGCAAGCTCGCCGAGCTGGCGGAACTGCGCGCCGCGCTCAGCCACCTGGTCGAGGCCTGCCACGGCGACCACCGGCCGGACTGCCCCATTATCGACGGGCTTGCCGGGCACCGCCACTGACGTGCCGGGCATTGACGTGCCGGGCAAAAGGCCCAACCGAACACTCGAAGCCTGAAAGGACACCCATGATCCGCAAGATTCTTCTCGCCGCGTCCGCCCTGACGCTGGCCGCCTTCGTCGCCGGCGCATCGCTCGCCCAGACCGACCACGGCGGCCACGGCGCCGACGCGGCAGCCAACACCCATGCCGGCGCGGCCGAGGCCGGCTATCGCCGCGCCATGGACGTCATGCATCAGGCCATGTCGAAGATGCCCTATTCGGGCAATCCGGACGTCGACTTCGTGCGCGGCATGATCCCACACCACCAGGCGGCGATCGACATGGCCAAGGTGGTGATCGCGCATGGCAAGGACCCCGAGATCCGCAAGCTCGCCCACGACATCGTCGCCGCGCAGGAGAAGGAGATCGACCAGATGGAGGCGTGGCTGAAGGCCAACGCGCCGAAATAGGCCGTTCCGCCGCGGGCGCACCTCTTCGAACTCGGCCGGCGCACCGTCGGGAAGCTCAGTTCAGCGGGATGTCGTTGTCGGCCTTGCCGCCCTGGTATTCGGCCGAAAGCCCGTCATAGATCTTCGATATGCCGGCAATGCGGGCTTCCAGCCTGGCGCGGTCGGCCTCCGGCAGGTCGCGCACCAGCTTGCGGAGGGAAAAGCTCTTCCAATAGGCGTTCTCGGCCCGGTAGCCGCCGGGATCGAGGGTGAACACCTCCTTCAAAATCTTCAGATCGTGCGGGATGGCAAAGCTGTCGCGCGAATCCTCGTGGCTGAACAGGTAGTAGAAATTGTCGAAGCCGGTCCAGGTGATGGCCGACAGGCAGAGCGAGCACGGCTCGTGAGTGGCGACGAACAGGCAGTCCTTCGTGTCCGGCCGGTCCGCCCTGGGCAGTTCGTAGAAGCGCTTCAGGCAATGCACCTCGCCGTGCCAGAGCGGGTTTTCGGTCTCGTTGTTGGTCTCCGCCAGCACCAGGCCGCGATCCTCCTTGCGCAGGATCGCCGCGCCGAACAGCTTGTTGCCGTGCGCCACGCCGGCTTCGGTCTTCGGCACGATGTCGTGCTCGATCACGTCGAGCAGCCGGGTGATCAGGGAACCGTCGCTCATCGCGCGGCCTCCGGCAGGCGGATTTCGTAGGGTTCCTCGAAGAAGAATTCCTCCAGATTGTTGCCGTCGCCGCCGCGGTCGACGATGGCGAAATCCTGCGCCTCGCCGATCGGCGTCAGCACGCCGTGCCAGGAATTGCGCGGGTAGTTGATGCCCTGGCCGGGCGCGGTCAGGAACGCATGCGGCATGCCCGGCCTGCCGTCCTCGTCATGGCAGACGACCACCAGGAAGGGCCGCCGGTCGAGCGGGATGAAGGCCTGGCTGCCGAGCGGATGGCGCTCCACCATGGCGAGCTTCAGCGGGAATTCGTAGGGCGTGCCGCGCACGGTCGAGATCAGCACGCGGGCGTTGTGACCAGCGGCGTCCGCCGCCGCCAGCGCGTGAAAGCGTTCCGCCTTGCCGCCATTGATCGGGAAATGATCGTCGCCGCCGATCTCTATGACCTGGCCGAACTCGGCGAAGTTTTCGCGGGTGAGCGGTTGGGCGGTGATGATGCGGGTCATGCGATTGACCCCGAAGAAGCACGCTCCTTCGCATGCCAATCTCCCCCCTTGAGGGCACGGCTATCGCATATGAGTTGTATCGGAGGGGCGGACAGCTCTGCGTCGTCATTCCGGGGCCGCGCAGCGGAACCCGGAATCCAGAGTGCCGACGCTGCTCGAAATTCCTGGATATTTGCGAAGTCTCGCTTTTCCTTCGACACCAACGCTCTGGATTCCGGGTTCCGCTGCGCGGCCCCGGAATGACGATCATCATCGGCATATGCGATTGCCCTGCCCTTGCGGGGGAGATGTCCGGCCCATTCGACAGGCTCAGGACAGAGGGGGGTGCGAAGGAACGCGATCATCGCCCGAATCCCCCCAGCTTCGCATGCCGGTTGACGTCCTTGTAAAGCAGGTAGCGGAATTTTCCGGGGCCGCCGGCATAGCAGGCCTGCGGGCAGAAGGCACGCAGCCACATGAAGTCGCCGGCCTCGACCTCCACCCAGTCCTGGTTGAGCCGGTAGACCGCCTTGCCTTCCAGCACGTAGAGCCCGTGCTCCATGACATGCGTCTCCGGGAAGGGAATGACACCGCCCGGCTCGAAGGTGACGATGGTGACGTGCATGTCGTGGCGGACGTCCGTGGGGTCGACGAAGCGCGTGGTCGCCCAGCGCCCGCCCGTATCCGGCATGGCCGCCGGCTCGATCTCCTGCTCGTTGACGAATACGGCCTGCGGCGGCTCTATGCCGTCGACGAATTCGTAGGCTTTGCGGATCCAGTGGAAGCGCGCCGCGCTGCCACCGGTGTTGCGCAGGCTCCAGGCGCTGCCCGGCGGGATGAAGGCGTAGCCGCCCGGTGTCATCGCATGGGCTTTCCCGCCGAGCGTGACCGTCACTTCGCCCTCGACCACGAAAAGCACGCCCTCCGCGCCCGCATCCGGTTCCGGGTTGTCGCTGCCGCCGCCGGGCAGAACCTCCATCACATATTGCGAAAAGGTCTCGGCGAAGCCGGAGAGCGGCCGCGCGATCACCCAGGCGCGCGTCTTCTCCCAGAACGGCAGGTAGCTGGCGACGATGTCGCTGAACTCGCGGCGCGGGATGACGACATAGGCTTGCGTGAACACGGCCCGGTCGGTGATCAGGTCGGTCTGCGGCGGCAGGCCGCCTTTGGGCGCGTAATAGCTGCGGGCGGTCATGGTCGCTCCTCAGGCGGGCAGGATGTCCTTCAGCCTGAGAAGCGCGATGCGCTCCACCTGGCCGCAGGCTGTTGCGAATTCCGTGGCACGGTTATTGGCGATGCGGCTCTCGAAGGCAGCCAGAATATCCGCCTTGGTCCGTCCCTTGACCGCGATGATGAAGGGAAAGCCGAATTTTTCGACATAGGCGCCGTTCAGCTCGGTGAAGCGGGCGCGCTCGGCGTCGGTCAGCGCGTCGAGCCCGGCCGAGGCCTGCTCCTTCGCCGATTCCGGCGTCAGGCGTTTTGCCTGCGCCAGCTTTCCGGCGAGATCGGGGTGAGCCTTGAGCACGCCGAGGCGCTCCTCCTCGGAAGCCGAGCGGAAGGCGCGGCAGAGCGCGTTGGCGAGGCCGCCGACGCTGTCATGCGCCGCGCCGAGCTCGAGCTCGAAGGCGCGCTCGGCAACCCAGGGCGAATGCTCGAAGATGCCGCCGAACTTTTCGACGAATTCCTCGCGGCCGAGGCGCGAGGGGCGCAGCGCCGGTGCCTGGTACGGATGCGTCTCGCGCCAGTGGCGGGCGATGTCGATGCGCCGCGGCAGCCACACGCGCTCATGGCCCTTCACATAGTCGATGAAGCGCTTCAGCCCGAGCACGCGTCCCGGCCGGCCGACGAGCCGGCAATGCAGGCCGATCGACATCATCTTCGGCCGGCCCGCTTGGCCTTCGGCGTAGAGCGCGTCGAAGGCGTCCTTCAGGTAGGCGAAGAACTGGTCGCCATTGGTGAAGCCGGCCGAGATGGCGAAGCGCATGTCGTTGGCGTCGAGCGTGTAGGGGATGATGAGCTGCGGTGGGATCGCGGTGCCGTGGCCGTCATGATCGAGCCAGTAGGGCAGGTCGTCGTCATAGGTGTCGGAGACATAGTCGAAACCGCCCTCCTCCGCCGCCAGCCGCACCGTGTTGACCGAGGTCCGGCCCGTGTACCATCCGGTCGGCCGCTCGCCGGTGACTTCCGTATGCAGGCGGATCGCCTCGGCCATGTGGGCGCGCTCCTCCTCGGCCGAGTATTCGCGATAATCGACCCACTTCAGCCCGTGCGACGCGATCTCCCAGCCAGCCTCCTGCATGGCCGCGACCTGGTCGGGCGAGCGGGCCAGCGCCGAGGCGACGCCATAGCAGGTGGCAGGCACACTGGCTTCCGTGAACAGCCGGTGCAGCCGCCAGAAGCCGGCGCGCGCGCCGTATTCGTAGATCGATTCCATGTTCCAGTGGCGTATGCCGGGCCACGGCTGCGCGCCGGTGATCTCGGACAGGAACGCCTCGGAGGCGGCGTCGCCATGCAGCAGGCAGTTCTCGCCACCCTCCTCGTAGTTGACGACGAACTGGACGGCGACGAAGGCGCCGTTCGGCCAGCGCGGATCCGGCGGATTGGCGCCGTAGCCGCGCATGTCCCGGATATAACGTTTGGGAGTCATGGGTTGGCCGTTTCCTCTTTGTTGTCTGAACGATAGCGGATGCCACGGGAAGCCGATCCCCCCGAAAAATTTGAAAGTCTTTTTGTGGCGCTCCGCTTCCCTGCGACCGCGGCATGGCCTTTAATCCATGTACGATCCAGGATCGCGTTCGAACGTACCACGGAGGGAGGCCGAATGGCGAAGGCAGAAGGCGGGCGGCTGACCACCCATGTGCTCGACACCGCGTCCGGAAAGCCGGCGGCCGGGCTGAGGATCGCGCTCTACAGGCTCGACGGCGAGCGCCGGTCGCATCTGAAGACGGTCGTCACCAATGCGGACGGCCGCTGCGACGCCCCGCTCCTGGAAGGCGACGCCTTCGCCGCCGGCGAATACGAGCTGGTCTTCGCCGCCGGCGACTATCTGCGCGCACACGCTACGGCGCTGCCGGAGCCGGCCTTTCTGGATCAGGTCCCGATCCGCTTCGGCATGGCCGAGCAGACGCACTACCACGTGCCGTTGCTGATCTCGCCCTACGGCTATTCGACCTACAGGGGGAGCTGATGGTTGTGTTCAGCCCGGCGCTCCTTCGCACCCCCCTCTGTCCTACCGGACATCTCCCCCGCAAGGGGGGAGATTGGCCTGCCGCTTTCCTTTCGCCAATCTCCAACTTCGCAGAAGATGCGAAGTCGTCGAAGCTGCCAATCTCCCCCCTTGCGGGGGAGATGTCCGGCAGGACAGAGGGGGGTGCGAAGGAGCGCCGCCCATACCGCTGGTCCCTGGAAAGGCGCTGAGCCATGGCAAGGACAGAAACCCGCGCCGAAATCCGCTTCATCCTCAATGGAGAGGACGTGGCGCTCTCCGACGTCGCGCCCGACGAGACGCTGCTCGACTGGCTGCGGCTGGAGCAGCGCCTGCGCGGCACCAAGGAGGGCTGCGCCGAGGGCGACTGCGGCGCCTGCACCGTGCTGGTCGGCCGGCTCTCCGGCGGAAAACTCGTCTATGAGAGCGTCAATGCCTGCATCCGCTTCGTCGGCTCGCTCGACGCCACCCATGTCGTCACCATCGAGCATCTGAAGGGCAAGGACGGCAGGCTGCATCCGGTGCAGCAGGCGATGGTCGGCTTCCACGGCTCGCAATGCGGCTTCTGCACGCCGGGCTTCGTCATGTCGCTCTACGGCCTGTGGATGCGCTCCCCTAACCCGTCGGATGCCGAGATCGAGAAGGCACTGCAGGGCAATCTCTGCCGCTGCACCGGCTACGAGGCGATCATGCGCGCCGCCCGCGCCATCTCCGATTACGGCCAGGCGGCGAAGGACCCGCTGCTCGCCGAGCGCGCGCAGATCGCGAAGAGGCTGGCGACACTCAGGGACGGCCGCCGCGTCGACATCGGCGAGGGCAAGGCACGCCTCGTCGTGCCGGCCTCGCTCGACGATTTCGCCGAGATCTATCAGGCCGAGCCGAAAGCGACCGTGGTGGCCGGCTCCACCGACGTCGGCCTGTGGGTGACGAAATTCATGCGCGAGATTTCCCCGGTCGTCTTCATCGGCGGGATCGACGAGCTGAAATCCATTTCCGAAGCGGATGGCGTCATCACCATCGGCGCCGGCGTCACCTACACCGAGGCCTTCGCGCTGCTCGCGGACCGCATCCCGACCATGGGCACGCTGCTGGACCGCCTCGGTGGCGAGCAGGTGCGCAACATGGGCACGATCGGCGGCAACATCGCCAACGGCTCGCCGATCGGCGACACGCCGCCGCCGCTGATCGCGCTGGGCGCGCAACTCACGCTGCACAAGGGCGCGGAGCGCCGGAGCATCCCGCTGGAGGATTTCTTCGTCGCCTACGGCAGGCAGGACCGGCTGCCCGGCGAGTTCGTCGAGAGGGTCACCGTTCCGCTGCCGGCAAAGGACGAAAAATTCGCCGTCTACAAGGTGTCGAAACGGCGCGACGAGGACATCAGCTCGACGCTCGGCGCCTTCCGGCTGCGGCTCGCCGAAGACGGCACGGTGGCATCGATCCGCATCGCCTTCGGCGGCATGGCGGCGACGCCGAAACGCGCGCTCGCCGTCGAGGCCGCGCTGGAAGGCAGGCTCTGGACGGAGGCGGCGGTGGACGCCGCGCTCGCCGCCTTCGAGTCCGACTTCACGCCCTTGACCGACATGCGCGCCAGCGCGGAATACCGTATGCTGGCGGCGAAGAACCTGCTCCGCCGCTTCTTCGTCGAGACGACCGGCACGAGGGCGCCGGTCCAGGTCGGACGCGCGGCGTGATGGGATCTATGCCGGATATGGGAACATTCGCGCTCCTTCGCACCCCCCTCTGTCCTGCCGGACATCTCCCCCGCAAAGGGGGAGATTGGCAGTTTCGGCGGCATCGCCTCTCCTGCGACCTCGGCGACCGTCGAAATCCAAGCGGCAGGCTGATCTCCCCCCTTGCGGGGGAGATGTCCGGCAGGACAGAGGGGGGTGCGAAGGAGCGCCACGCCGGGGGGATGTGTCGATGAACAAGCATGCCTCTCCCGACCTCAAGGCCGCAAGGATCGCCGGCGCCGTCCACACCGACCAGCGCCACGATTCCGCGCACAAGCACGTCACCGGCGAAGCCGTCTATATCGACGACATGCCGGAGCCGGCCGGCACGCTGCACGGCGCGCTCGGGCTGTCGACGGTTGCACATGCAACCATTCGCGGCATCGACCTCTCCGCCGTCGGAACCGCTCCCGGTGTCATCGCCGTGCTGACCGCCGCCGACGTGCCCGGCGAGAACGATATTTCCCCGACCGGCCGCCACGACGAGCCGATCCTGGCCGAAGGCGCGGTGCAGTTCTTCGGCCAGCCCATCTTCTGCGTCATCGCCGAAACCCGCGAGCAGGCGCGCCGTGCCTGCCGGCTGGCGAGGATCGAGTACGACGAACTGCCGGCCGTCATCGACGTGTGGGACCTCGATCCGGCGAAGGACAAGCTCGTCACGCCGCCGCTGACGCTGAAGCGCGGCGACGCGGCCGGCGCGATCGCCACCGCGCCGCGCCGCGTGAAGGGACGCATGCGCGTCGGCGGCCAGGATCACTTTTACCTGGAAGGCCACATCTCGCTCGCCGTGCCCGGCGAGGACGGCGACGTCACCGTCCACTGCTCGACCCAGCACCCCAGCGAGGTGCAGCACATGGTGGCGCATGCGCTCGGCGTGCCGAGCCACGCGGTCACCGTCGAGATCAGGCGCATGGGCGGCGGCTTCGGCGGCAAGGAGACGCAGGGCAACCAGTTCGCCGCGCTGGCTGCGATAGCCGCCAAGCGGCTCGGCCGCGCCGTAAAAATCCGGCTCGACCGCGACGACGACATGCTTGCCACCGGCAAGCGCCACGACTTCGTCGTCGACTACGACGTCGGATTCGACGATGAAGGCAATATTCTTGGCGTCGACTACATCTATGCGGCGCGCTGCGGCTTCTCGTCCGACCTCTCAGGCCCGGTGACCGACCGCGCGCTGTTCCACTGCGACAACGCCTATTTCTGGCCGGCCGTCCAGGCGAAGTCCGCGCCGCTCTACACCAACACCGTCTCCAACACCGCCTTCCGCGGTTTCGGCGGCCCACAGGGCATGGTCGGCGCGGAGCGCATCATCGACGAGGTCGCCTTCGCGGTCGGAAAGGACCCGCTGGAGATCAGGAAGCTCAACTTCTACGGCCAGAAAGGCGACAAGAGGGGCGAGCGCAACGTGACGCCCTACCACCAGACGGTGGAGGACAACATCATCCACCGCATCGTCGCGGAACTGGAGGCAAGCGCCGACTACGAGGGCCGCCGCCGCGAGATCGCCGCCTTCAACGCCAACAGCCGCATCGTCAAGCGCGGCCTGGCGCTGACGCCCGTCAAATTCGGCATCTCCTTCACCGCGACCCACTACAACCAGGCCGGCGCGCTGGTGCATGTCTACACCGACGGCTCCGTGCACCTGAACCACGGCGGCACCGAGATGGGCCAGGGGCTCTACGTCAAGGTCGCCCAGGTGGTCGCGGAAGAATTCCAGATCGACATCGACCGGGTGAAGATCACCGCCACCACGACCGCAAAAGTGCCCAACACCTCGGCGACCGCAGCCTCGTCCGGCTCGGACCTGAACGGCATGGCGGCGCAGGACGCGGCCCGCCAGATCAGGAAGCGGCTCACCGACTTCGCCGCGGACAAATATTCCGTGCCGGTCGACCAGATCGCGTTCCTGCCCAACCGGGTGCGGATCGGCAACCAGGAGATTCCCTTCCCCGACCTGGTCAAGCAGGCCTATATGGCGCGCGTCCAGCTGTCGGCCGCCGGCTTCTACAAGACGCCGAAGATACACTGGAACCGTGACAAAGGCGAAGGCCATCCGTTCTACTACTTCGCTTACGGCGCCTCCTGCTCGGAGGTGTCGGTCGACACGCTGACGGGCGAGTATGTGGTCGAGCGCTCCGACATCCTGCACGAGACCGGCCGCTCGCTGAACCGGGCGATCGATCTCGGCCAGATCGAAGGCGGTTTCATCCAGGGCATGGGCTGGCTGACCACCGAGGAGCTTTGGTGGGACGGCAAGGGGCGGCTGCGCACCCACGCGCCGTCGACCTACAAGATCCCGCTCGCCTCGGACCGCCCGAAGATCTTCAACGTGACGCTGGCCGACTGGCCGGAGGCGCATGAGCCGACCATCCACCGCTCCAAGGCGGTGGGCGAGCCGCCCTTCATGCTGGCCATGTCCGTGCTGCACGCGCTGTCGGACGCGGTGGCAAGCGTCGCCGATCACAGGTTCTGCCCGCGCCTCGACGCCCCCGCCACGCCGGAGCGCGTGCTGATGGCGATCGAGCGGCTGAGAGGGGGGGCGGGAAGGTAGGCTCCGCCGGTCAATCGGCGGAAATGCTGGTATAGTTGCTCGTGATGTTTGCGCTCAGTCGCACCCCCCTCTGTCCTGCCGGACATCTCCCCCGCAAGGGGGGAGATTTGCCGGCCGCCTTGATTTCGCCAATCGCCAACGGTGCAAGAATGGCGGCAAGGTCAACGCTGCCGATCTCCCCCCTTGCGGGGGAGATGTCCGGCAGGACAGAGGGGGGTGCGACGGAACGCGGCCTTCCCGCATATCGGTGGGTCACCGCGCCATGACCTTCACCGTTCAGTCTCTGAGGACTTTCCTCGCCGCCGGCCCCACCGCCCTGGTCGAGGTCGCCTCGGCAAAAGGCTCGACGCCGCGCGAGAAGGGCGCCTGGATGCTGGTGTCGCCGGAAAAAATCTTCGGCACGATCGGCGGCGGCCAGCTCGAATTCATGGCGATCGACAAGGCGCGCGAGATGCTGCGCGGCGCCCTCTCCCCCCTCGAGGAGATGTCGCCGAAGGCGACAGAGGGGGTTGTTGCGGCAACGCGCCGACCTGATCTTGCGGCGCGGCAAGGAACCTCGAGCACTGCCGCAACGACCCCACCCGGCGGCTTCGCCGCCACCCTCCCCTCAAGGGGGAGGGAGACCCTGCTCTCCATCCCGCTCGGCCCCGAGATCGGCCAGTGCTGCGGCGGGCGGGTCGAGCTGTCGATTCGCCTGGTCGACGAAGCGCTCAAAACCCGGCTTCTCGACCAGGCCACGGCCGAAGATGCCCGGCTGCCGCATGTCTATCTCTTCGGCGGCGGCCATGTCGGCCACGCGCTGGCCTCGGCCTTTTCGCTGCTGCCGCTGAGGACCATCGTGGTGGAGACCCGCGCCGAAGCCCTGGAAGGCATGCCCATGGCGGTCGAGGCAAAACTGACGCCTGTGCCGGAGGAGATGGTGCGCGCGGCGCCGGCCGGCTCCGCCTTCGTCGTGCTCACCCACGACCACGCATTGGATTTTCTGATCGTCGCCGAAGCGCTCAAGCGCGACGACGCGGCCTATGTCGGCATGATCGGCTCGAAGACCAAGAAGGCGACCTTCCGCGGCTGGTATCTCAAGACCGCCGGCGGCAGCGAACGGACGTTTGCGCGCCTCGTCTCGCCGATCGGCGGCGATGCCGTCAGGGACAAGCGCCCCGCCGTGATCGCGGCACTCGCCGCCGCCGAGATCATGACCGCGCTGGCGACCGCTTGCGCCGGCGCGCAGGCAAACCCCTCGACCGCTCGGGCCTGACACCGGCGTCTTTCACCCCACCCGCCTTGCTTCGCTCGGCATCCTCCCCATCGAGGGCACGGAGTGGCGCCAGGCTCGCTGCCTTCCTCCCCCTTGAGGGCAGGGCAATCGCATATGAGTTTACCCCACCCCTAACCCCTCCCCACAAAGGGGAGGGGGACCGGTTGGCATCACCGCAAGGCGTCAATCCTCGCGGTTTCGCGCGGCATGGCGGCCGCAAAGTTCCCCTCCCCCTTGTGGGGAGGGGTTAGGGGTGGGGGTACGGGCGGCGAAAGTCGTCGTCGATTGCCATATGCAATTGCCCTGCCCTCAAGGGGGAGGTCTCTGGCCCGAAGGGCCGGAGGGGGTAGAGCAACCAAATCGTGCGGATCGCTGTGGCGAGGTGAAACGGTCAGTCGCCGGCCTGACCCGCATCGCCCTCGCCGGCCTTGCGCGCCATCACCGCCTCATAACCCGCCCTAAGCTGCATCCACACCGGCAACTCGTCCGGGTCGGCGTCGGCGGCGCTCTCGCCGAGATGCTCGCGGCGCAGCTCGCGCATGAACTGCTCCCACATCTTCGGGCCGCCCTGCTCCAGCAGGATGGCGCGGATCGACAGCTCCTCGCTCACCGGCAGCCATTTCGAGCCCCAGGCGCCGATCTGGGCGAACACCGGAACAAGCTCGATTGCCTTCTCGGTCAGGCTGTAGATCGCCTTCTGCTTGTGCGTCGGGTCGTCCGCCCTGGTGAGCATGCCCTGCTCCACCAGCTTCCTCAGCCGGTCGGCAAGAATGTTGGAGGCGATGCCCTCCTGCGAGTTGGTCAGCAGCTCGCGAAAATGCCGGCGGTTGCCGAACATCATGTCGCGCAGGATCAGCAGGCTCCACCGGTCTCCCAATATCTCGACGGTCAGGTTGATGGGGCACCCCGATCGATGCTCGGAAACGGCATCCATTCTCTTCTCCAAAAAAACCAGTTGCAAAGTACTACCGGTTTCGCTAGATATCAACTGCTTGCAAACCGCAACTGGTTGCATCAAAGCCGATGGGCCGGTGCACAGAGAGGAGAAGTCCGATGACCGCGCATTCCGTCCAGCACGGCACTTTCACCATCGAGCGGCGTTATGCTGTCGCGCCGGCCGTCGTCTTCGCGGCTTTCGCCGACCCCACCGCCAAACGGAAATGGTTCATCGAGGGCGAGGGCTGGACGATCGACGGCTACGAGGCCGATTTCCGCGTCAGCGGAGCCGAGCGCAGCCGCTTCCGCTTCGGCGACGGCCCGCCCATGGGCAACGAAACGCTCTACATGGACATCGTGCCCGACCGCCGCATCGTCATCGCCTATGCGATGACGCTGGAGGGCACGCCCTTCTCGGCCTCGCTCGCGACCATCGAGTTCCTGCCCGACGGCGACGGCACGAAGCTCGTCTACACCGAGCAGGCCGCCTTTCTCGACGGCAAGGACGAGGTGGCGAGCCGCAGGGATGGCTGCGGCGGCCTGCTTGAGGCGCTCGCCCTTTATCTCGACAGGGGCGCAGCTTGAGCGGGAAAGGTGCCGCCGGCATTCAGGCTGGAACCCTCCCCCAGGGGCAGGGCGATCGCATATGAGTTGTATCGGCGCGGCAGACAGCTCGGCGTCGTCATTCCGGGGCCGCGCAACGGAACCCGGAATCCAGAGTGCCGACGCTGCTCGAAATTCCTGGATATTTGCGAGGTTTCGCTTTTCCTTCGACACCAACGCTATGGATTCCGGGTTCCGCTGCGCGGCCCCGGAATGATGGGTGGACGGCCCCTCACGGCATCGAATGTGCCAAGCTGGAGCTGTTGGACTCAGCGAAGGAGACCGTCCGCGATGCAAACTATCAGATTT